>JAEEGI010011397.1_pt1 | contig 19178 bp, 15 predicted proteins | sample 8958751 | NCBI WGS metagenome assembly JAEEGI01 (sample SAMN16246545, study PRJNA631951) | gut metagenome | biome: gut microbiome; feature: rumen; material: KS-attached | host: Bos | place: Iran: Karaj | collected 2018-10 | reverse complement strand
GATACAAACACAGAAAAACCAAATATTGAAGCAAAGAATCTTGAAGATAAATTGCTTTGGGCTCGCAACAAGTGGCTCATCGCTCATCCAGATTCAAGCGAAGCAAAGGCAGGCGCTTTTGTTGGACTTGTTGGACAGAATATTGATATAGGATAATTTCCCATATTTTTTTAGACACTTTTTTCTATAAAATAAAGCCAGTTTAATTAGAACTGGCTTTATTTTATTGTCTTTGTCATTATTAATTAAACTTCCATATTGTTAATAAAACAATTATTGTTAATTACACTGTCATTGTCGGGCTTGACCCGACAATCTATTTCCAGGATACAAAAATGATTAAAAAAACTTACAAATTAAATCTGTTAAACTTCGTCCTTGCACTGCTTTGCATAGCTCCACTTACAATCACAGGCTGTGCAAACTTAAACTCCAAGAATAATAATGCCCCCTATACCCCGGCTGACACTCTTGATTATTCAACAATCAATCACAATCTGCCTGTAATTAAAATTATTTCCAAAACAGGAAAAAATGATTTTGTTGAAAAACCCAAATCTAAGGTAACACAAAATAATGGCTGGGGTTGGGGCTGGGGAGAACAAGCTCCGGAGCCTTATTACGAAAAATGCAAAATCACCCTTTATAAACAAGATGGCGAAATAGATTCCAAGGTAAATGAAGTTGACGGTCAAGTAAAGGTTCGAGGAAACTGGACAACAAGCTATGACAAAAAACCTTTGCGAATCAAGTTTGATGAAAAACAGAGTATGCTTGGTTTGAATAATGGAAAGGCATTTAAAAGCTGGGTTTTAACTGCTTCCTACAAGGACTGGTCTTTTTTACGCGATGCAACTGCCTTTTATATGAGCCAGCTGATTGCCCCAGATTATTACACCACTGACTATCAGTTAGTTGATGTTTACATAAATAACAAATATTGGGGCGTTTATCTTCTTGTAGAACAACAGCAAACAAATAAAAACCGAATCAATATTTCTGAACCAAAGGATAATTACACAGGTACAGATATTGGTTATTTGTTAGAGCTGGATAACTACAGCCAGTATGAGGATTATAAGTTTGATATAAATTATCTTCATCATCTTGACGACAAAAACAACGAAAGAATTGAAGTCCACAATCTTACAAAAGGCTACACAATCAAAAGCGACATTTACGATAATGCTCAGGTTGATTTTATTGGAAACTATATGAACAACCTATGGAAAATCTGTTACGAAGCTGTTTATGAAAAAAAGTTTTCCGAGTTTGATGAAAATTATACACCGGTAGAAATGCAGTTTGATGATAACACAAACCTTTCTGATGATGAAAAAATCCTTGCCTGCGTTTCAAAAATTATCGATGTAGATTCGTTAGTTAACACTTACATTCTGAACGAGGTTTGCTGCGATGCTGATATTTACTGGTCAAGCTTTTATATGGATTTAGATTTTGGCAAAAATACAAAACGTCTTACCTTTGAAGCTCCCTGGGATTTTGACTCTGCCCTTGGAAACAAAAGACATTGTGCAGATGCTCAGGGCTTGTTCGCCGGCGTAAGTGGATATGATGTAAACTATCAGAATAAGGGTTATGCAAATCCCTGGTTTATAATCTTTATCAACTGCGACTGGTTCCAGCAAAAAGTAAAAGCTAAATGGCAGCAGATTCATAATGATGATGTTTTAAGTAAGCTTACTGCCCAGATTGACGAGGTCAGCAACAAATACACAACAAACTTTGCCAATAACTACAAACGCTGGAACAACATCGGCAACAACGGCTCTATTGGAAATGAGTTAAACAATAAAGCCGCCGCCTGCAAAACCCAAAAAGAAGCTGCCGATTACCTTAAAGACTGGCTTACAAAACGTTTTGCGGCCCTGGATGGACTTTGGTTAAACTAAAAATAGCCACAGTAATTGACAAACAAGGCGAAAATAATCAAAATCTTCAATAATATTAAGTCTAAAAGGAAGTATTCAAATGAAAGAGTTTTCGCCTATCAAAGAAGGTAAAGTCAGAGAGATTTATGATGTTGGGGACAACCTTATTCTTGTTGCAACAGACAGAATCAGCTGTTTTGATGTTATTCTTAACAACATTGTAACAAAAAAAGGTACTGTTTTAACACAGATGTCTAAGTTCTGGTTTGATTACACCAAAGACATTATCAAAAATCACATGGTTTCGGTTGATGTAAACGATATGCCTGAGTTTTTCAGACAGGATAAGTTCAAGGGAAACAGTATGTTGTGTAAAAAGCTTAAAATGCTTCCTGTTGAATGTATTGTACGCGGTTACATCACAGGTTCAGGCTGGAAAAGCTACAAGCAGAATCAGACAGTTTGCGGAATCAAGCTTCCTGCAGGACTCCAGGAATCAGAAAAGCTCCCTGAACCAATCTACACTCCTTCTACAAAAGCCGAAATCGGCGACCACGATGAAAACATTTCTTTTGAACAGTCAATAGATTATCTTGAAAAACGCTTCCCTGGCAAAGGAAAAGAATACGCAACAAAGCTCCGCGACTACTCAATTGCTCTTTATAAAAAATGTGCCGAGTACGCACTTACAAAGGGCATAATTATTGCAGACACAAAGTTTGAGTTTGGTCTTGATGAAAATGGCGAAATTGTTGTTGGCGATGAAATGCTTACTCCAGATTCATCACGTTTCTGGCCAAAGGACCAGTACGAAATTGGCCACGCAGAACCATCTTACGACAAACAGTTTGCCCGCGACTGGCTCACTGCAAATCCTCATGACGACTGGACTCTTCCACAGGAAGTTGTAGACAAAACAATCGCCATCTATCTTGAAGGCTACGAAAAACTCACAGGAAAAAAACTCTAGGATAAAACAATGAAAGATACTTACGAAACACCTTTATCATCACGCTATGCTTCTGATTACATGCTCAAGCTTTTTTCTTCAGATACACGCTATCAGACCTGGCGAAAGCTTTGGGTTGCTCTTGCAAAAGCAGAAAGCGCACTTGGCCTGCCAGTTACAGAAGCCCAGGTAAAAGAGCTTTCAGAGCACATTACAGATATTGATTACGACGTAGTTGCTGCCCGAGAAAAAGAAGTGCGCCACGATGTTATGGCTCATGTTTACGCTTACGGAAAAGTTGCTCCATCGGCAGCAGGAATTATTCACCTTGGTGCAACTAGCTGCTACGTTACCGACAATGCAGACCTCATCATCTATCGCGACGGCTTGCGTTATCTCCGCGGTGAATTGCTTAAGGTTATTTCTAACCTCAGTGATTTTGCAGACAAATATAAATCGCTTCCAACCTTGGGCTACACTCACTATCAGCCGGCACAGCTTGTAACAGTTGGAAAACGCGCTACACTCTGGATGCAGGATTTCCTTTCTGACTTGGAAGAAATTGATTTTGCAATTGAAAACGTAAAGTTCCTTGGCTGCCGCGGTACAACAGGTACAGAAGCCAGCTTTATGGATTTGTTCGAAGGCGACCACAAAAAATGTGAAAAGCTTAACGAACTTATTGCTAAAGATTTTGATTTTGATAAGATTTTTGACGTTCAGGGACAGACTTATCCACGAAAGGTGGACAGCCGTATTTTGAATGCACTTTCATCAGTTGCACAGAGCTGTTACCGAATGGCTAACGATATCCGTCTTTTGCAGCACGACCGTCAGGTTGAAGAGCCTTTTGAAAAAAATCAGATTGGTTCTTCTGCAATGGCTTACAAACGAAATCCAATGCGTTCAGAAAGAATCTGTTCTCTGGCACGCTACCTTATGGCCGATGCCCTTAACGCTCCAATGACCGCTTGTACTCAGTGGCTTGAGCGCACTCTTGATGATTCTGCAAACCGCCGTATTTCTTTACCGGAAGGCTTCCTCTGCTGCGATGCAATTTTGCGTCTTGCTCAGAATGTAACCGACGGACTTCACGTAAACGAAAAGATTATTGAAAAAACCTGCCGCGAATACCTTCCTTTTATTGCAACCGAAAACCTTATGATGGAAGCAGTAAAACGTGGTGGTAACCGTCAGCAGTTGCACGAAATTATCCGCCGCTGTTCTATGGAAGCTACAGCAAAAATGAAGAACGGCGAAGAGTGTGATTTGCTTGCACGCCTTGCTCAGGAAAAAGAGTTTGGACTTACCGAAGCCGAAATGACAGAGCTTCTTAATCCATCGCTTTACATTGGAAGATGTCCTGAACAGGTAACCGCATTAGTAGAAAAAATTAAGCCATTACTCAAAGATGTAGCTAAAGAATCAGCCGAGATTAACTTGTAAAAACTGTCATTGTCGGGCTTGACCCGACAATCTTGTTTTAAAGGAGGTTCTTATATGCGAGAAAAAATTGTAGTTTTAGATTTTGGAAGCCAGTATGCTCACTTAATTGCAAAGCGTTTCAGAATGCTTGGTTATTATTCAGAAATCGCCCTTCCTTCTGCAGAGCTCGATACATTTGAAAATGCAAAAGGAATTGTTTTCAGCGGCGGACCAAGCTCCGTTTATGATGAAAAAACCCCTGATTTCAACAGCGAGATTCTAAACCTGGATATTCCTATTCTTGGACTCTGCTACGGTCACTACATTGTTCAGCTTGGTTACGGTGGAAAAGTCCAGAAGGCTCCGGTTGGCGAGTTTGGCTATGCTTCCCTTAATCTGAATCCAAAGGTTGAATCTCCGCTTTTCAAAGGAATTGAACCTGTTCAGCAGGTTTGGATGAGCCACCAGGATGGAGTCTTCCAGCTTGGCGAAGGCTTTGAAACAGTTGGTTCTACAAAAGACTGTCCTTATGCCGCAACCCAAAATCTTACAAAAAAACGGTTCAGTCTTCAGTTCCATTGCGAAGTAAAAGACACACCTTGCGGCAACCAGATTTTCCAGAACTTTGCAAACTTCTGCGGCATGGAAAAAAACTGGGATCAGGACACAGTTCTCCAGATAATTCTTGAACAAATAAAAGAGCAGGCCGGCAGCCGAAACGTTCTGCTTTTCTTAAGCGGCGGCGTTGATTCAACAATTGCTTTTGCACTTTTGAATAAGGCACTCGGTCAGGATAGAGTTCTTGGTCTTCATATTGATAACGGCTTTATGCGCAAGGATGAAAGCAAAAAGGTAGCCGAGGCTTACAGAATGTTTGGCTTCACTAACTTCATCACAGAGGATGCAAGCGAATCCTTCCTTAAAGCAATTGCCGGACTTACCGACCCACAGAAAAAACGAATGGCAGTTGGCGAAAACTTTATTAAGGTTCGCGACGAAGTTGTTGCAAAACAGCACCTTGATGAAAACAACTGGCTTTTAGCACAGGGAACCCTTTACCCTGATATTATTGAATCGGGTGGAACCAAGAACTCAAATACAATTAAAACTCACCACAACCGCGTAGAAGGAATCCAGAAGCTTATAGAAAAAGACCTGATTATTGAACCGATTAAAGATTTGTACAAGGATGAAGTACGCTCAATCGGTAAAAAGCTTGGCCTATCCGATGAGTTAGTTATGCGTCATCCTTTCCCGGGTCCTGGCTTAAGTATTAACGTTTTGTGCAACGACGGTAAAAACAACGGCGTTCCTTGTGATGATGATGCAGCCGAAATCAAAAATGCTCAGGCAGAACTCGATACCGTTAAGCTTGATATGTTCTGCGAAAACTGCCAGGCTAATCTTAAACGTTCTGTTTTGCCTGTTCGCTCGGTTGGTGTTCAGGGTGATTTTAGAACTTACCGTTTCCCGGCTCTTCTTACTTTTAAAGATGAAGGAAATGGATTTTATCACTTCCCGGGTAAACGCGAAAAAATCGAAGCGGCCGCAAGTGCAATCTTAAATGCTTCAAAATATATGAACAGAACCTGCATTAAGCTGTATCAAAATCCTGCGATTAAAGATGATGAAATGAAGATTCAGCAGGGCTACTGTGACAAACGCCGCCTTGATCAGCTGCGCGAAGTTGATAACATTGTTTTGACCGAGCTTCATAAATCGGGCTGGTACAATCAGATTTTCCAGCACCTTACAATTGATTTACCTTACGCCAGCTGCTACGACCACGCAAGCTTTGTTTTGCGCCCAGTTTGCTCCGAAGATGTAATGACTGCTCGCTTTGCAATGCTGCCAAAAGAGCTGCTTGAAACAATTGTACATAAAATTGCCGAGCTCCCCTTTGTAGATGCATTGTACTTTGATGCTACAAACAAGCCGCCAGCTACCTTTGGTTGGGAGTAAACTTTTGATTATTCTTTGCTGAAAAGTAGATAGAAGTATGCTTGACAATTCGATGGAATGTGTTATATTAAAAGACAAGGAGCACCCGCGACAAGCGTCTTGCCCCACTAATTAGTGTTTTCCGTCTATACAGACGAAGCCCACACTGTGTGCGAGACAGGGTGGGCTATTTTTTTACTCGTTTTCCTTATATTTGTCTAGTTTGCAATCAGTATTCTAAACCGAGATTTTCTTTTTTTATCTATTTCCCAAAATTTTCTATAAACTCTATAAGAAGTTTTTCTTTCTCAGGGGTGATTTCTTCACATTTTTTTATGATTTCGGAATGCTTTCTATATAATCTAAGTTGATTTTGTTCTTCTTCGTGATTTTTTGTTGAGTTTTTTGTGCTAATTCCATTTACCAGATATTCTACTGAAACACCTAAAACCTCAGCAATTTTTACAGCGGTATCGGCTGATGGAGTGCTACCAAGTTTTATACCTTTTCCAATATTTGCAAGACTAAAACCACATTTTCGTGATAAATACGCTCTATTTTTTCCTAAATAATCCAATTCTTCATCAACTCGTTTCCAGAAATCACTCATAATATAAGTTTCTAGAAAATTGTTTACTTTTTCTTTTAAATGTTAACCAACGGAAAGTTTTTATGTTATACTAAACTAATGGCAACTTACTAAGCAAAGGTTGTTAATTTTCTACTTAAGAAGAATAAAGATATGTCAAAAAATACAAGTTTAGGAAACGCAAGAAATAATAAAGAAGATGAATTTTATACTCAGCTTTCTGATATTGAAAAAGAATTATCGCATTACAAAGAACACTTTAAGGGTAAAACAGTTTTATGTAATTGTGATGATCCACGAATCTCTAATTTCTTTAATTACTTTGCGTTAAAATTTGAAGAACTTGGCTTAAAAAGACTGATTACTACCTGTTACAAAAATCAAGACGTAGATTTATTCTCTCAAAATGATTGTGAAAAAGCAATTTGGCTTGATTATTATGGGAATCCTAATGACCCTACAAATACTGATTTTTCCACAGTACAAATTAAAGAACTTAAAGGCGATGGTGATTTTAGAAGCCAGGAATGTATTGAACTTTTAAAACAAGCCGATATAGTCGTGACAAATCCACCATTCAGTTTATTTAGAGAATATGTGGATGTTCTGATGAAATATGAGAAAAAATTCCTGATTATTGGTAGTCAGAATAATATTACTTACAAAGAGATTTTTAAGCTATTCAAAGAAAATAAAATCTGGCTTGGATACAAAGCAGGAGATATGGCTTTTAAGGTCCCTGATTATTATACTCCACGTGAAACCCGATATTGGCAAGACGAAACAGGACAAAAATGGAGAAGCATGGGGAATATCTGCTGGTATACAAATCTTGATATTGCAAAACGCCATGAAGATTTGATTTTATATAAACACTATTCTCCAGAAGAATATCTAAAATATGATAATTATGATGCAATTAATGTAGGAAAGGTTTCTGATATTCCATTAGATTATGAAGGAGCAATCGGAGTTCCAATTACTTTTTTAGATAAATATAATCCAGATCAATTTGAAATACTAAATGCGAATGATTATAGAAGAACTGAAAAAGTTCCTATCAAAGCACATGGGTTAGTAAAAGATAAAGAAAGTTCTATAAATGGTAAACCTGTATATGTTCGTATTTTAATTAAGCGCAAACAATAAATGCCTGCTTGCGAGCTTACACAGGCTAGGGATTGTAGGGGCGCCGAAGGCGTTCCGAAGTGATGGGATTGTCGGGTCAAGCCCGACAATGACAGAACTGAGGAATGAAGCGATAGCGAAACCCCGAAAAGCCCGACCCTTCAAAATAGAAAATGCGTTAAAAAAAGTTGCGAAAACTTGGAGCAACTTTTTAGCATTTACCATTTTGATGGGGAGCCCAAAAACAAAAGGAAAATATTATGAAAATTACTTTACACACAATTAAGATTCGAGAACTTGTAAATGGATATCAGGATAATGATGAAGACGGTGTTATTGGTTTTGGTGGAAAACTTGATATTCGTCCTCCGTATCAGAGGGAGTTTTGTTATAAGGATAATCAGCAGCAAGCAGTTATGGATACCGTTACCAACGGATTTCCATTAAATACAATGTATTGGGCTGTTAGGGAAGATGGTCGTTATGAAGTGTTGGATGGTCAACAAAGAACTATTTCAATTTGTAGATATGTGAACGGAACTTATTCTCATAATATGCGTTTCTTTACAAACTTGCAGCCAGATGAAAAAGAACAAATATTAAATTATGATTTGCAGATTTATTTTTGTGAAGGAACAGACAGTGAAAAATTAAGCTGGTTTAAAACTATAAACATTGCGGGTGAAAAACTTACAGACCAGGAAATCAGGAATGCGGTTTATGCGGGTTCGTGGACAGCTGAAGCAAAAAAGATTTTTTCCAAATCAAATTGTGCTGCTAAGCTTTTAGGCGATAAATATGTAAATGGAAACCCAATTCGTCAGGATTTTCTTGAAACCGTTTTGGGCTGGTTTGTCGGGAAAGATGATAAGTTAATTTGTACTTATATGGGAAAGCACCAGAATGATTCCAACGCCAATGAACTTTGGGTTTATTTTCAATTTGTCATTGCCTGGGTAAAGGCTTTGTTTCCAAACTATAGAAAAGATATGAAAGGTATTGATTGGGGAACTTTATATAATCAGTATCACGATAATGAGTATGATCCAGATAAATTGGAAAAAGAACTTCTATCTTTGATTGATAATGATGAGGTTACAAACCATAAAGGTATTTATTACTATCTGTTTGATAGAAAAGAAAGTCATTTAAATCTTAGAGAGTTTGATGACAAAATGAAACGAAAAAAATATGAAGAACAGAAAGGTATATGTCCGCTATGTGGCGAACATTTTGATTTTACCGAAATGGAAGGTGACCATATTATTCCTTGGAGTCGAGGCGGAAAAACTATTTATGAAAACTTACAGATGTTGTGCAGAGTCTGTAATAATACAAAGAGAAATAAATAATTATATTAAGCTAAATCTATTTAAAACAAACATCTACTTCGAAAGGGCCATATTGAGTGGAAAATGGAATGGCAATTACGGGGTAGGTTTTTGGCCACGAAATGCTGTGGTTTGGACCGGAAATTGTTAATGGTGGAGAAATATCCAGATCTTTATCTTTTATTTTGGAAATTGCATTACCAGAAATTGTATTGGTAAACTCGCTTACAAGGTCACAGGCCATGTCATCAGCTTCTTCAGGTTTACAATAGATACCGGAACGTTCAAGCATCTTTTTTGAAAGATTTTTGTGCAGTCGGAATGCAACAACACCTTTGCACTCACCTGTAATTCCCAGAAGGCCGGAAACTTCCCACTGGTGTCCAATCTTAATATCCATGAGATATGGTTCATTATGAGTACATTCTATTCCGAACATGTGATTAAATACGTCCATTCCTGCTGTTAAAAAAGCATTGATTACATTAACATCCATACTGTTAACTATAGCAGATAATTCAAATGTCGCAAGTGTTTAAGTGAAAAAAATTGCAAAAAAAGTTTATAAAAATAATTCGGTAAGAAATACTATTCCGCAGCAAATGCAGGCAACCGGGAAAAGTCCAAGCCCAAAATAAGAAACTATAATTCCTACAACAAGTGCAATAATTCCCGCAATTGGAGATTGAGTCGCTTCAATAATTGCAGGGAACGTCATTACTGCAAGCGTAACATAAGGCACGTAATACAGGAAGGATTTTATAAAACGGTTGTTAATTGGTTTGCGAATAAGTGTAAGCGGAAGAACCCTGATTAAGTAAGAGACTATTGCGGCCGTGAAGATGTAAATATATGCGTTACCTGTCATCTTTCGTCTCCTCAACCGGTTTAATAATTGCGATGATTGCAGAAATAACAACTGTAAGAATTATTGTTCTTGTTCCACCAGAAAGCTCGCGAACATAAGGAATTATTCCGCAAATATAGCTAGAAACAAAACTTACAGCTACCGCAATTGCAATTACGAGGTTCTTTTTTGCAGGTGGGATGATTATTGCAATAAACATTCCGTACAAAGCCACCGAAAGTGCACTTACAACACGGGCTGGCAAAATGTTTCCTGCAATTATTCCAAGCGAAGTGCCCAAACTCCAGAGCGGTACAGAAATCAAAATGGCCCCGTAATTGTATAAAGGATTTACATAACCTTCCCGTGTACGCGCAATTGAAATACCAAAAATCTCATCTGTAACACCAAAGCCAACAAGCAGCCTGTGAATAAACTTTGTATTCGGATCAAAATGCTGGCTCAAGGCACAGCTCATTAAAAAATAACGTGCATTTACAACAAGAGTGATGATGGCAACCTCTACATAAGTCGCCCGCTCAATTATAGAATTGAACAGGGCATTTTCACCGGCAGAGGCAACATTAAAAAAGCTTGCTACAAACCCCTGAAAAGCTGTGAGTCCTGCCTTTTGTGCAACAATCCCAAGCGAAAACGCTACTGCAAAATATCCCAAACCAATTGGAACACCGTCGCGTAATCCCTGCCAAAAAACACTATTTTTTTTCATATTCCGTAGCCTGTTATATTTTGTAGCCTATTGTTTTCAGCAGGGCTGCTGCATTCTTATAAAGCACTTTTTCACGGTCTTCTGCATTCAGTTCCAGCTGATTGAACCGCTCAAGCTCGTCTTCATGGTCCCACATTGGGAAGTCAGAACCGAACAAAAAGTTATCTATACCATGCGCCTGCATCATTTTTTTAGCTGTTTCAACCGGGAGCTTCCACAGTGTACTGGAGGTATCGAAATAAACCTTTTGCCCAACCAGATACTCCATTGAACCTTCCCATTCAGTATATCCACCAAAATGCGCTGCAATCATTATAAGATTCGGGTGTTTATTCAGCACGTTTCTGATTCTTTTTGGACCGGAAAAATCGTAACGGCAATCTCCTGCATGAACAAGAACAGGAAGCTTAAGCTCCGCCATCACCTCATAAACATCATCCATTTTTGGAGTATCAATCTGGAACTTTTGGAAATCCGGATGAAGCTTTATTCCGTACAATCCTGCAGAACGAATCCTTTTAAGCTCCTGCTCAAAATTATTGTAGTCCGGATGCATTGTTCCAAAACCTACAAACTCAGGATGTTCTTCTACGGCAGCCAGAATAAAATTGTTTATTGATTCAACCTGCATTGGTTTTGTTGCTGTTGAATGAACAATATATTTTTCTACACCAATCTTACTGCCACTTGCAAGAAGTTCTTCCATGTGGCCCCAATAAGCCATTGGCGCATTATAAAAGTCGCTGATTGCCTTTGTAGCTTTTTCTGCAATTTTGTCCGGATAAATATGAGCGTGAAAATCTATAATCATTGTTTTTTCCTTAAAAGATTCCTAATTATAGAAAAAAAACAACTTTAGTGCAAATAAATGTTTTCAGAATAGTTTAAGAAAAGATTGCCGCATCAAGTGCGGCAATGACATTTTTGTGGTTAGGCAATGACATTAAATACTACAACACATTTCCTATCTGGGCATTGTAGATTGAGTACAGAACATTGTTTTCACCAACAGCAATCTTTTGTCCGCAGAAGGCAAACTTTCCGCCAATAGAGCGGGCCTCGTTTGCAGCCCATTTAACAGCCTGGTAGGTTGCCAGAATAGGATGATGATAAACCTTTGTCTGTGCTTCGGTTTTAACTGCAATATCAATATCATCAGAAAGAGAAATCTCTGTCATGCGTTCATCATTTCCGCCGGTTCCAATAATAATGTTTCCGTAATGAACACCAATTCCAATCTTAATTGGAGGAATACCCTTTTCTGCCAGATCCTTCTGCAGCTCAATCATCTGCTCCTGCATCTCTATTGCACAATTCAACGCCGCCTCTGCACTATCCGGGAAAATAGCAATCAATCCATCGCCCAGGAACTTTTCTATAATTCCGTTGTATTTGCGGATAAGAGGAGCAACACGGCTCAAATACGTATTGAGCATATCGAAAACCTGCTTTGGTGTAAGCTTTTCGGAAGTAGAAGTAAAATTACGGATATCTGCAGAAAGAATAGCCGCCTTAGAAACCTTATATTCACCAAGGGTAACTTCTGTAATATCTTTTTTACTCAAAAGCTCAAGGAACTCCTGCGGTACAAAACGATAGTAAGCCTTGTTCGTTTCTATAAGGTTATTATTCAGCTCGATTACCTTTTCGTAATTGCGGTTCTGAATATAAGCAAGCAAAACAATATGACACAAAGCAAAAATAACTAAGGACGGAGTTAAAAAATCCCAACCTTTTAATAAAGGAATATTTTCTCTAAAGAAAATATCGCTTGTAGCACCAAGAGCAACAATTGCTAGAGAAACAAGGGAAATACCAATTTCAAAAGTACGCTTTTTAATAAAGCTGATGATGAACATAAGGGCATCCCAGAAAATAACAATAAACATATAAATCTGCATAACCGGAACAAGTCTGTTAGAAATACCGATTGGGCAGGCAAAATCAAGAACTAACAAAACTAAACCAGGAGCCGCAATAATTTTTGCAGGTATCCACTTAAAAACAGTTTTATTCAGAGAATCAATATAAAGAGTTGTAAAAGTTGGAATAAGGAATACCGCAATAAACTCAATCTTAAACATTATTGCAAGCGGAATGCCCGGGAAAAGATATTTAATCAAAGGGAAGGTTGAAAAATCAATTCTAGTCATTATTGAAAGTACAAGGAATGCAAGATAAAGAGAGGATTTTTCTTTTTTAAGCAAAAATGTAAGGAAACAGTAAATTGCAATTATGATTAAAATACCGGAAAAAATACTGTAAGTACAAATATCTTTTATGTGCTGGGCTTCATAGGAGTTTTCTTCATACAGAGTAATTGCTCCGCGCAATCCGCCTTTACGGTAATAGCTGTTGGAAATACAGAAGGTAAGTACAATTTCGCCATTTTTATCGGAAGTAAAGGTTGCTGCTTCAAACATCTGGTCTGATTCAGTTTTTGTCCAGTCTACAGAAGGTGTTCCAGATTCATAAATCATGCTTGGTCCTGCGTAGATTTTAAATGCAGTGTAAGCAAGCTTATAGATTGGGAAAGTATATCTTGTATTCGGGTAAAGATTTGTGATTTTTAAGCGGTAAGTTCCAGAGCCTAAACCCGTTTTTGTTACGTTGTTTGCTTCTTCCGAAAGAGGATATTTATTCCAGTTTGAAGGAATGTATACTCTGGCATCCGGCTTTGTAGTTTTATCATAAGGAAGCACAAACTTTCCCCAGAAAAAATCGGCATAGGTGCGTACCTGTACAAAAGAGTTTTCCAGAATTGCAGGATCTTCAACCTCAAAGGTTGGAACATCTTCCGGGTTTTCATAGTCCAGTGCAAATACATTTATACAGCTGAAACATGCAGATAATAAGGCAGCTAAAAATATTTTTTTCATAATGACTGCTCCTTTACTTCGAAAAGCTGCAAAGGTTTTTCCTTACCCTTAACGTATATAGCTTCCAGTTCGTTAAGCTGAATGTGAATGGATTGTTCTTCCAGGCTTTCCTTTGAGCCCAAAATCAGCTTTTCTAAAGATTGTGAAACAATTATATTTTTGTTCAATTTTTCACATACAGATTCAATTCGGGCAGAAGTGTTTACTGTGTCCGAAATTACAGTGTCATCAAGGCGATTTTCTTCACCAATTGTACCAATAATCATTTTTCCGTAATGAATGCCGGTATAAGCTGTTACGCTGTGATTTTTAAACACTTCGGTACCACTTAAGCGCTTTGTGCAGGCTTCAATTTCAAGTGCCGTAACAACTGCATCCAGCTCGGAAAGCGGGAAAAGTGCCATAAATCCGCCGCTAAGAAACTTGCTTACAAAACCGTTATGGTTTTTGATGATGGTGGAAATCTGCTTAAGGTATTCGTTGAAAACCAAAAAGTGTTCATCCAGCGAATCTTCATCATCATCACATTCAATATGAACCTTAGAGAACATAATTGCCATTTCTATATTCGAATAGTCGCCAAGCTTAGTTTTAATAACAGATTCCTTGTTCAAAAGATTAAGAAACTCTTGCGGAACAAAGCGCAGGTAGGCTTCGTTAAGGCGCTGCAATTCGTTGGAGGTTTTTATTGTTTCTTTGTAAATATCATTCTGAATTGCGGCCAGCATAAGCAGCTGAATACTTACAAAAGCTACAAGGAAGAAAGGGAAAAAAGAAAGTGGCATTAAATCCTTTTGCTGAGTATAAATAATATCCATTATGCCACCCATACAGAGCACAAAATAGCTTAAGAAATTGTATAACGAATATTTTTTGCGTTTAATAAGGTTGATGATGATAAATGTTACAACATAGATTGAAATTACAATTAAACCAGCCTGAAGGTAAGGAACAAGCTTGTTTGAATAGTAAGCCGGTAAAACAAGAGAAAGAAGACCCATAATTAGGTCGCAGATGATGATGAAGTGGCGGAATTGTCTTTCCTTAAACCATTTAACAAAAATGTAGCGGTTTTTAGAAGGATAAATCCTGAAAATCATCTGGATAATTGCAACCGGAGCAAGCCATATTGCAAGATATTCTATTTTGATTTTTACCTCTGCAATTAAGTTTGGGAAAAGAATTGATAAGGCACAATAATCTGAAGTACCAATTCGTAAAGCAAAAATTATAGCCGCAATTCCAAGGTAAAAGTATTCCATTCGTTTTTTATTTATAAAGAACTGAATAAGGGTTAAAAGTCCCATAAAAAACAAACAGCCCATTACAATTGAATTAAATAATAACAATACTGTGTTTAAGCGTGTTATTCTTTCAGGTGTTCCAAAAAATACAGATTCCCAAACTCCGCCTTTTCGGTAGTAGTAGTTGGAAACTAAAATTACGATTTCTATTTTTCCATCCTTGTCGGTAGAAAACTCGCAAAAAAGCGGGCTGCTTTTGGAATGAGATGGATTATAGGCATTTGGCTTTTCATCAAAATCGGGCTGAAGCATTAAAAATGGGTCACCGGTTTGGGCAATAAGTGTTCTGTTTATGTATACGGCACAAGAGGTTCCAGGTGCTTCCTGTGTAAGCAATGCATATTTTGTGCCCGGTTCAAGGTCCGTAAGAACTAATCTGTAGCAGCCAAAGGTATTAGGACTGTCTCCGCCGTAATCTTCAACTTCTGCATTCCATACACCTGGAACTACCGTCATATAATCTGAAGGAATGTTTTTATCTGCAAGCTGGAAAACCTGTTCGGGAGTTTTTTCAAGATAAAGCTCCCATTTACCGTCCAGACGAAGCATTTTTTCCTGAAGGTATTCAGAAAGCGGCATATCAGGAAGCTCTATCTGTGCCCAAAGCGGGAAGCATGAAAAGAGTAAAATACTCAGCAAAAAAATCCGTAATTTCTTCATTTTTGGTTTATAAAAAGTTTCTCCTTTCTAATACATTTTAATACGTCTTTAGTACATTCTGTGAATAAGCTTATACGCTATTGAACCCGGTTTTGGCGTTGCAGGACAGTTTTTAGGGTCGAACCAGCGGGCATCTGCAATTTCTTCTTTCTGCAGCTTAAGGTCTCCGCTTTCGTATTCTGCGGTATAGGCCAGCATCAACTGATCTGGGAAAGGCCAGCTTTGACTTCCGCGGTAAACTATGTTTTTAACCTTTAAGCCGGTTTCTTCAAATATTTCGCGCTTAACAGCCTGTTCTGCAGATTCTCCTGCTTCTATAAAACCTGCAAGACAGGTATATACATCCTGGTTGCGGTAAGTATGGGCAGCCAGCAGGATTTCTTCACCCTTTGTTACAAGAACAATTACACAAGGTTCTATGCGCGGAAAGGCTATTCTCTTGCATTCTGGACATTCTCTGGCAGTGAGCACCGGATGTTCTTTAAGTTCTGCACCGCAAGCCCCGCAAAACTTAGTAGTTTTTCGCCAGCTCCACAAAGCTTTTGCACGGAAAGCCTTAAAACCTTCTTCTTCGGAGTGGGTTGCTATATAATCACGCAGAGGAATAGCTTTATAAGCTTGGGGGAGATTATCTTTTGAAGTAAGCCCCAGAACTTTAATTTCGTTCTGTTTTTCTTCAAAATATTCGTCTACGGAGTTTAGGCTTTTGATTTTTTCAAGGTCGGCAATTGCTGGTAAGGTACCGTCTTTTTTTAAAATGATGTCTTTTTCGTAAAATACGTAGCTGTTCAATTTTTTTATACCTCTTCTTAAATGAAAACTGTCATTTATAAGTTCAAATGTCATTGCCGTACTTGATACGGCAATCTTTACAAAGATTATCGGGTCAAGCCCGATAATGACATTTTGTCAGCTTTTTTTTCTTTCGAAAACAAATACATTCCAGCTAAGTGGGTGTATATTATTAAAAGCAATTCCCTTATCTATTGTAACAGTTGAGCGGGTCGGTTCTGTCCACTCTTTGTCAAAAAAACTTTTAGCTTCAAAATCATCACTGTACATTTGGTAAAGGGTAGCTTGTGTGTAGCCTTCTTCGTTAAAGCCCCGCAAATCTATTTCCAGCGGATAAGTTTCTGTGAGGTTTCGGTTGATTACAAAAACTGTAAGGCGATTGTTAGCTTTATCCCAGGCGCAGGCAGAGTCTATGTAGTTTACGTTATTTTTGCCGGTATACTGGGAGGTGTCATCAATTGCATAACCAGGCATATCATAGGTTTCGGAATCAACGGTAACCTGCATTGAAGTTCCACGGGCATATTTAATCATCTGCATAAACGCATAATGAGAAGCACTGTTCCAGACTGTATCCCGGTTAGAAGAGCACAAGGCACCCAAACCGCCTGTCATGCAGCTGATTTTTACACGGTCTGCGTGACGCAGCATTGCCAGTTGAATGGAAGCCATACCAAGAAGCTTTATCATATCTCCACCCGGGAAATCGCGCTCCGGCATATTGTTAGGGTCATGAAGAATATATTTGCGCTCCGGGTCAAACTTGTAGTGAGAACGAGCCATATTGTAAGGGCCATAACCCGGATTCAGTGGACTAAAAGGGCGTTCAAAAGCTCCGTACTCGTCAAAAGAAATGTTTACTTTTCGTGGAGAGCGGTGCTTGGCCTGAATGTAGTCTAACATAGCGGTTTCGGTATTAATAAAGTCTTCGTAATAGAGTGAGCCGCCGAGCAGAGAAAGAATGTCACCCGGTTTTGCTATGTGGTAATGATGAAGTGCAAGGTAATCTACGGTGTCGTAGCACTGGTCCATAACTTTTGCTTCCCATTCAGGGTAATGGTCCATAAAAGAGGCAGAAGAAGCGCAGGCAACGGTTTCTATGGAAGCATCTATCCACTTCATGGCTTTAGAAGCTTCGTGGCAGAGGTTGCCGTAACCAACAGGGTCTTTTTCCCAGGAACCAAGCTGCCAGTGACCGTCCATTTCGTTACCAAGGCACCAGGTTTTTACACCATAAGGTGCGGCGTGACCATTCTGGCGGCGTAAATCTGACCAATAAGTGCCGCCTTCGTGATTTGTATATTCTACACAATCCATTGCATCCTGGAGAGTTCCTGTCCCCAAATTAACAGTATAAATTGGCGAAGTTCCCACCTTTTCGGCCCACTGCAAATACTCATCGTGGCCAACATCATTCGGAATATACTGGTACCACGCCGGATCAAGGTGAACTTTACGGTTTTCCCGCGGACCAATTGAATCCTTCCATTGCCAGGCCGAAACAAAATTACCACCCGGCATTCTTACAGCAGCAAGTCCCGTCTGCGAAAGTTTTTTTATGACATCCTGCCTGAACCCCTGCTCGTCTGCCGTTGGGTGCTTAGGATTGTACATAAAACCGTTTACCATTGTACCGATTGGCTCCAGAAATGCGGAATACAACCGCTCAGAAATGTCTCCGATTTTAAACTTTGGATGAATTGTGATTCTTGCTTTCATTCTCTCATTTTAACACATGTCTTAAAATTTCACAAAGATATAAAAGATATATGTACAAATATGTTTTTTTAGTTTAGAATGTATATATTGTATAATAATATTCTTCAAAATTCATAATGTAAAAGTCTATTACTTTCAATCGTTTAACATTTATTTTTCTCAAAGGGGTTTTTATGAAAAGATTTTTTTTAGTTTTTCCTCTTATCATTTCAAGCTCTTTCCTTTTTGCACAGACTAAAGACCAAGTTTATAAGGAAATTTCTCCAAATGTTTTCAGATGGGTTAGCGTAAATATTACTGAATATGATATGTCTGAAAATAAAACCTACTACAAAACTCCGCACGGCAAAGAAGAATGGTATGATTATGATGATGATGGCCGCTTAATCCACACAAAAAAATCTAATGGTCGGGAAGAATGGTATAAATATGATGAAAAAGGCAATTTAGTTCACCTTAAAGATTCCACTGGCCGCGAAGAATGGTACGATTATGACAGCAAGCGCAACAAAATCCATTCAAAAGATTCTAACAATTTTGAAAAATGGTATGAATACGATGCAAAAGGTAACGAAATCCATTTTAGAGATTCAGATGGCTACCAGGAATGGCGAAAATACGACAATAAACGCAATGTAATTGAATATAAAGATTCAAACGGTTCTTTAATCAAAACTACTTATGATGCAGACGGCGGTTACCATATTAAATCTTCTGATGGTTTTGAACAGTGGTACGAATATGACGATAACGGCAACGAACATTACCACGATTCTTATGGTATGCAGGAATGGTACGATTTTGATGATATGGGTAACAAAATCCATTTTAAAGATTCTGATAATTACGAAGAATGGTATAAATACGATTCAAACGGCAAAATGACCTATAAAAAGACTTCTGACGGCAGCGAAGAATGGTATGAATACGATGAAAAAGGCAACGAAATCCACGTTAAAAACTCTGTTGGTTTTGAACGCTGGTTTGAGTAT
>JAEEGI010011395.1_pt1 | contig 19181 bp, 12 predicted proteins | sample 8958751 | NCBI WGS metagenome assembly JAEEGI01 (sample SAMN16246545, study PRJNA631951) | gut metagenome | biome: gut microbiome; feature: rumen; material: KS-attached | host: Bos | place: Iran: Karaj | collected 2018-10 | reverse complement strand
TTATAGATAAATTAGCAATAAAATTTAAATTATTATATCAAAATAAACAAATTTTTTAATTTCAACACAAAAAATATTTAATTTTAAAAAATAATAATAAATATATTTTAATAAAATAATAAAAAGTTCATTTAAATAATATAAAAAAATAATAATAAAAAATCCCAATAAGCCTAAATAAAAAAATCATTAATAAAAATTATAAAAAAAAATATCTAAAATATATAAAAAAATAAAATGAATTATCTAAAAGTATTTCTCTTCTGTTTCTACGCATGTCTCCAAATGTACATATTTATGGCACCAGGAGTATTATCATTTAAGAGAAAATTTTTTACTTCAAAATCAGTGTCTATAATATCAGAAATTTTATTTGTATATTTAATCCCATTTTACGGAGCAATAGAAATAGCAAGAGTAGGTTCAATGGAAATATTAAATGTATTTTGGATATTAGTAGTAAATTTCGTAATGTCATTATTAATATCATATACAATAGCATCAATAAGTCAAAAAATATTTAAATTAGATGAGAGAATAAAACAAAGTTTTAATTTAGTTTGTACAATACCAGCAATGGGCGCATTACCTTTAGTAATTGGAAAAGCTTTTTGTTTCCCTGGTGGTCCTATGGAAGGTGATATATATTGTGATAGTATGATTGGATTAATGATGCTTTGTTATTTAGTTGTTTGTATTTGTGTTTTTTTATTAGGTTATATTCTTATTCTCTCTGATAAAATAAATAATAATATTATTCAAGAAAAAATGATGTTCTTATGGCAAATTTTAGTACATAAATCCTTTGGAGAAGATTTTACTATTTTATATCTTTTTAATAAATATATGATTGATCAAAATAAATCTAATGAATTATATGAAGAATTTAAAAGGGTACATGGAAATGATTTAGCTAATTTAAAATATGAATTTGTTGAATATGAAAAAAGACATCATCATAAAACCGAAAAAAACAAAGATTTAATTGGAGAAAAAAGCGATAAATATTTTCAAAAAAACATTAAAAGTGAGAAATTTAATGAAAAAAATGATATAGAAAAAAAAAGAGCTTTTAGTATGAGATATAAATCTAATCATCCTGGAAGTATATCTGAAAAATTTAAAAAGAATGATATAATGGAAAAAATAATTGAAAATCAAAAAAGTGGTTTTAAAGAAAATGAAAATGGAAAAAGATCTTTTTCAAAGTTAAATTCGCATAATTCAAATAATTTAGATAATTTTGAAAACAATGGAAATAATATTAATTTTAATGATAGTTATTTTATGTCTGAAGTAAGTGAAGAAAGAAGTTCTTCATCTTCTTCTTCAACATCAAGTGAAGATTCAACAATAAAAGAATTAGGAAGTCATTACTATCATGATAATAATAAAAATAATAATGACGTTAAAAAAATGAATAGTGCAATTAATATTCCTAAACCTCAACAAACTTTTGTTTTTGAAAATAAAGGTTTAAAAGATGAACAATTTTGTATTTTATTTGAAAAAAAAGAATCTTTTTATCCTGGTCATCATTTATCAAGAGAAATAAAAACTAAATTTGATGATAATACTAAAAAAGTAGAAACAGATATTTTTTTCACTAAATCAAATAAACATTTAACTGTTAAATTACCATATCCAATAACAAAATCATTTAAAGAAAAAGGAAAAGAAGATATTGTAATATCTCATCCTAGTTTTAAATTACAAACGAATGATCCAAATTTAAAAAGACATAAATCAGTAAAAATTCCAAATCATAATTTTAAAATAAATCATGGTTCATTTAAGCATAATAATAATATTTATTTAAAAGGAGAAGAAATAGATTTAGTAGAAAAAGAGAATAATAAAAATATGAATTTATCAGAAAAAGAAATAATATTAAATTATTATCAAGCAGCATTTGATATGATAGAATATGATCCAGCAAATTTTAATATAGATTTAATAACAGAATATGAAGAAATGAAAGAAGAAATATTAAGAAAAGTACATCATACTCCTCCTAAATTTCCTATAGTTCGTTCTGCACAAATTGATTCACAAACATTAGATATTATTAATAAAGAATGGGAAATATTTGAACCAAAAGTTAAACATGCTAGTCAAAGTTTTAAAGGACTTCCACAAGGTAAAATAGATAATCAAATATTAATGGCTAAAATTTATGCTCCTCCTACTTTAGGAGTTGTTGTTGGATTAATATTAAGTTTAAGTAATATAAGATTAATTGTTTTTGATTCTACAAATCATTATTGGAATAATATTGTTGATGGATTAAATATTATTGATAAATCTATGGTTGCTTTTTTATTTCTTTTAATTGGTTTATCTTCTGCTTCTACTAATGGTTTAAGTATGAATAATCCACTTAAAAAAAAACATATTATTATTGTCTTTATTATGAGATTTATTATTGTTCCTGGACTTGGACTTTTAGTTATTTATTTTTGGAAAAATGTTTATGGAGGTATAGTTGAACAAAGTTTAGTATTTAGAATTATTTTATTTTTCCCTTGGTGTTTACCTTCTGCTCCTAATATGGCTGTTATAGTTAATTTAACTCAATATTTTTTTGAAGAATATGGTTATTTAATTTTGTTACAAAATGTCTCTAGTGTAGCAACTCTTACTATTTTATATCTCATTTATTTTATATTGATAGGTCTGTAATGTTTATTTTTATATTATAGATTTTTATAGTAATATTTACTTTAGTTTTCTTTTTATAATTCATAATGAAAAAAAGTTAGCCATTAATTAAATTTATAAATTGAAATACTTTTAATAATAAAAAACATTTTAATAGAAATCTATTATTATATAATAATTAAATAATATTAAAATATTAAATCTTTCATTTTATATTATAAATTTTAATAATTTAATTTTTTTGTTGAATAAAGATAAAATAAAAAAAGAAATAAAAGATGAAGATGAAGAAAAACTAAAAAATGAAAAGAAATATAGAAATAAAAAAGAAATTTAAAAAACATTTCCATAAATGAGCATTTAAAATTAAATAATTATATAATAAATATGAATATATAATAAGCAAATAAATTATATGAAAAAAATAATAACCATTGATTAATTTTATAAAAAAAATAATTTTAACTTTCTAAGAAAAAAAATCTTAAATTATTCAAAAAAAAAATGATAAAAGGTCTTGAATCCAAAATCCTGGAAGCATCAAACCCAATAGGTGTAAAAAAGCCACCAAACTACAATTTACCAAAAGAAGGTCACACATACGGTCTTCCAGGGAAAGCAGATAAAGAAGGAGTAGACATAAGTAAGTTAAATAAAATAAAATAAAAAAAAATATAATATAAAAAAAACATATAGTAACTCGAACATGGAAAACTCATCGTCCAACATCATCAAAGCAACCAGCAATGGATTACATAAGAATAAATAAAATGGCTATAAAAATGAATGCAACAAATTTTGCAACAAATAAGGATTTTCGTCAGACAGTAGATATACGTCAGAGAATACCAAAAGGGAAAAAAACATATAATATAAAATTACCTCCAAGTGATTTCGCATATGGTGTTCCTAACAGAACTCCTACTCCTATTAAAGATGTTATTAATGGTGAATATGGTAATAGGGCTGAAAATAATATTTTAAGAGAATATGGAAATTACATTCAAGAAAAAAAAAATATTAAAAATCATTTAAGACAAAATCCTAAAATTGAAACTAAATATATTAATCCTAAAGCTAAAATTTTAAAAGAAAGAGAAGAAGAAAAAAAAAAATTTCAATTGGATTATGAGCCTTTAGATGAAGAATTACCTAAAGAAGAAAAGGAAAATTTATGGAAAATGAAAATGTTTCAAGGAGCTACTTCTAAAGTAGCTGAAGGAATTAAACAGTTTAAAACTTATCACCCTTATAAGAAAAAGGATAATATTGATAAGATGATTGATACTGTTCAAGCAGAAATTGCTCATAATAATAATATTGATAACCAAAGACAATTTGGGAATCAAGGAGAAAATTAAATTTTTGTTATTTTTTCTTTTTTTTTTAATTCTTTTTTTAGGTTTATTTTTTAAAGTGATTTAAATGATTTTTTTAAATTTTTCAAATAATTTTTTAAGATTATTTTTATTTTTTTATTTAGTTTTTTTATAATTTTTTATTAATTTTAAATGTCAAAAATTTTAGTAAAATATAATGAAAAAAGGGAAATAATGAAAAAAATTAAGGAAGAAATAAAAGACTTTGTTATTTCAAAATTTTTAAGTATAATAATATCACAATCAAAAGAAATTAAGTATTTAAAAGATAATTTAGAAGAATATAAAAAACAAGCAATAAATGCTTTAAAAAAATTAATAAATAACGAAGATAAAAATACTTTATCTTCAGAAAATGATAATAAATCACAAAGTAGAATAGAAAATGAAAGTTCAATGACTTCGACAAATTATAAATCTCCTTCAAAAAAGAGAAATATAATTTTAAAGAAATTAAGTACCAGTAAAAAAAATATTATTCAAAATAATAAAAAAGCTGTAACATTAAAAGTTGAATTAAATTATAATAAAACTCCAAAAATATGTGATAATATATATTATAAAACCGAAGATGAGGAAAAAAATGTTGAATTTAATAAAAATAATGTTATAATAAAAAATAAAAAAAATTCATTTTTTTATTCTCCTAAATTTAATAATTTATTATCAGAACATTATAAAAATAAAGCAAATATAACTTCAACAATAAACAATAAAAATAATAATAATAAAAATGAAACTTCAAATCAAAAAAATAAAACAATAAAAGAAAACAGTAAAAATAAATCAGAAAATAAAAAAACAAATAATAGTAGAAATATGAATTTAGATTTAAAAAACTCAATATCATATTTAACTCAATCAACATTTAATAATAATGATAACTTAACAAATATAAATTTATATAATTCAACATATGATAGATATTCTCAAACAATAACATATAATAATAGATTAAGTAATTCAGTTGGAAAAAATTTGGAAATAAGAGAAAGCTTTAAAGATATTCAAAGATTATCTCTTAATCAAAAAAGATTAAAAACCATTAGTTATGATTCTTTTAATTCTTTAAATCTTTCTTCAAATATTAATTTTAAAAATAATACTAGAATTAGAATTCAGTCTTTAGATGTGAGAAATAATAATAAAAATGTTAAAGAATATAAAAATTTTTTATATCCTAATTTAAATCAAAAAATTATTAAGGTGATTTCTAATAATTCTAATAAAGGAATTAATCTTGATCCTGAATTTATGAATAAAATGAATTATTATATGAATGTTACTAATAAATAAATATTTTGTATTTAAATTTTTATTTTTTATAAAATCTTAAAAATAAATTGTTTTTATTAAAGATAAACTTCAATTTATAATAAATGAAAATATGGTTTTTAATAAAAAAGCTAAAATAATATTAAATAAACAAATAATAATTTAATAAGATTTTAAAGTTATAGAATTCAACCAATCAGAAGAAATAACTGGTTTAATTTTTTGAATATTAGGATTAGATAAAGATAAATCATTTTTAAATTGTTCAACAATAGGATCTAATTCATATTCTTTATTTACTTCATTTATTTCTTCAATAATACTTTTTTTATTCTTTTTTTTGTGTTTTCTTTTATTTTTACTTTTTTCATTAATATCATTTTCACTATTTATATATTCAAATATTTCATCTAAAGTTTTATTTTCAAAAGAAATATTTATTTTATTTTTATTTGAATTTTTATCATTTTCTATATTTGGACTTTGCAATGATTTTTCTTGTTGTATTTCTTCTTTTAATCTATTTATTTCTTTTTCTTTTTGTTCTATGTTCTTTTTCATATTTTTTATATCTTCTGATATATGATTTATCCCATATTTAATATTTTCTATTGAATCTAATTGATCATTATCATTTAAATAAGATTCACTTTCAATTTCTTTTATAGTTCTTATTCCTTTTTCTTGTGTTAAAGGATTTATTTTACTATTTATAATATTATTTAAATTTAAACTTTCTTTTATATCATATAAAATTATATTATTGTGTATTTTTTTTTCTTTAATCAATATTGAAAGTAAATCTACTTTTTCATTAACTTCAAGTTGGTTTCTTATATCTAATAATTCTGAGATTTGTCTTTTTAAAGGAATTCTTATTTGAGATAAATTATTAATTATTATATTGAAAGTTTCTTGTGTACATTTATCAATTTTCTCAGAATTAAAATTCTGAATGAAAGAATAACAAAAATATTTTTTATGGAAAATACAGTTCCAAAAAATATCAGTGAACAAATCATATAAATAAAAAGTCATTAAATATTTTTCTCTAAAACAATTAAAACTTTTAAAAAAATCTCTTTCTATCAAAGGACATATACTAAGAAAACCTTCATAATCTTTATAAATATCATTAAAAACTTCACAATTAATATTAAAGCATATATCATCATCATCATAATTTTCAATATTATTTTCAATAAGAGATAAATAATATTTCACAAATTCTGTTGTAAAACAAGTCATTGAAATAATAATAGATTTAATTGCAATAAATTCTAATTTTTTATTTTTTAATTTTTCTTTACAAATTAATTTATCAATATTTTCATGAGAAATTTCACAATTATTATTAATATTCTTATAATATTCACACATATTATTCATTTGTTTTTTTGAATGCATCATTTGATGCACGACTCTTGCTATTGCATTATAAAATTTTAATTCTTCTGATTCAAAATGTATTGTTGAACAATCAAATAAATCTTTAGATGAATTTGCATCATTTTGTATTTGAAATAAACAATCAATGAATGTTTTTTCTTTTAAAGATAAATTTATCAAATTTTCATTACATTTTTCATCTTCAATATTATTTCCTTTTATCTCTAATTCAGAACAAGAAAATTTAGTTGAAAATATTGTACCCGTAATTTGACTTTCAATTGTTTCTTCAAATGAAAAACTTGTACAATGTGTTGATGATATATTTGGATATAATATTTGTTTTTTTAAAAATTTACCAATTTTCTCTTCAAAAGACATCTTTTCAAAATATTTATTTTTGTTTTTACTTCAAAATATTTAATTTAAAGAGATGAATTTAAAAAATTATTTAATATTATGAACGAGATTTATTTGGTTTATTAAATGTTTACTTCTTACTATATATATTAAAATAATAATAATAATTTTTTCATGATTAATTAAAGAAATACTGCATTTTTATCATTATAATTATACATTTGAGAATTATTATCATTTATTTCATAATGAGAATTATTACTTTCATTATTAAATTTAGTTGAATTTGAATTCATATTACTTAAATAATTTGAAAAATCAATTTCAAATAATTGGTTCTTAGTTTGTTTTATTTCCTCTTTTTTTTTCTTTCTTATATTTAAATCTGAAAGATATTTTTCAATTAGTTTATTTTCATTTATATATTTAACAATTTCATCATTTTCATTCATATTTATATTATATAATTCATTATAAAATAATTCTTTTGATATTTGAGAAAATGTATGAAATTTTCCATTATTAAAGCAAGCAATTAATTTATTTTTTTCTTTATTAGTTCTTATTGATATTTCTTCTTCAGGAGAATCAGAAATTAATAAATTAAAAGGTAATTCAATTTTTTCACTTGAACAATTTTGAAAATAATTATTTTTATTTTTTTCAATTAAATTTTTATAACAATTTAATTCAATAAATTTAGATATAATAATATTTTTTTTATTCTCAATTTCTTCTTTTAATTTTATTTGATTTAACTTATGATATGTTAAATTTGTATTATCTTTATGAATAATTTTTAAAGCATTCATTACATTAATTGCATCGTATACTCTTCTTTGAATATTTTTATAAGTAATTGAACATTGATTCATTTCATTTTTATTTAATTTTTCTTTTAATAATTTTAAAATAAAATTTGTTACTTCATTATAATTTGTTTGTTGTTTCATTTTAATAAATTTTTTTACTTCTTTTGATATATGAATTAAACTATTTATTTTCACTGAATTTTCAAATAATAATTCTTTTTCATTTGAATTTTTTTTAATAATTCCTTTTTTAGTTAAGTTTTTTCTTTTTAATTTATGAATCTTTTTAACCTTAAAAATCTTAAATTTTTTACAAAAATATATGTTAATATGTTTTTGAGTAATTTCTTCTGAATCAAGATAAATTATTTTTTTATTTGAATTAAAAATAAATTGTTCTTTGATTGAATTAATTATTATAATTTGTTTAAATAAATTCGAAAAATCATCAATATTTTCAAATTTAGAAAATAAGCTTATTGAGAATTCTTTTAAGTAATTTCTATTAAGTTGATTTTTATCATAAATTTCAAAAAAATATTCAATTTTTTTAATAATAAAAAAGAAAGAAGAATAAAATCCATCTAGAGAATAAGTTATTATAACAATTTTTTCAAATTTTTGTTTATTTGTTTTTTCAGCTTTTGAAAAGGAACTTAATTTTTTAAGAAAACTTTCAGCAGAAAAAATAGAAGAAGTAAACAAAATAAATTTATTACCAGGACAAATTAACTTTGACCTAATAATTTCATTTTTATCTTCCATTAAAAAATATGCTAATTCTAAAAAAACATTTTCTTTAAATACTAGTATAAAAAACCAAAAAAAAAACAATTTAAAAAAGAAAAAAAAAATTTTAAAAAAAACTAATTTGTTTAAAAAATATAAAAAAATTTAGCCTAATTTTCCCCTTTGTGCTTTTCTTAATAAAACCATAACAGATTTATGAATCATAGCATCAATAATTCCTGTAACAGTAAACACTCCTCCTAAAATAGCACATATTTGAATAAAGAAATTCAAGAAACTATCTCTATAATGTAGAAATTGAACAGTAATAGGAGAAATATCATATCTAAAAAATAAAGTAGGAAATTGATTATAAGCAGGACTTTCATTTGAAATAATATTATATTGATAAACATAACTTTCTTTCTTATGTAAATTAATATAAGTAGAAGGAACAATTTTAATATAATATTCATATATCATTCTTTTTCTATTAGTATTTTTACTAGTTCCATCAAGAGTATTTAAAAGACCTTGTTTAAATAATCTTTTTATTTTTCTTAATTCATTATCATTACCAAAAGATAAATGATTCACTTTATGATTAACATCAATAGTTAATAAATTATCTTGAGCTAATCTTTGAATAGTAGGAGCAAAAGCATGAGAAGAAATATGGAAATTACCAGGAACTTTATTAACATAGAAAAAACCTTTTAATCTGCAACCTTCATTATTAACTAATTGTTTTTTAACTTGTTCATAATCAGGTTGAGCAAAATGTGCATGATCATGACCTTCAATTTTTATTTTCTTTGAAAAATATGGTTCTTGTCCTATTGAATTTCCCTTACTATCTAATTTATATTTCATTAAATCACCTTCTAAATTTACACTATGAACTCCCATTATATCGTCAACATCAATTGATAATAATGAACATGGAAGATGATGCAATTCTATATCTAAATTTATTTGAAGTTTATCTCCTCCTCTATTTACATCTATATACATTTGAGATGTTGTTTTTATTTCACGATATGATGCAAATTCATTTAGGAATAATAATATCATTATTATTGAACTTATTATTGATACTATTTTTTATATAATATATATTTTTATTTTTTTTTTATTTTTTTTCACTTACATAATGCACCCGAATATGTTGGTTGAACAAAATCACTTGGAAGTTTACGATATACATCTAATGATTTAAATCTGTCTATTAAGGACATTCCGAACATTTTTTTTGGGATAAAATATATTTTTTTTTAATTTATTTTTTTATTTTTTTTAAATATTTTTTTTTATTTTTCAAACAAATGTTTTATTTTTGAATTAAAATTATATATTTTTATATATATGAAAAATTCTTATTTTTATAAAAGCGATATTATAGATTGTTCTATTCCTTGTAATTTTATTTTTAAGACATTATCTTCTTGTCCAACAAAAATAATAGATATTAAAAATTTAAATTCATCAGATTATTATGAAATTTTCATGATATTATTATCAAGTACTGCTTATCCTTGTTGTTTTTTTATTTTATTATGTGGAAGTTATTTTAAAACAACAAGATTGATTTTAATTTTTATAATGCAAGTTTTACAAAATTTTTTAATAAATATATTGAAAGATTTAATTAAAGATCCAAGACCAAATTTTAAATGTAATAAAGAATTTGGAAATCCTTCTAATCATTCAAGTTTTTATACTTGTTTAATTATTTGGTTTATTATAGAAGAAATTTTTACTGAAAGAAAAAAGCAATTTAAATATAAGATATTATTAGTTCCTCTTTATATTATTTATCCCTTTATTGTATATAGTAGATATTATTTAAATTATCATTCTATGAAACAAGTTATTAATGGAATCATTTTTGGATTTTTATTTTCTATTTTTTGGTATTTCTTTTCAGTTAAATATATTTTAAAATATGATAATCCATTAAAACAAATTTTTAATCAATTAAATGTTATTAATACACTTACTAATGATAATATTTCTAGTTTTAATTTTACTGATAATAATGATAACAACATTAAAAATAAAGAGTTAATCCAAAAATATAAGGAATTATTAGAAAATAAAGATATAGAAAAAATAAGAAATAATTTAAATAAAATTGCTCAAAATATTAAAAATGATGATTTTATGAAACAACAAAAAAAAATGATGCATTTGGAAGATGATGATGATTAAATAAATATAAAACTTCAAAAATATAATTTTAGGAATTTCTTTTTCAATAATTCTATTTAAGATTTATTAATTAGTAAAAATTTATATATAATAATTTCAAAATTGTTTTTTAAACTTACATTGTGAATAATTATTTTTTTGATTTATTTTTCTTTGCATATAATATACTAGTTTCTTTTTGTGAAAAAAGATCATCTATATTTTTAGATTCTTTAATAATAATTGGAAGAATATTTTCTATGCTACTATAATAATCAATTGTTTCAATCATTTCTTCAATTAATTTAGTTTTAGTTTTTCCAAAATGAGGAAATAACTGTTTTAACATAGATAATTTAACAGATCTAAATTCAGAACCTTTAAGAGTATTTAAACAACAATCATTTTTTAACATTTGTTTTTCTTTTGCTTTAATAAAATTATAATATCTTTTATTAGAAGGAGTTGCAATAATATTATTAATATTACTTGAATTTGAAGGTCTTGGCTTCATAATAATATATTTCAATTGTTTTGAAAAACCTTGAGGACCATTATTATATAACATATTTTTTGAATTATTTACACTTAAATTTTTTGATTCTTTTTTTAATCCTTGAATCTTTGAAGTTAAATTTGCTAAATTGACATTACTATTATCCATTCCAATTTCTTTTGATAAATTAATTGGAGAAACATCAGTTATACTATTATTATTTGGAAACCTCTTTATTAAATTATTTATTATATCAATTGATAACACCTTTGTTGATATTATATTTATAAAATATTTCATAATTATAAATAAAAAATAAGTTAATGAGACTATTTCTGATAAATATTCTTGAAATTTAATATAATGTCTTCTATATTCTATATCTTCTTCACTTGGTTCAAATGATATTTTTCCTATTAAATTATTTGATGATAATTGTATATCTTTTTCATAATTTGATATTTGAATAAAATTTAATTGTGAAAATGAATTAAATATCAACCCTTTATCAGTTATATATTTAATATTACTTATTTTATAAGAATAACTTTTCAATAATCCAGAATAAAGAGATAACTTTATCTTTTTTATTTTTTCTCTTAATGGATTCTCTTTATTCTTATTATATAATTGGTAATTTGGAAAAAAAATAATTAAATTACCATTATTAATAATTTCCTCATAATTATTAAATGAACTATAAGAATATTTATTTATTGAAATTATTAATTTCATATTATAGTGTTCAGAGTAATTTAAATTTAAGTTTTGCTCAGGGATAATACATTTAATACCAGTTAAATTTAAAGGATTAAATAAGTTATTAAAAGAATAAAAATGCTTATCAATATCACAATCTTCTATAAAAATTTGCGTTTTATTATTTAAAATATCATATTTACTATAAGTATTTAAAGATAAATTTATTGAAAAAATAGAAGAAATATTATTTATTATTGTTCCATTTTCAAATTCAAATCCAAAAATTATAGGAAATTGATTTAAATTGATTTGATATAATGAATCTTCTAAATAAGTAAAATAGAGGAAAAATTTACTGTCAGAAAAATCACTAATTAAGATTACAATTCCAATTATTAATAAAAAGAAATCTAAGATTAATGAAACTAAAAATCCTAGAAATGATTTATAATTGTCTTTTGATTTATAATTTATTTTTATATTAATTCCAAAGTTATCAAAAATTTCAATAAGATTAGATAATTGTTTCATTTGTTTTATTGAATATTAATTTTTTTTTATTATAAATTTTACAATAGTTTTTTTAAAGAAATTTTCTTATTTTATTTTAGAGGATTTAAATTGTTTTTTAAATAAAAATAACATACATCTATTTTAAATTATTTTTAATAAAATACAAAAAATATATAAAAAATGTGAAAAAAAAAAAAAATTTTTTAAAGTATATTAACTATCAAATTCTGATATCATTAATCTATTTTGTAATTTTGTATTATTATATTTTCTCTCAGCATTAACTTGAGTTTTTTCAAATTGATAATCAACATTTATTTGTGTATTCCCAATTTTAATTTTAGAAGTTTCTTTGTATAATCCAAAACTTCTTGATAATCTAGTTGAATTTAAAACTTTAATATTAAAAATGTTTTTACCATATTTAATAAAAGTAGCATAAGCTTTTAATTCACTTTTAAAAGCTCTTTGTGCTAAAATCATATTTTCTTTATTTGAAAAAATAAAATCTTTAATAGCTCTTTGTAAAGGTAAAATAGCAAAAATATATTTTTTTCTAAATTTTTCATTTTCATCAACTTCATTATCAAAAGGCATAGGTTTTAAATCAATTTTATTTTTAAGAAAATTATTATTTAAATTTTGAACAAATTCTAATAAAATATTAGAACAAACAATTTCTTTAATATTACCTTTAATTTTATTAAAAGAAGTATTTAATAATTCTCTTTCATTTTCCATTAAAAATAATAGAGAATTACCAAAATTATCTAATCTTGCAGTTCTTCCCATTCTATTAACATATTCTTTTAAATCTGGATTTATATCATAATGAATAACCCAATCTACTTTAGGAAAATCTAATCCTCTTGCTGCAACATCAGTTGATATTAATATACCTGAATTATCCAAATTATATTTCTTAAATATTTCTTTTCTTTCATCATGTTTCATTTTACCATGTAATTTATATATATTTGATGTTATTAATTTCTTTTTATTTGGCTTTTCGTTTAATGATTTATTTAATTTTTTGCGATTTATTTCTTTTGATTCTATTTTGAAATTTATATCTAATTCTAATTGAGTTAATATGCTATTTAAGAAATTCACTCCATCACATGTTGACATAAATATCATAATTTTTTTCCCCAGATTATTATATATAAATGATATTAAAGTTATTAATCTAAATTCATCGTTTATATATGAATAATATTGATTTAATGTATTTGATGCATAGATACTTTCTGTGTTTTCATTCGGATTTTTTCTACTTTCTTCTTCCATGTTTTCTTCTTGAATATCATTATTATTATTTTCTTCATTTTCTTTTTTTTCTTTTTCAAAGCCAACTGCTTTAAAACCTTTCATTAAGTAATTTGTTAATTTTCTAATTTTATTATCAATTGTAGCAGAAATTAAGAAAATTTTATATTTTTTAAAAATATCAGGATTTAATTCAATATTATTATTTTCATCATCACCGAAATTATTAAAATCTTTTTTAAAAATTTCAATAAAACAATTTTTAATATCTTTCTCAAAACCCATACTTAACAATAAATCAGCTTCATCAAAGATAATAGTTTTTAAATTACTAAAATTTAATTTTTCTGTATTCTTTAAATGATAAAGTAATCTTCCAGGAGTACAAATTAATATATTTAATCCTTTTCTTAATTTTTGTTTTTCTCTATCAATTTTTTGCCCTCCCATTAAAGTACCAAAAATAACATTAATACAACAAGATTTTAATTTATTAAAAGTTTCTTCAATTTGTAAACATAATTCATGAGTTGGAGAAAAAATAATACAGTAAATTCCATCTTTTCTATTTATCATTTCTTCTTTGTTTATTTTAATTAATTGCTCATATAATGGTATTATATAAGCTAATGTTTTTCCACTTCCTGTTTCTGATTTTACTATTACATTTTTATGTTGAAGAAGTATTGGTATTGATTTTTTTTGAATTTTTGTCATTGTTGTATAATTACTTTTTAATAATGATTTTTTTAAGTATTTATCTATTTTTAAATCATCAAAAGTTTTTATACTGAATACCGATTTTGATTGAGTTATTTCTGGGTTAAAAATATTTTTTATTTCTTTTTCTTGATTTGTTATTTTTTCTTCTTTTTTTTTCATTTCTTTATTTTCTTCTATTATTTCTTCTTTATCTTCTTCTTCTTTTTCATCTTCTATTTCCATATTATTATTATTTTTCTCATCTTTTATTTTATTTAATTCATTCTGAATTTCATTTTCTAATTGTTCTCTTTGTTTTTGTTGTTTTAATTTTTGAGAAAAAGTCATTTTTTGTTTTTTTGTTTTCCCTTTTAAAACATCATTATTAATATTATTATTATTTTCTTCATTCATTTCTATATTATTTTCATTATTTATATTATCTTCAAATGATGATTTTTCTCTTCTTGGTGGTCTATAAGATGATATTATATTTTGATTTTTATCATTTTCTTTTTCTCTTTTTTTATTAATTTTATCAATTTTTTTTTGATTTTTAAATCTCTTTCTTTCTAAATATTTTTCTTTTTTTTCTTTCTTTTTAGTAAACAAATTAATACTTTTAGAGTTGAAATTACTTGTGGTTTGAATATTCATTACAAATCCATCTTCATCATCATTATCAATATTCTCCATATTGAAAAGATAAAATAATTTTTAAAAAATAATTAAATATGAAAATTTTAAAAAGTTTAGAATTTATAAGTTTATTTAATTATTGATTAATTTTTACTTCATTTCTTTTAATTTAATATTTATTTATTTATATTAGAAGATGAATGATAAAAAAAAAGGAATAAGTAGAATATTACAAATAACAAAAAAACTAATTAAAACACAAAAAAACTTTTTAGGTTATATGTTTAAAGATAATAATGATTTAATAAAAGAACAATTACCAATCTTATTACCAAATATAAGAAAATATCATAAAAAAGATTTAAAAAATTGTAGATTAACAAAAAGTACATCTTGTAATAATTTTTATTCTTTTCCGAAGACAATAGATTTTTTGAGCTATGAAAAAAAAAAAAAAATTCAAATTATAAAAAGACAAATTAACACAAAATCTTCTTACTCAAGTAAAACAATTAGTAAAATTTCAAATAATATTTTTGGAAGACATAGATTAGTAAATGATATATTATTTGATACTTCTGAAAATAAAAATGAAAATGATTATGATGAAAGAAATATATTTTATTCTGATAAAGATTTTATAAAAAGAATCAATAATAATATTTCTTTCATCATTAAAAATATAAATAATTATAAAAATAATTTAATAAATGATCCTCCTTACTCTTTGACTAAATTATCTAAAATTTTTCATCAAGGAAGTGAAAGAGAAATTAATTTAAGTTTATCTTCTATTTATATTAAATTTAAAGATCAAAAGGAACCTAAATATAAAAAGAAATTTTATTTACCTTTTTTTTTAGCACCATTATTTTTTTATAATTCTGAAATTAATATTCCAAAAATTTTACTTACTCTTTTTAAATTTAATGAAGATTTTACAGAAGTTTTTTTTGAAAGAAATGATGAATTATATAATTTTATTCCTAATAATGAAAATTATACAATATATGAAAAGAAATTTAATAAAATATATCATACTTATAAATTTATATGGATTACTAATGCAAAAATATTTGAAGTTGAAGTTAAAATGCCTTTAATTCAATTAATAGTTTCTAAAACAAAAACATTTATAAATAAATATATTGATGTAAAATTATTTTCTTTTTTATTTTCTCAAGATATGTTAAATTGGGATTTTTTTTTAACAAATTATCTTTTTTCTTTCAAATCTTTTCGTAAAATTATTGATTCAATTACTTCAAAAGTAAAAACTAAAAATCAAATCCTTTATATTAATAAAAAAATACAAATGAGTGAAAATAGAATTAGAGAAAATAATTTAAGTGATAAAAATGCTTTATTTTTTTTCACAAATCATGAAAATAAAAATTATTTATTAACTCTTAATCCAATGTATTTAGAAGTTTTAGTAAATGAAAATTCAGAAAGAAATAAAATATTTAATTTTACAATAGGTGAATTTCTTTCAATAATAGAATCATCTAAATTCATAGAACCATTTGAATTGTTAAATAAATTTATAAAATATAATTCAATAACAGGAGAAATAAAATTTGATTATAAAAATTTTAATTCTGTAAAAGAAGAAAATTTAAAAACAATGTTAAAATATCAAAATAAAAATATTGATGATTCATTATCTTCTAATTCAGATGAAGAAGAAAATAATAATAATATTAAAAAAGTATTTTTAACAAAAACTTCAATTACTCTTCAATCATTATATAATGGAGTATTAGTTGAAAAAGATAATAAATCACTGAATTATATTAAATATGATGCTAAAATTTCTTTATTAAAAACAATTAGTTTTAGTAAAAATTTAAATGAATGGGGTGATAATTTAAAATTATTGTTAGAAAATTTAAAAAAGAATTTAAATTATAAATTATTCTTAAAAAAAAATGTTAGTTATAGAAATGGTTTAAGACAAAGTAGTTCAAAAAGAATTTCTATTACTCCAATTCATAATATAACTTTTAAAACAAGAACTTCTACTTCTCAAATTCCGAAAATAAAAAAAAAATTTAAATAAATTATGTAATATATAGTTGTTATTTTTTATCTTATTTTTTTTCCTTTTTATCTAAAATATTTAAAATATTTTTTTAATAATACAGATTAAAAATTAAATAACTAATAATATAGATAAATGTATAATAATTATTATATTTTAATAAATAATATTAAAATTTATTTTCATTTTTTTTAAATTTAAATTAATGAATTATTTTTATCTAGACTCTTTGAAAAAAATAAGGAAAATAATTTCAATATTATTTAATATCAAAGGTGATTGAATGTAATAATTATATTGTAATTATTCATTTCAAATTATACAATATTACTTCAAATTTTAGATAATTTTCTTGAAAAATAATAAAAAAATGATTAGAGAATTATCCCTCCTCAATTTTTTTTGATATATCGATTTAAAATGATTTAATTCCTTGATTTTATTATTTAGATAAGATTAGTAGGAATGATTGTAAAGAAATAATTATGTCAAATGATAATTATGAAGAAAATTATTATATAAAAAATAGATAACAATTGAAAGAAAAATTTTCTTTTATTAATTAAATAATTTTCAATTTATAAACAAAAAAAAAAAACCAAAAAAATAAAATAAGAAATTTAAATATTTTTCTTTTCATCATCTCCAACACAACAATTATTTTTTTTCATAAGTTCTTCCTTTTCTTTCTGACTCATATTACTCAATCTGAAAAAAATAGAAGGATGAGTATCTGAAATTTTAGGTAAATCAACTTTAACATTAATAATATTAAGTTTTTCAACAACATGTCCAATAATATAATCCATAACATCATTAACACCAATATTTTTTTTAACACTAGTTCTAAAGCATTTAAGGAATTTATTTTTATTAGAAAAAGAATTAAAGAAAGCATCATCATTAATAACATCATTAGAAACTAAATCAATTTTATTTTGAATTAACACACAAGGTAAAGGACTACCATCTTTAAATTTAGATTTTTCATCAACTGCATTTTTCCATTTTAAAGTATCATCTAAAGTTTTTCTATTTGTTATATCACTAAATATTAAACATGCATGAGCATCTTTTGTTAATACTTTTGTTGTACCTATACTTCTATCTTGTCCTGCTATGTCCCATATTTGAACTTTATAATATTCATTGTTATATTTATATATTTTATAATTGAAATCTGTCATTACTGTTGCTTTATATTTTTCAGGAAATTCATTTTTTACCCATAAATGACAAAATGAAGTTTTACCTGTATCACAATGACCTACTACTACTATTTTTAAGTCATCTTTTATTTTTTTATGAAGCATTTTTTTTATTTTTTATTTTTTAATGTGTCATTTTTGTATTATTTTTTTAATTGAAGGTATTATTTAAAATATATATTTTTTGGAAATTAATATAATAGATAAAATGACCGAAGATAATAATATAAGTAAAAGAATGAGTTTACAATTAAAAAAAGAATATTCTGTTCAATTAAATGAAGAAAATAATTTAAAGAATTTAATATTAAATGAAGAAACAGATACTCCAAAAAGATATAGAAGTTTATCATTAATAATAGAACTTCCAAAAAATTTTGTACCTCAATTAAAACCTCAAATAAGTAATGTATGTCCAAGTCCAATAAGATTAGGAAATGAAAATTTTAATTTAAGATTCGAAGAAGATATCCCAAAAAATACAATTTTACATGTTTTTAATATTCATAATATTGAAGAAGAAAATTCAGAATCTTATAATGAAGAATTAGCTTTTAGTGAATGTGATGATGAAAAATCAATTTCTGATGAAGAAGAAAATGAAGATGAAGTTGTTAATGAAATTAATCAAGATACTTTAAATAAAATGAGAAAAAGCTTTAAAGTTATTAGAAAAAGAGCAAATACTGTTACTAAATTAAATAATGATGATTATCATATTAAAAATCAAATTAAAGATTTACAAATGCTACAAGATTATTCTGATTTAATCCCTAAAATTAATACTGAAAATAAAGTTAATAAAATTAATAA
>JAEEGI010011394.1_pt1 | contig 19183 bp, 13 predicted proteins | sample 8958751 | NCBI WGS metagenome assembly JAEEGI01 (sample SAMN16246545, study PRJNA631951) | gut metagenome | biome: gut microbiome; feature: rumen; material: KS-attached | host: Bos | place: Iran: Karaj | collected 2018-10 | reverse complement strand
ATGCGCTCCGCGCCCGCAAGCGCAAGAAGGATCGAGTTGAACTGCTGCGATATCTGGCTGATGCGGTTACTGACCTGCCGCACGAACTGCAGCGACGCGATCAGCGCGCTGCCCTCGACCAGAAACGCCTGGTGCGAGGCGAACCATGTGTTTTCGAGCAGAAACTCCTCGCCCGGCACCGGCGCCGCCAGCAGCACGCCGACGGTGCAGGTAATCGCATAGAAGATGTGGGAGATGTTGTTCATCAGCGGACCGACGATGCTTGCGTAGGTGTTCGCGTCTGTCGCAACCTTGCAGAGCTCGTCGTTGTGGACCTTGAAGCCCGCCTTTGCCTTGTCCTCATGCGTAAAGACCTTGACGACCTTCTGTCCCTCCATCATCTCCTCGATGTAACCGTTGACCGCGGCCAGCTCAAACTGCTGCTTCTTGAAGTTCCGGCGGCTCTTGCGCGTGACGCCGCGCATCACATAAAACACGGTTACGCCCATGCAGATCATGATGAATACGACCGGGATGGACAAGGACGCCATCAGTCCGAAGGCAAAGACCAGCGACGAGATCGAGATCAGCATCTGTGTGATCGAATGGTGCAGCAGCTCGTTGACCGCCTCGGTATCGTTGGTGTAGTAGCTCATCAGCTCACCGTGCGTGCGTCCGTCGAAGAACGAGATCGGAAGCGACTGCATCTTTTCAAACATTTCCTTGCGCAGCGCGCACATGACGCGCGCGGAGCAGGAGAGCATCAGCCGGTTCAGCAGGAAGTTGGTGACGACGGCGATCGCGTACAGGATCGCCATGCCGATGAGCAGCGCGGCATACTTTGCCATATCCGCGCCGATCCCGGCTTCAAGCACCTCGACCAGTTTTTTCGTCATCAGCACCGCATAGTTGGACGCGGCGGAATACGCAAGGATCGAGATGATCGAAACGATCAGGATCCCGGTGCAGTTTTTGAAATAACGGAACAGGCGAAGGAGCGTTTTCAGCGGCTTTTCGGCGCGCTTTCCGCCCATCTTGCTGTTAAAGGAACCTCCCCTCGGCGGCATTACGCGTTCACCTCCTCTCTGACCTGCGATTCATAGACCTCGCGGTAGATCTCACTGCGCAGGAGCAGCTCGGCATGTCTGCCGACGTCGGAGATCCTGCCGTGCTCCATAACGATGATCTGATCCGCGTCCATAACAGACGTGATCCGCTGCGCAATGACGATCTTGGTCATGTCGTGCAGCGAAGAAAGACCGTCCCGGATCTTCGCCTCGGTCGCGGTGTCGACCGCGCTTGTCGAGTCGTCGAGGATCAGGATCTTCGGTTTTTTCAAAAGTGCGCGGGCAATGCAGAGACGCTGCTTCTGCCCGCCGGACACGTTGCAACCGCCCTGTCCGAGGTCGGTGTTGTACCCGTCCGGGAACGCCGAAACGAAGCCGTCGGCGCACGCGATTTTACACGCCTCGCGAATCTCTTCGTCCGTCGCGTCCGGATCGCCCCAGCGCATGTTTTCCCGGATGCTGCCCGAAAACAGCATGTTCTTCTGCAGCACCATCGAGACCCCGTCGCGAAGCGCTTTGAGGCTGTATTCGCGCACGTCGTGGCCCGACACGCGCACGGACCCCGCAAGGACGTCGTATAGGCGCGGGATCATCTGCACGAGCGTCGACTTGCCTTCGCCCGTGCCGCCGATGACGCCGACCGTCTGCCCCGGCAGGATATGCAGGTTGATGTCCTTGAGGTTCAGCACGTCCGGATTGCCGGAATACGAGAAGTCGACGTGGTCAAACTCGATCTCGCCGGTCTCGACCGCAAGATCGCTTTCGGGCGATTCGATGTCGATCTGTTCCTCAAACACCTCGTTGATGCGGTCCAGCGACGCGCGCATTCTCGAAAGCATCAGCGGGAACATCGAAACCATCTGCAGCGAAGCGATCACCTGCGTGGAGTAGCCGATCAGCGCGGTCAGCTCGCCGATGGGCAGGTTCCCGTCCGGCGAAACGCTCATCCGCCCGCCGAACAGCCACAGCAAAATCGTCGCGCCCCACATCACGCCGAGCTGGATCGGGTTCGCGAACGAAAAGAGCTTCTGCGCATAGATCTGCGTCCGCATCAGATCGTCGGCGCTGTCGCGGAACTTGCCGTTCTCATACGAGCCGCGCACGAACGATTTCACCACGCGCATACCGATCAGGTTTTCCTGTACGGCGCTGTTCATGGTGTCCATCTTTTTGAACATCATCTTGAACCGCTTGCGCCCGATGAACATAAAGAGCAGCATCGGCGTCAGCACGAGCGGCAGCGCGATCACGAAGATATACGACAGCCTGACGTTGATGCGGAACGCCATGATCGCCGCGAGCACCATCATGATCGGCGCGCGGAACATCATGCGCAGGAACATCTGGTAGGTGTTCTGCAGATTGTTGACGTCCGTCGTTGCGCGAATGACCAGCGATGAGGTCTGGAACCGGTCGGTGTTCCTAAACGAAAACTGCAGGATCTTGTCGAAGATCCGTTCGCGCAGGTTCTTTGCAAAGCCCATCGACGCCACCGCAGACGTGCGCGCCGCAAGCGCGCCGCAAAGGAGCGACAGCAGTGACGCGAGCACCATCAGTCCGCCGACCCACAGCACGAACTGCAGGTTGTTGCTGTACGGCAGGCGGGAGATCACGCCCTGCAGCTGAAACTCGTCCAGACGGTACAGACCGCCGTCGACGAGCGCCGCCATCAGAAGCGGGATCAGCACCTCGAGCGCGACCTCAAAGACGATCAGCACCGGCGTCATGATCGAGGGGAACACGTACCCCCTGACGCATGGCTTCAGGTACTTGACGCCCGGGCCTTTTTTCTTCTTTTTTTCCATCGGAATTCCTCTTCAAGCAAATCAGTCAGTATAGTATAATATACCACAAAACCGACGTTTCCGCAAGCGGAAAACACCGGTTTTTCCATGCTTTCGCAATTCTTGCGTTCCGCCGCGTCCTCTGCTATACTGTACGCATGGAAACGCAGGAAAAACGCATCGTCGCCGTCGACGTCGAAACGCCGAACGGACGAGACGCCGCGATCTGTCAGATCGGCATCGTCGTCGCGGAATACGGCGAGATTACAAAAACCGAATCGTACCTTGTCGATCCGGAGGTCCCGTTCGACCCGGTCAACATCTCCATCCACGGCATCACGCCCGCGGACGTCATCGGTGCGCCGAGTTTTGCTGCGCTGTGGCCGAAAATCGCCGGGTACTTCACCGGTTCCGTGATCGTCGCGCACAACGCCGCGTTCGACCTCGGCATGATCGCGGGCACGCTCACGCGATACGGCATCCCCGTGCCGGAGATCACGTACTGCTGCACCGTGCAGATGGCAAGGCGGCGCTTCGCCCGCGAGACCTACGGAAGCTACCGGCTCGACACGCTGTGCGCCGCGTTCGACATTCCTCTGACCGACCATCACGATGCGCTGTGCGACGCGCTCGCGTGCTATCGGCTCTGCCGCGAGCTGCTTCTGGAATACGGCGAGGACCCGCGCGACGTGCGTCCGTACAAAAAGCGCGCAAAGCCCATGGAAAAGCCCGCCGGTCGGTTCTCGACCGAATCGGGCACGGACTTTGAGCTTCGCAAGCTGAGGGAGCTTTTGAACGGCGTGCATCCGGAGACGTTCCTAAACCCCGGCGACGCGATGGCGATCGCGCACTGGATGGACCGGCACGCCGATCTCTGCGCCGACCCGCCGTTCGATATGATCTATCTCTATCTGTACCGCATGATCTCCGACAAGCCTCTCACCTGCGCCGAAGCGCAGGAGCTCAATCGGCTGCTGCATCCGTAAGCGCTCAGTCGAAATTGCCCGTCAGAAAGGCGAGGACGTGCGTGCCGAAGGCGGCGAAGAAGGCGTCCTCGGCGGTATAGAACGCGCCGGAGCGGCCGTTGCTGCTGGAAAGCGCGTCCAAAAGCGCCGCTTCGTCCTCCGCACGGAAAACGCCCTGCGGATCGCCGAGACAGTCCGTGATCGCCTGCACAAGCGCAGGCGCGGAGCAGCCGAACCACGCGGCAAGCGCTTCGTCAAAGGATTCCGCGGCGGGCACGGGGTTCAGTTCTCTGACGCGGCGGTACATGCGGCAAAAATCCCGCTGCCAGTTTTTGACCGGAAACGGCAGCACGAACGCGTCCGACCGCCCGATCCGGTCCGATGCGGCGCGCGCGGCGTCGACAAGGCCGTTCAGCTCCCTGGAAAGCGTCTTGTCCAGCATCGGTTTCACCTCCCGTTTACGTCAGTATAACACAAATCTCACAATTGCGCATTGCATTTTATACGGCGATTCGCTATAATATATGAGGAATCGTTTGCAAAGGAGGTATCCGGAATGGAAAAGAAGGAGCATGGCGGGTTTTTCCTGTGCATTCTCTGGTATCTCTTGATCTATCTGCCCGGCTCGATCCCCGCGTGGGTGCTGCTCGTGCTGCATTACACGATCGGGCTCAACATTGCGTGGTTCTGGGTCGCGCTCGGCGTATGGCTGCTGGCAGTTCTGCTGCGGGTGCTGCTCGTGATCTTTGCACGGTACGGCGGCGAGCACCGCATGCCTTCGCCGGAGAACAAGAATCCGTATTCCAACAAGGTGCGCGATCCGTACGCGGACAGGCGCAAAGCATAAGGCGAACAAGGGCATTCCACCTTTTTCGATAGCACCGACAAATTGAAAGGAGAAATACTATGGGACTTATCAAAGCCGGTATCGGCGCGCTGGGCGGCGTTCTTGCCGATCAATGGAAGGAATTTTTCTACTGTGAAGCGCTCCCGAAGGACGTTCTGGTAACCAAGGGACAGAAGAGAGTGGGCGGCCGCTCCTCCAACACGAAGGGCAGCGACAACATCATCTCGAACGGCTCCGTTATCGCAGTCGCCGACGGTCAGTGCATGATCATCGTCGAGCAGGGCAAGGTCGTGGAGGTTTCCGCCGAGCCCGGCGAATTCATCTATGACACCTCGACCGAGCCGAGCATCTTCGCCGGCTCCCTCGGCAAGAGCATTCTCAACTCGTTCAAGACGCTCGGCCGCCGTTTCACCTTCGGCGGTGACACCGGCAAGGATCAGCGGGTGTACTACTTCAACACGAAGGAGATCATGGACAACAAGTTCGGCACGTCGAACCCGATCATGTTCCGCGTCGTCGATCGCAACATCCGCCTGGATATGGACGTCAGCCTCCGCTGCAACGGCGTCTATTCCTACAAGATGGTCGACCCGATCCTGTTCTACACCGAGGTCTGCGGCAACGTCTCCTCGGACTACCTGCGCAGCGAGATCGACGCGCAGCTCAAGACCGAGTTTGTCAACGCGCTGCAGCCCGCAATGGCCAAGATCTCCGAGCTGGAGATCCGCCCGAACCAGGTCCCGGCGCACACCACCGAGCTGTGCGACGCGATGAACGTCGAGCTTTCTAAGCTCTGGGGCGAGAAGAGAGGCCTTGAGGTCGTCTCGATCGCGATGAACCCGATCACGCTCACCGAAGAGGACTCTGAGCGCATCAAGAGCGCGCAGCTCGCGGCGATCAACCGCGATCCGACGATGGCGGCCGCGACGATGACGCAGTCGACCGCCGACGCGATGAAGGCGGCGGCCAGCAACGCCAACGGCTCGATGACCGGCTTCATGGGCATGGGCATGGTCGGCCAGGCCGGCGGCATGATGGGCAGCAACACCGCGGCGCTGTTCCAGATGGGTCAGCAGCAGCAGGCGCAGCAGACGCCGCCCGCCGACGCGTGGAAGTGCCCGACCTGCGGAACGACGGCAACCGGCAACTTCTGCCCCGAGTGCGGCGCAAAGAAGCCCGCACCGCAGCCTCAGAACGGCTGGACCTGCGCATGCGGCGCGGTGAACACCGGCAAGTTCTGCACGCAGTGCGGCGCAAAGAAGCCCGAGGTCAAGGAAGTCGCCTGCCCGAAGTGCGGCTTTAAGCCCGCGGATCCCGCCAATCCGCCGAAGTTCTGCCCCGAATGCGGCACCCGCTTTGAGGCGTAAGCATTGAATCAACACCCCGCAGAAAGGGTGCGGAGCACCTCCGCACCCTCAGCGTGTCAAAAGGGTTTTTGACACGCTGGCAGGCTGCCAAGAAGGGAGGCAGAATCCGCGTTCTTCGCGATGGAGCTATACTAAAGTATGCGACCGAGCGAAAACGCGGATAGTTTGCGGCGAAATAATGAAAAGAAAAGGCGTTTTTGCGCCTTTTCATCCGACAAGTGTTTTTGTATTAATCCTCGCCGCAAACGGTCTGACCCCTTTATTGACAGACTGAGGGTGCGGAGCACCTCCGCACCCTTTTTACCACTTTGACCAAAGGAGTTTCCGATGGCTCAGCAATTATTGGAATACAGATGCCCCGCATGCGGCGCGTCGCTGCACTTTGACAGCGCGTCGCAGCAGGTCGTCTGCCCGTACTGCGATTCCTCGTTTTCCCCGCAGTCGCTGATCGATTACGACAGCTTTCTGAAGCAGGACGCCCAGAACGCGCAGAGCGATCCGTGGTCGAAGGACCCGAACCGCTGGGAGAAGGATGAGGTCACGGGCCTCAACGTGTACACCTGCGCGGCCTGCGGCGGCGAGGTGCTCGGCGACGACACGCTGGCAAGCTCGCGCTGTCCGTTCTGCGACAACACGGTCATCATGAAGCGGCAGTTTACCGGCGACTGGAAGCCGGACCTGGTGCTGCCGTTCAAGCTGGACAAAAAGACCGCACAGGCAGCGTTCCGCAAGCACCTGCACGGCAAGACGCTGCTGCCCAAGGCGTTCCGTTCGGAATCGTGCATCGAGGAGATCAAGGGCATGTATGTGCCGTTCTGGCTGTTTTCCTCCGACGTGTCCGCGAGCATGAAGTACAAGGCCTCGCTGACGCGTTCGTGGGCCGACAGCCGGTTCCTCTATCACGAGATCTCCGACTACGCGCTGCTGCGCACCGGCGACGCGACGTTTTCGCGGATCCCGGTCGACGGCTCGAAGAAGATGAGCGACGCGCTGATGGACTCTTTGGAGCCGTTCAACCTTTCCGAGGCGGTTCCGTTCCAGACGGCGTACCTAAGCGGCTACTTTTCCGACCGCTACGACGTCAGCGCGGACGACAGCATCCCGCGGGCGCAGAAGCGGTTTCAGGACACGTTCGGCCGGATGATGTCGCAGACGACCGGCAAGTTCGGCTCCGTTTCGCTCGAGAGCGCGAATTACGCGGAGCGAAACAACAAGCGCGAGTATGCGCTGCTGCCCGTGTGGCTGCTGCACGTGCGCTGGAAGGGCAAGCTGTACACCTTTGCGATGAACGGACAGACCGGCAAGTTCGTCGGCAACCTGCCGCTTGATCGCGGGCGCGCGCGGCTCTACTGGCTGCTGTTCGGCGGACTGTTCGCAATACTCCTGGGCGGCTCCCTGCTGCTCGCACATTTTCTCGGATGCGGAGGCGGCTGCATATGAAACGATTGCTTTCGATCCTTCTGATCGCGCTGCTGCTCGTTCCGCTGGCGGCGGCGCAGGCCGACCAAACGGCGCACATCTATATCGACGACGGGCTGCTCACCGAAGAGGAGCTGCAGTCGCTGGAAGCGCGCGCGCAGGAGATCGCCGACACGCACAAGGTCGGGGTCTACTTCGTCTACATCATGTCGATCGACGACATCCTGACCTACGCCGACCGGTTCATGGCCGGGACCGTGACCGAGGAGAACGCGGTCGCGCTGCTCGTCAACGAGGATTACTATCACTTTTCGCAAAAGGGCGCGACTGCCGAAGCGGTGTTCCCGAGCGGCGTCTGCGAAAGCACGCTGTGGGAGGCGTTCCGTTCGGTCAGCGACGACAATTACGGAAAGGTCCTCGCGTACTACGACGCGGCGGACGAACTGCTGAAGGCGTACCGCGCGGATCCGGAGACTGCTCCGGCCGCTGCGGAAACGGCGGCGTTTGCGGTTCCGGAGTACATTGCACGGACCAAGGGCGGCAAGCCGACGCTCTATGACAGCGCACAGCTTCTTTCCGCGTCCGAGGCCGAAGCGCTCTCCAGGCGGCTTCTTGCGATCGGCGACGCGTACCGCTGCGACGTCGTGATCGCGACCGTGCCGAGCCTCGGCTACAAGAGCGCCGAAGCGTACGCGGACGACTTCTTCGACTACAACGGCTACGGCTACGGCGCGACGCCCGACGGATCCGGCACGACCCGCGACGGCGACGGCGTGCTGCTGCTGCTCTCGATGGAGGACCGCGACTTTGCGATCTCCACCAGCGGCTACGGCATCACGGCGTTCACCGACTACGGCATCCAGATCTATCTGGAAAACGCGTTCCTGCCGTACCTGAAGCAGAACGACTACGCAAACGGGTTCCGCGCGTTCGCGGACGGCTGCGAATACCTGCTCAAGACGGCGCGAAACGACACGCCGTTCGACGTGGATTCCGTGTCCGCGCAGACCGCGGGCGGCAAGCCGGTCATCCGGGATTCGGCCGCGATGCTGACCGTGGAGCAGGTCCGGGATCTCTCCGGGCAGCTGAAGGCGCTCGGCGACAAATACCAATGCGACGTGGTCCTGGTGACCGATACGGAGCAGTGGTACAGCGACGGCGATGAAAACGCAAAGCGCGCGTACGTGAACGGCGGCTACGGCTACCGCGACGGAAGCGAGGACCGCGGCGGCGTGCTGCTGTTCTATTCGAGCGACGGACAGCTCGGCATCTATGCCGACGGCTTCGGCGCCAAGGCGTTCAAGGGCCGCGGGCTGTACAAGTTCCGGCAAAGCCTCCTTTCCGCGCTCTATGACCGCGACGACCTCACCGACGTTGTCAAGACGTATACCGCGAAGGCGGACGAATACCTGCAGGCGGCAAGTGACGGACATCCCATCAACCCGATCAACTGGGTCCCGGTGCTGATCGCCGCCGCGATCGGCGCGCTGCTCGGATACCTGCCGGTCTCCGCAATGAAGCGCAAGCTGACCGACGTGTACAGCAAGACCGAGGCCGATTCGTACCTTGTGCCGCAGTCGTTCCAGCTGACGCAGAACAGCGACGTGCTGCTGAACACCCGCATTTCCCGCACGGTCCGCGTCACGGAGACGATGTCCTCCGGCGGAGGCGGCGGGCGCACCGGCGGAGGCGGCTTCCACGGCGGCAGTTCCACGCACACCTCGTCCTCCGGCGGCACGCACGGCGGCCATTCCGGCAAGTTCTGAAAACCCGCATTATCCCCTGCCGATTCGGAGAAATCGGCAGGGGTTTTTCATGTTGAAATCCCGCTGCTTTTTTCTTTGATCTGTTTACAAACAAGTCATTTTTCGATATAATGCCAATGAAATAACGATTGATCGAACGCCCGATACAAAGGCTGTCGATCGCATTTTACGAAGGAGCATATCATGAAAAAACGTTTGTTGGCCGTTATTCTCGGACTCGTTTTGCTTTTCTCCTCAATCCCGTTCGGCGCAGCGGACAACGATGTGCCTGAGCAGGACCTTGCCTCCGAGGCGGAACAGGTCGAAGCACAGTATGCACGGTATCTTGAGGAACGCGCCGCCTTTGAAAAGAACGTCCCGCAATCTGCCAATTTGACGAGAGGTGCATCCGGAACCTGCGGAGATCATCTGAACTGGTCGTTTGACGGTTCCGCGCTGACCATTACCGGCAGCGGCGCGATGTATGATTATACTTACAATACGCAGCCGTGGAAGGATTATCAATCACAGATCGTGTCCGTTTCCGTCGGAAGCGGCGTAACGAGCATCGGCGCATCTGCGTTTTCTAGCTTCTGGAATATGAAGTCGGTATCCCTTCCGAACACCGTAACGACCATTGGAAACAATGCCTTCTCCAGCTGCTTTGCGATGACATCCGTCACGCTTCCAAGCGGTTTGACGTCGATCGGATCGTATGCGTTTTTCGGCTGCAATCGTTTGACGTCTCTGACCTTTCCGGACGGTGTGACCTCCGCGCCTTCCGGAATCTGCGGCAGATGCTCCGCAATGACCTCTGTTACGTTCGGTTCCGGGATGGCCGACATCGGATTTGCCGCCTTCAGCGGTTGCCCCTCGCTTTGCAGCTTCACGGTTCCGTCAACCAATCCGAATCTGAGCACCATTGACGGCGTGCTGTTCAGCAAGAACCAAAAAACACTGATCGCGTACCCGGGCGGACACCCTCAGACCGATTACAGTATTCCGGACTGCGTAACCGCACTCAGCTCCACGGCATTTTATGGGTGTGCGCGGCTGACCTCGGTTACGATCCCAACCGGCACTACCAGCATCGGAGGTTATGCATTCTATGAATGCACAGGGCTGACCGCTTTCATTGTAAAGCCGGGCAATCCGAGCTTTGTCTCCGCAGACGGCGTATTATTCGATGCTGCTATGACCCGGCTTTTGGCCTATCCGATCGGCAACCCGCGGGCTGATTATGAGATCCCCGCCGGCGTCACGAGCATCAAATACTCCGCATGCGCGGCCTGTAATGCGCTGCACACGATCACAATCCCCATCACGATAACCAGCATCGGAAGCCAAGCCTTCTATGCCTGCACCGCATTGACGGACGTCTATTATCAGGGCACGCAGGCGCAGCGGGAAGCGACGCTTACGATCGCCGACAATAACGATCCTCTGCTGAACGCAACGTGGCATTACGCCGGCGCAGAGCCTTCGACGCCGACCCCGACGCCTTCGTCAACCCCTACGCCTACGCCGACCCCGACGCCGACCCCGACCCCGACCCCGACGCCGACCCCGACGCCGACCCCGACCCCGACGCCGACCCCGACGCCCACGGCAACACCGCTGCCGGAATTTGACGGCACGGTCGAGATCGACGAGAGGGACGTCAGCTTCAACGGCAAGACGCCGTACATGATTTGGGACGGCATCGCCAAGACGCCGCGGTTTACGGTCAAAGCCAACGACGGCAGCGTCATTGATCCGTCCTGTTATTCATATCGATACTGCGAGAACGTCAACGCGGGCACGGGCTATGTGATCGTGACGTTCATGTCGCAGTATTCCGGCACGGCGCGCGGCTGGTTCAAGATCTATCTCCCGCCGACAGACTATACCAACGTCGAAAACGTGCAGGACGGCATTCTGATCGAATGGAATCCGATTCCCGGCGCGGCAGGCTACGTGGTCTACAGAAGAGCCTGGAGTACAACGACGAACGGCTGGACGAACTTTACCCGCTGGGACAATACAACGGAAACATCATACCTCGACGGACATGATGAGAACCACAAAACATACGCCGGCACGCGCTACCAGTACGGCATCAAGGCGTATTTTGCGCAGCGCGTCGATCCGATAAGCGGCGCGACGATCGGCGGCAACGTCGGAGATAATTACAACCTCGGCGTCGTCGGCCCGTTGAAAACCACCGTCCGCATCACCACGCGCAAGCTGACCTCGGCTGTCGGCGGCGCCGGAAAGGTCACGCTCAAATGGGAACCCAGCGCATGGTTTACCGGGTATCAGATTGAAATTTCCGACAGATCCGATTTCAGTACAACCGGCATTACGAAGACGTTGACCTTGGCCGGTGCGGAAAACAGCAGCACCGATATCGCCATAACAGTCAGCCGAACGGTAATTCCGTTTGACGGAAAGAACTTTTACTTCCGCGTCCGTTCCTATCATGAATTTGAAGGAACGACGTATTACGGCGGTTGGTCGAATACCCTGTCCGCCAAGTGCTATCCGAAATACCGCGCTGTATTGATCGGCGAATGCTCGTATTCGAGCGATCCGCTGCAAGGGTGTCTGAACGATACAGCCTCTATGTACGGGATGCTCTATGATCTGAGAAACGCCTACACTGCACGCAGCTATGTCGATCTGACGAAAACGCAGATGTTGACTGCCATTCGGCAAATGGTTGAACATTCAACCAAAGACAGCGTTACACTGTTCTACTATTCAGGGCACGGCTTGAGTTCGAGCGATTCAGGCAAGCTCGGCGCGCTTGTATCGATCGATAACAAGTACATCACGTTCAGTCAGCTTGCTGCGGAGCTGTCAAAAATCAAAGGACGTGTTATCGTAATCCTTGACAGCTGTCACAGCGGCGCTGCGATCAAGTCGACAGGCGGTCAGGAGGAAGACGAACTGGACAGCTTCAATAACGCCGTGATCGAAGCATTTGAAGGGTATGATCTTGAAACCGGAATCAAATCCGCGTACGCGACAAAGACGGGCGAGCTGAAAAAGAGCAAGTTCATTGTGATTACCGCCGCATCATACAATCAATCGTCCTTTGACGGATACTTCGACGGCTCCGGCTACCCGCAGGGTGCCTTTACCGCCGCAATTATCAAGGGCATGGCCTGTAAATATCCGAACGGCATGAGAGTCAACCTGTACAGTTCGCTGATGCCCGCAGATAAAAACCGCGACAGTAAGATTACTCTGAAAGAACTGTACAGCTACGCTTACAGTACCGCACGGAATTGGACTTCGGATACCGGGAATCCGCAGCGCGCACAGTATTACGGTCCGGATGATGAAGTCCTGTTCTGCAGATGATCCAAAACCCGCATAAAATCTGACATTCCACGCACGGTAGAGTCCGAAGACCGGATTCTACCGTGTTTTTTCAATCTGTAGAGCGTCGATTTTCTCCGGATGGATTGCCTTTTGCAGCGGCCGTCGTTTATAATACGATATGAAATATGTCCATCCACAGGAGAATTGAAATGCACGATTATATTGTGAGCTGCTGCTCCCCCGCCGATCTCAGTCAGGAAAAGCTGGATGCGCTCGACGTGAAGCTGATCTACAGCGACTTCACCATGGACGGCGTCCCCTTCAAGGACGATCTCGGCAAGTCCATGACCTCCAAGGAGTTCTACGACCGCATCCGCGCGGGACAGGTCGGCACGACGACGCTGATCAACACCGCGGAATTCATCGACTACTTCACAAAGCTCTTTGAGACCGAGCACAAGGACGTCCTGCACGTCACGCTGTCAAGCGGGCTGTCCGGCACCTATGCGGCCGCGCTTGCCGCCGCCGACATTCTGAAGGAGCGGTTCCCGGAGCGCAAGCTGTACATCGTCGATTCACTCGGCGCATCGTCCGGCTTCGGCTTTCTCATGCAGGCGCTGTGCGATCTGCGCGACGAGGGCAAGACGATCGACGAGCTGTACGACTGGGCACAGAAGAACCGCCTGCGCGTGCAGCACCTGTTCTGCTCGACCACGCTGACCTATTACGTGCGCGGCGGCCGTATCTCCGCGACCGCGGGCCGCATCGGCAACCTGCTCGGCATCTGCCCGGTCATGCGTATGGACCATCCGGGCCACCTGACCGTGCATTCGCGCGTACGCACCAAGAAGCGCGCGCTGCGGGCGCTGGTCGATCAGATGGAGGAGCTTGCGGACGACGGCGTGAACTATTCCGGCCGCGTGTTCATCAGCCATTCGGACTGCCTCGAGGACGCGCAAAAGGTCAAGGAACAGGTCGAAGAGCGCTTCCCGCACATCAAGGGCGAGGTCGAGGTCTACAACATCGGTGCGATCATCGGCTGCCACGCCGGTCCGGGCACGGTGGCGCTGTTCTTCTTCGGAACGGAACGGTAAATGCGAGGGCTTGTTCCAAACGGAACAAGCCCTCATGATGTTTGCGCTTCGCGCATATAATGTGTCTTCGATATGATGCGCGCCTGCGGCGCATGATGTGTGCCCTTCGGACACATTCAGGACGGTTCTCCTCCGGAGAGCCTTTTTTATTTGGATGTTACGGGATGATCCAGAGCAAAAACGAGAGCAGCGCGGCGGCAAAGACCATCGCGCCGAAGCTCAGCGCCCATTTTCCGTTGCGGTTGAAGCCGTAAAAGTCGTTCCAGCGGCGCGCTTCTGGCACGCGGATGACGTAATGCAGATACAGCATCCCGTACAGGACGACCGGCACGACGCCGATCGGAATGATCCACGCGGGCATGGCCGCCGTCGGCTTTTCAAAGGCAAGGAACGATACGATCGCTAAAAGCGGGCAGATCAGGTGCAGAAACAGCTCCGCGCCGCCGTACAAGCCCTTCCAGTCGTGCGAGGCGGGCAGCAGGAAGCAGATGACCGTCAGCAGCGTCACCGTGACCGCGACCGTGGCGACATATTTCAGGATCAGCGCCCAGAGCGGCGGCGTTTCGCCGACCGTCACCATCACAAGCGCCGCGACGGCGCAGAACACGTTGGACAGCGTGGTGAAAAACCGGAACACCACGCGATGCGGGTCCGCCTTCCGGTAATCCCATAAAACGGCTCCGAGCACAAAGAGTACGATCAGCGCGTTCATGATCAACGACGGAAGCATGGACAGTTCCCTCCGTGGATTTGATGGTTATATTGTACCATTCTTTTCCGCGGGACGCAAGGCAAAAAAAACGCGGGGCGTCGAGGTCGACGCCCCCTACATCCGTTGGCACAAGATTGCGCGTTTCCATCGTAGGGGGCGTCCACCCGGACGCCCCGCAATCGCATTTATGAAAGAGCCAACCGTATCACGCACTCCATGCTCCGGGTCACGTCGCCGTCGCGCTGCATCACCAGCGCGCAGAGGTAATACTCGTTGTGTTCGTTGTCCGCCATCGCGCCTGCGATGGGCGTCATCGGCAGTTCATAGCATTCCTCCATCCGCTCCAGTTCGCTTGCGGTTGCCACCCAGACCAGGTCGCCGTCCGGATCGATCAGATACACGCATTCGAACGTCCAGCCGCGCGGCGTGACGTCGATTGGCTTGCCCGAATACTGTACGGTCGGGATGTTTGACTCAAGATCCCAGTCGCCGTCGCTGCTCAGCTTTCTTGCAAGCGATATGCCATCCGCCTCGAAGTCCGGCGACGAATAGGCAACCATATCCCAGTACGGAACGGTATAGGCGCTTCCCTGCCGGAACACAGCGGGGACCTCCTGTACCGGTCGGAACAGCAGCATGTTCCCTTCGTATTCGATCAGCAGGCCGTCCTTCGTCTGTGCGACCTTGCAGCCGAGCCCGTCAAAGTTGATCTGCTCCTCCTCCGTGGGCCATTGCCCCGGCGATACCGCAGAGCTTAACGAATAGCAGATGTACTCGTCGTTGAACGAAAGCGCGTTTCCGTCCTCGGCCACAGCCCACAGGTACAGTACGCCCTGATATCGGATCGCGGGAACCGTATACCCCGCTGCCGCCGGGCCGTCCATCTGCGGCCAGATCGGCTCAAGCCGCTTCCATCCGCCGTAATCCACGACCAGTCCGTCCGAAACGAGCGCGATCATCATGCCCGGTTCGCCGAAGTTCGCGCAGTTGTCCTTATACGGCAGCAGACCCGTCTGCACGCTCTCGACCGTGCCGAGGCTCAAAAGGATCCCGCCGACATACGATTCTCCGGTCATCCGATAGGTCGTGCCGTTGAAGCGTACCGCAGCGGTGGGGCTCGGCGTCGGCGCATCGGTTGCATCCGGTTCCTGCGACGCGGTGATCCCGATCACGACGCCGCAGACGCAGTCGTAGCCGGTCGTTCCGTCGCTGTCGACAACGCTGACGAGCGCGCTGACGTAATACAGCCCGGGCGCGAGCGTTTTCAGATAATTGAGATCCGTCTGAAACGCGATCCGCTCGCCGCTTTCGTTATACACGCTCATCTGCACGATCTCGTTCGGGCTTTCGATCGCAAGATCGTCATGGTAGGTCATGATCGGAATCTGACTGCGGTACTGTTCATCGGGCATCAGATAGACAAGCCCGATCCCGTCTGCCGCAAGGCCGCCCTTGTTGCTGTTCGCAAACTCCGCATACGGCGAAACATGCTGTTCGGCCGTCACAAACTCGCACGGTATGACCGGCTCGGCGGCTGCGTTCGGCGCGGGGGTGGGGAGCAGGACCGTTTCTTCACCGCCGTTGAACCATTCTTCAAACTGCGCGTCGTCCTGCGGGAGCGCGACCGTGCTGCTGTCGGCGTCGTACTTGAAGCAGAACGCGTGATCGTTGTTTTTGACCGTGATCTGCACCGTTCCGGAAAGCGTACCCGGTTCGATCTCATAGAACGCGTAATGCTCGGTTTCCGTTTCTTTCAGGGCAAAGAAGCCGCTGTCGTCAATCGCGTGATACTGCGTCCCGTTGATGCGGATCTCCGGCTCGGCGTCGAACGCCCAGACCTTTGATGCGGCAAACGCGAAGTACAGCCGCCCGTCGAGATACGCAATCTCCGAAAGCCGCATCCGGTCGACCTCCTGTTCGACGGAGGCCGTGACCTCGTTCAGGCGCTGCAGCCGGACGAAACGCTGATGCAGGAAGTTTTCCTCCCCTTCCATGATCGTATCGTAATCCTGCGCTTCCTCCTCGGACATGGTCTCCATTTTTGCGCGGCGTGCGGCATAAGTCCTGTCAAATTCGTACTGTTCGAGAAGGACCTGCGCGTATGCCGCCTCGAATACGCCTTTGTTCGTGTCCGGCAGCAGCGGCTCAAACATGCACCATTCATTGTCGTACAGCACGACCAGTCCGTCGATCGTCATGGCGTAGGACGTTTCGCCGAAATTCGTCTGACCTTCCTCGGTCGGCCATTGTACCGAAGGAACCGGGTTCTCCGTCGTCTTTAGGATCGCGCTTTTGTCCGGCTCGCCCGCCGCCTCGTGATCGGTGATGACGTAGACCATGCCGTGATAGCGGATCGCGCGCGGCAGCTCGGTCTGATCCGTCATGCCCTGCGACAGCTCGGTCTGTTTGCCGGACAGTCCGTTTTTGATCACGAGCGCGCCGATGCCGACGACCGCGACCAGCAGCACCGCGACCGCGCCGTAGGCAAGAAGCTGCCGGATCTTCGGCTGTTTTTTTGTCGTACGCACGGATTCGCCGGTCGGGACCCAGCGGTTTTCCGCCGTCCTTTCCTTCGTGCGCACGCTTGATTTTTGTTCTTTGCAGACGCTGTTCAGCGTCCGCTCCACCGTCTGTTCAAACGAGACGGGCATCTTCGGAATAGCGTCGGAAACGCGAATCGGTTTACGCATTGTCATCTTCCTCCAGAATCTTCCGTAAGGCTTGCTTTGCGCGGGAAATCCGCGACTTGACCGTTCCGACGGGGACATGCAATACGTCTGCGATCTCCTCCATGGAATAGCCCTCCTCCCGTAGATACAGCGCATTTCGCTGCTCCTCCGGGATCCGCATCAGCGCGGCGCGCAGATCGAGCGATTGCGCCGGATCGGAAAACGGGGTGAGGGTCTCCGGGATCTCGTCCGTCTCAAAGACCTTGCGGCGCTCGCGCAGAATCGTATAGGCCTCATTGCGTAAGATACGCAGAAACCATGCGCGGAAGCTGGCCCGCTTTTTCACTGTGCCGCGATGCTCGTAGGCCTTTACAATCGCCGCGCTCATCGCGTCTTCGCAGTCGTATGTGTTTTTCAGGATCAGAAACGCCACGCCGAACGCCGTCTGCCTGACGCTTCTGATCTCACTGACAAACACATCGTCATGTATCGTAGCCATCGGGTTCCTCCATCGGCGATCCGAACGGATCGCATTGTCCGAATGATCATTCTATAAGAAAGACGCAGTAGCAGGGCAAAAGGTTCCATGAAATGCAAATTTTGTACTACTGCGCGAAAGCACCTCATCCGTCTGCTTTTCAGACGCCTTCTCCTCAAGGAGAAGGCTCAAAGCAAAGCCTTCCCCCTTGGGCGGGAAAGGTGATCGGATGAGGGGGACGCCATCCGATGATTTTCCGAAGGAGAATCATCGCGAACCTTCCCGCAGGGGCGATATCACCTGCCGCAGGCGGATATCACTTGCCGCTGTGCGGCAAATATCACTCAAAAAGGCGGCCCTAAGACCGCCGTTGCGTTGGATGAAAGCGCCGGTCGGCTTACGCCGAATGCGGCACGGAGGCAATGATCTGAAGCAGCTCCTGCTCCATGTCCTTCGGATAGACGAACTGCACAAAGCTTCCGTCCTTCAGCGTGAACCGCATATTATGCGCAAGCATCTTTTTGGACGTCTCATACGAGGCGATTTCGCTCACCGGAAAGCGCATCACTTCTTTTCCCTTCGCCAGCGCAGCGCCGACCGCACCGAACAGAATCGTTGCAATCCCCTTGTTCCTCACAACAAATTCGCCGTTCTCAAACAGGATGACGCCGTCGCCTTTTCCGCGCGAAGACGGGGTCTTGAACTGAATTGCTCCATTGATTACCATATTGTATCCCCTCCCTATGATTTCGTCCGTTCAACGGATTTCGATTTATCATATCGTTTCCGTTCGGTTTTGTCAGCATATCGCTTGCCGCAATGTGAAAAGGCGGCTCCTTGACCGCCTTTTTGTCATGCGTTTCTTCCGCAGCAGTTTTTGTATTTCTTGCCGCTGCCGCAGGGGCAGGGATCGTTGCGGCCGACCTTTGCGGAGCGCTTCAGCACCTTCGGCTTTTCGCCGTCCAACGACGGGGTGTCGACCGGCTTTGCGACCTCCTTGCGCTCGACGGGCGCCTTGCGCACCTGCACGCGCAGCAGATTCTTCACCGCTTCCTCGCGGATGCGCTCGATCATCGCGTCGAACAGATCCGCGCCCTCGTTCGAGTAGGCGTTGGCCGGGTCCGTCTGCGCATAGGCGCGCAGCCCGATGCCCTGCTTCAGCTGGTCCATCGCGTCGATCTGATCCATCCAGTTCGTGTCGACCGCGCGCAGCAGCACGATGCGCTCGACCTCGCGCATATCGACGCCCTGCTCGGTGATCTCGGCTTCCTTCTTCGCCCGCTGCTGCTTTGCAAACGTCTTGCAGCGATCCAGAAGGTCGCTGCGCCGCCTGATGTCCGCGCTGTGCAGGAGACCCGCGGCGTTTGCGGCGCACAGGTCGCTCATTTCCTTTTCGATCGCGGTGATGTCCCACTCCTCCGGCTTTGAATGCTCACTTGCGTAGGCGCTCACGATGTTCTCCGTCGTGTCGTCGATCATCTTCGTGAACTGATCGCGAAGGTCCTCGCCCATCAGCACCTTGCGGCGCTCGCCGTAGATGACCTCGCGCTGCTTGTTCATGACGTCGTCGTAGCGCAGGACGTTTTTGCGCGTGTCGAAGTTCGCCGCCTCGACGCGCTTCTGCGCGCCTTCGATCTGCCGCGTGATGAGCCCGTTCTCGATCGGGAACGCATCGTCCGGCGACAGCCGCGACATCAGGCCCTCCATGCGGTCCATGCCGAAGCGCCGCATCAGATCGTCCTTCAGCG
>JAEEGI010011391.1_pt1 | contig 19187 bp, 15 predicted proteins | sample 8958751 | NCBI WGS metagenome assembly JAEEGI01 (sample SAMN16246545, study PRJNA631951) | gut metagenome | biome: gut microbiome; feature: rumen; material: KS-attached | host: Bos | place: Iran: Karaj | collected 2018-10 | reverse complement strand
CTCCGGCCGATCAGAATGACTGAAAAAAAGAGGGAAAGCGCGCCGCGCTTTCCCTCTTTTTCACAAAAATCGCAAAAGGACGTTGACTTTTGCGATTTGTGGTGCTAAAGTAAGGCCATCTTCTACGAAGGGAAACGGCAGAATGAACCTTCATCTCGCAGCCGCATACGGGTATTACCGCTATTTCGAAAGGAAATAGGGGTCGTTTGTGCTGCGGGAAGAAAGCTTGTTTGAAATAGACCGGCCGCACAGAGGACTGTGCGGCTTTTGTTTTTGCCTTCGGGAAAGAAAAATGGAGGAAACGAACATGAAAAAGATCCTGACTCTCATCCTGGCGCTGACGATGCTCTTCGCGCTCGCCGCCTGCGGCCAGAGCGCCGCGCCCAAGACCTTCACCGTCGGAATCTGCCAGTTTGTGCAGCATCCCGCGCTCGACGCCGCCACACAGGGCTTCAAGGACGCCCTGGTCGAGAAGCTCGGCGACAAGGTCAGCTTTGTCGAGCAGAACGCCTCCGGCGACGTACCGACCTGCGCGGTCATCTGCGGCCAGTTCACGGCCGACGAGGTCGACCTGATCATGGCCAACGCCACGCCCGCCCTGGCCGCCGCCCAGTCCGCCACCAACAAGATCCCCGTGCTCGGCACTTCCGTGACCGATTACGCCTCCGCCCTCGGCATCGACGACTGGAGCGGCAAGACCGGCTCGAACATCTCCGGCACCTCCGACCGCGTGCCCGAGGCCGAGCAGGCGAAGATCCTCCAGGAGCTCTTCCCCGACGCCGAGACCGTCGGCATCCTCTTCTGCTCGGCCGAGCCGAACTCCCGCGTCCAGGCCGATGCGATCACCCCGGCGCTCGAGGGCATGGGCTACACCGTCAGTGAGTTTGTCTTTGCCGACTCCAACGACGTCGCCCAGGTCGCCGCGACCGCCTGCGACGAGAGCGACGTGCTCTACATCCCGACCGACAACACCGCCGCCTCGAACTCCGAGCTGATCAGCAACGTGGCGCTCAACGCCAAGACCCCGATCATCGCCGGCGAGGAGGGCCTGTGCAAGGACTGCGGCGTCGCGGCGCTGTCCATCTCCTACTACGACCTCGGCAAGGTCACCGGCGAGATGGCCGCCGAGATCCTGCTCGAGGGCAAGAACCCGGGCGACATGGAGATCCGCTACGCCCCCTTCACCAAGAAGTTCGACGCCGGCATCTGCGCCGCGCTCGGCATCACCGTTCCGTCGGATTTCGTCGCAATCGACTGATCCATTTCCTTTCCGGGGAGTGACAAGGTAAGCATGCAAGCCTATTTCGCGTCTCTGAGCCTGCTCAAGCTCCTGAAAAACATGCCCGGCGGCATCGCCCAGGGCCTGATCTGGGGCGTGATGGCGCTCGGGATCTACATCACCTTTCGCCTGCTGGACGTGGCCGATCTGACCGTGGACGGCTCCTTCACCACGGGCGGCGCCTGCGCCGCGATGCTGATCCTCGCGGGCAAAAGCCCCTGGCTCGCGCTCGCCGTGGCGATGGTCGCGGGCATCCTCGCGGGGCTCTGCACGGGTCTCCTGCACACGAAGCTCGGCATCCCGGCGATCCTCGCGGGCATCCTGACGCAGTTCGCGCTCTATTCGGTCAACCTGCACATCATGGGCATGGCGGCCAACAAGGCGCTGAACGTCGACAAATACCCGCTGCTGGTTTCCTCGCGCTACGTTCCGGCGGCCATCGGCAAGGGCGCGGCGATCGCGCTCGTGCTCGTGGCGCTGATGTACTGGTACTTCGGCACCGAGCAGGGCTCGGCCATCCGCGCCACGGGCGACAACCCGGCCATGAGCCGCGCGCTCGGCATCAACATCGACAACATGAAGGTGCTGGGCCTGGCGCTGTCCAACGGCGTCGTGGCGCTCGCCGGCGGCCTGATGGCGCAGTATCAGGGCTTCGCGGACATCAACATGGGCCGCGGCGCGATCGTCATCGGCCTCGCCGCCGTCATCATCGGCGAGGTGATCTCCCGCGCGGTGTTCAAAAAATATCTCAACTTTGCCGTGACGCTCGGCTTCACGGTGCTCGGCGGCGTGCTGTACTATCTCGTCGTCGTGGTCGTGCTGTGGCTGAAGCTGAACTCCAACGACCTCAAGCTCTTCACGGCCGTGATCGTCGCGCTGTTCCTCTCCGTGCCGCACTTCCGCGACCGCGCGCAGCACAGCTTCCGGAGAAAGAAAGCGGGGGAGGTGAGCGGCGATGCTTGAACTGCGGCACGTCTCCAAGACCTTCAACCCCGGCACGATCAACGAGAAGAAAGCCCTGACCGATCTGAGCCTGCACCTCGCGCCCGGCGAGTTCGTGACGGTCATCGGCGGCAACGGCGCGGGCAAGTCCACGCTGCTCAACGCCGTGGCCGGCGTCTGGCCGGTCGACGGCGGCACGATCCTGCTCGACGGCGAGGACATCACCGCCTGGCCGGAGCATAAGCGCGCCGTGCACATCGGCCGCGTGTTCCAGGACCCGATGATGGGCACCGCGCCCAACATGCAGCTCGAGGAAAACCTCGCTCTCGCGCTGCGCCGCGGCCAGCGGCGCGGTCTGAAGTGGGAGGTGACGAAGGTGGAGCGCGAGGACTACCGCGCCCTGCTCGCCGACCTCGGTCTCGGGCTCGAGGACCGGCTGACGGCCAAGGTCGGCCTGCTCTCCGGCGGTCAGCGCCAGGCGGTGACGCTGCTGATGGCGGCGCTGCGGCGCCCGAAGCTGCTGCTGCTCGACGAGCACACCGCCGCGCTTGACCCGGCCACCGCCGCGAAGGTGCTCGAGCTGTCGGACCGCATCGTGTCCGAGGCGCACCTCACCGCGCTGATGATCACGCACAACATGACCGACGCGATCCGCCACGGCAGCCGCCTGATCATGATGGACGAGGGGCGCATCATCCTCGACATCGACGGCGAGGCAAAGAAAAAGCTCACCAAGCGCGAGCTGATCGACCGCTTCGCGCAGAGCGCGGGCTACCAGCTCGAGAGCGACCAGACCCTGCTGAGCAAAAACTGATCGAACAGCAAGCCCCCCGGCGGCAGCCGGGGGGCTTGTTCCTGTCGCGGGCTCCGTCCCGCCCTTATTTCAGTACGACGTTTTCCTCGCCGAAGCACTCGCGCAGCTCGTCGAGCAGGACCTCGTGGAAGAGGCATCTGGCGGCGAGCTTTTTCCTTTCCTTCTCGCACCAGATCACCATCTTGTCGCTGCCCGGGAACATCTTGAGCACCAGCTCGAGATGCCGCAGGCCGGGGTCCTCGCAGGAGGGCAGCTTGACGTAGAGCTTCCGCTCCGTCTGCGCCGCCGCGGCGTCCTGTCCGCCGGAGAGGTCGGAGATCGGGCGGATCGAGTCGCACATCAGCTGCGGCTCTTTTTCGTCGCGGGCAGAGATGCGGCCCTTGGCGATCACGATCTCGTTCTCGCGGATATAGGCTCCGCAGGCGTCGAGCGTCTTCTGGAAGACGATCAGCTCCATCGAGCCGCTGTCGTCCTCGAGCACGACGTAGCTCATGAGGCTGTTGTTCTTCGTCGTGCGCGTCCGGGCCGAGGAGATCACGCCCGCGAGCGTGACGTACTGCCCGTCGGCGAAGCGGTGCGCGCCCTCGTTCTGGGCGAAGTCCGCCATGACCGCGCCGATCGGCGCGGCGCCGATGCGGCGCGCCTGCTCGCGGTATTCGTCCATCGGGTGGCCGGAGAGGTAGAGGCCGGTGGCCTCCTTCTCCATGGCCATTTTTTCGCGCGCGGTGTACTCCTCCACCTTCGGCAGCGGGAAGGAGGCGATCTCGCCCGCCGCGCTGCCGTCTCCGAAGAGGTCGAACTGGCCGGAGATGTTCTCCTTCTGCGCGCGCGCGACGCTGTCGATGACCGGTCCGCAGATCTGGACGAGCGCGCGGCGCGGCGCGCCCATGCCGTCGAAGGCGCCGGCGCGGATCAGGCTCTCGGCCGCGCGGCGGTTGAGCTCCTTGCCCGTCATGCGGCGGCAGAAGTCCTCGAAGTCGCGGAAGGGCCCGCCCTGCGTGCGCTCGGCCACGAGGGCGTGGATCATGCCCCAGCCGATGCCCTTGATGGCCACGAGGCCGAAGCGGATGTTCCCGCCCGAGACCGTGAAGTCCGCCTCCGACTCGTTGACGTCCGGCGGCAGCAGGCGGATGCCCATTTCGCGGCACTCGGCGATGTACTCGGCGACCTTGGCGCTGTTTTCGAGCACGCTCGTGAGGAGCGCGGCCATGTACTCGCGCGGATGGTGGCGCTTCATGTAGGCCGTGCGGTAGGCCACGATCGCGTAGCTGACCGCGTGGGCCTTGTTGAAGGCGTAGCTGGCGAAGTCGATGATCTCGTCGTAGATCGAGTTCGCGACCTGCTCGCTCACGCCGTTGGCCAGCGCTCCGGCGATGTTCCGCTTGGGGTCGCCGCGGACGAAGGCCACGCGCTCGGCGTCGATGACGGCGTGCTTCTTCTTCGACATCGCGCGGCGGATCAGGTCCGCCTGGCCGAGCGAGAAGCCCGCGAGGCGCCGGAAGATCTCGATGACCTGCTCCTGGTAGACGATGCAGCCGTAGGTCACCTCGAGGATCGGCCGCAGCAGCGGGTGCTTGTAGCGGATCTTCTCGGGGTGGGCGGAGCACTCGATGAAGCGGGGGATCGAGTCCATCGGGCCGGGGCGGTAGAGCGCGATGACGGCCGTGATGTCCTCGATGCTCTGCGGCTTGAGCGAGGTGCAGACCCCGGTCATGCCCGTGCTCTCGAGCTGGAACACGCCGGAGGTGCGGCCCTCGGCGAGCATGCGGAAGGTCTCGGCGTCGTCGTCGGGCACGGCGTCGATGCGGAAATCCGGCTCGCGCTTGCGCACGAGGTCCTCCGCGTCCTTCAGGACCGTGAGGTTGCGCAGCCCGAGGAAGTCCATCTTTAAGAGGCCCAGCTCCTCGAGCGTCGTCATCTGGTACTGGCAGACGACGGCCTCGTCGTTTTTCGCGAGCGGGACGTATTCATAGACCGGCTTTTCGGTGATGACGACGCCCGCCGCGTGGGTCGAGGCGTGGCGCGGCATGCCCTCGAGCGCGCGGGCCGTGTCGATGAGCTTCCGCATGTTCCCGTCGTTGTCGTAGAGCTCGCGCAGCGGCTTGGACAGGCCCAGCGCCTCGTCGATCGTAGCGGGCGGCACCGACGCGGGGATCTGCTTGGCGACGGCGTCGGCATCGGCGTAGCCGATGTCCAGCGCGCGGGCCACGTCGCGGATCGCCATGCGGGCGGCCATCGTGCCGAAGGTGACGATCTGGGCGACGTGGTCGCTGCCGTAGAGGCGGTTGACGTAGTCGATGACCTCGCCGCGGCGGTTGACGCAGAAGTCCACGTCGATATCCGGCATCGAGACGCGCTCGGGGTTGAGGAAGCGCTCGAAGAACAGGCTGTACTTGATCGGATCGACGTCCGTGATGTGCAGGCAGTAGGACACGACGCTGCCCGCGGCGCTGCCGCGCCCGGGACCGACCGGGATATCCCGGCTCTTGGCGTAGTTGATGAAGTCCTGTACGATCAGGAAATAGTCGACGAAGCCCATCTTTTCGATCACGCCGAGCTCGTAGTCCATCTGGGCGCGGACCTCCGCGCTCTCGCCGTAGCGCTCGCGGAAGCCCTTTTCGCAGAGCCTGCGCAGATAGGCGGCGCTGTCCGTCTCGCCGGCGGGGAGCTTGAAGCGCGGCAGGTGGTAGTGGCCGAACTCAAAATCGAAATCGCACTTCTCGGCGATCCTCGCCGTGTTGTCCGCGGCCTCCTGCCAGTCGGGATAGAGCGCGCGCATCTCCTGCTCGTCCTTAAGGAAGAACTCCTGCGTCTCGAAGCGCATGCGCACGGGGTCGTCCACGGTCTTGCCCATCTGGATGCACATGAGCACGTCCTGGCCGTAGGCGTCCTCGCGGCCGATGTAATGCGCGTCGTTGGTCAGCACGAGCGGGATGCCCGTCTCGCGGCGGATGCGGTCCGCGCCCGCGGCGGCCTTGCGCTCCTCGCGGATGCCGTGGTCCTGGATCTCCAGATAAAAGTCCTCGCCGAAGACCTCGCGCAGCCACAGCGCGCGCTCCTTCGCCCCGGCGTAGTCGTCGTGGATCAGCTTCTGCTGGATCTCGCCGGCGAGGCAGCCCGAGAGGCAGATCAGGCCCTCGGCGTGCTCTTTGAGCAGCGCCCAGTCGATGCGTGGGCGGATGTAAAAGCCCTCTGTGAAGGCCGTCGAGACGAGATAGCAGAGATTGCGGTAGCCCTTTTCGTTTTTGCACAGCAGGATCAGGTGGGAATAGTCGTTGTCGCGCCCGTGCTCCTTGTCGAAGCGGCTGCGCGGCGCGACGTAGACCTCGCAGCCGATGATCGGCTTGACGCCCGCGCTGCGGCAGGCCTTGTAGAAGGCCACCGCGCCGTACATCACGCCGTGGTCGGTGATCGCGACGGCGCTCTGTCCCAGCTCCTTGACGCGCCTGGCCAGCGCGTCGATGCGGCAGGCGCCGTCGAGCAGGGAGTATTCGCTGTGCACATGTAAATGAACAAAGCTCATGCCTCATCCTCCGTGATCGTCTGTGCGATGCTCATGAGTTTTTTCAGTCTGTGGGAAAGGCAGCTCTTGGTGACCTTCGGGTAGGAAAGCTGCGCGAGATCGCTCAGGCTCGCCGCCGGGTTGGTGATGCGCAGCAGCGCCGCGTCCCTGAGCCCCTCGGGCAGATCGTCCAGCCCGTAGACCTTCGCCACGCGGCGGATCGCGTCGAGCTGCTCCTGCGCGGCGGAGACGACCTTGTCGGCGTTGGCGCTGTCGCAGTTGATCTGGCGCGTGATCGTGTTGCGCATCTCCTTTTCGACCTTCGCCGTCATTACGCCGAGCGCCGTGGACGAGGCGCCGAGCGCCGTGAAGAAGTCCGCGATCACGTCGGCCTGCTTGAAGTACAGCAGATAGTTTCCGCCCCGCTGCGTCTCGCGCGCGGTAAAGCCCATCTCCAGCAGCACGGAATAGCTCTCGCGGCTGACGGAATGGTGCGGCGTCGCCAGCTCGAGATGGTAGCGCTTTTCCGGGTCGGTGACGCTGCCGCCCGCGAGGAAGGCCCCGCGGACGAAGGCCGCGCGGTCGCTCTCCTCCTCGATCACGCCGAAGTTGACGTGGTGCGAGAGCGTCGCCGTCCGATCCGCGCCGAAGGCCTCGAAGATGCGCTCGAGCTTGTCCTGCTCGCGGATGAGGAAGCTGCGCTTTCCCTTCGCGTCCTCGGCCGGCTGCACGTCGAAGCCCAGCGAGAAGGCGCGGCGGAACAGCCGCGGCAGGCGCGCGGCGAAGGCCTCGCTCGCGGTGATGATGCGGATCTCCGTGGGCGAGAAGGTGTTGCAGTACAGCAGCACGCCGTAGCTCTCGGCGACGGCGCCGCTTTTGTTGTCGATCTTCGCGCGGCAGAGCTCCGCCTTCGCGTCGGATGAAAATGACATGGCCCTTTTCCTTATTTGTCGATGTCCCGGTTGACGCTGACGGCGGGCACTCCCCTGGCCACAAGGTGGTCGTAGAGCGCCGTCGCGACGGCGACGCTGCGGTGCCGCCCGCCGGTGCAGCCGATGGCCACGGTGAGGCTGAGCTTGCCCTCCTCGACGTAGAGCGGGAGCAGGAACTCCAGCATCGCCTCGAGCTGCTCGAGGAAGGTGCGGGTCTGCTGGAAGGAGAAGACGTACTCCTTGACCGGCAGGTCGAGGCCGCTTTTTTCGCGCAGCTCGTCCACGTAGAAGGGGTTGGGCAGGAAGCGCGCGTCGAACACGAGGTCCGCCTCCGTCGGCAGGCCGTGCTTGTAGCCGAAGGAGAGCACCGTCACCTCGATCTCGCGCTTGCGCTCCTCGCCGCAGAGCAGCTCGAAGAGCCTGTTCTGCAGCTTGCCGAGCGTCAGGCCCGTCGTGTTCACGACGAAGTCCGCCCGCTCCTTCACCGGGGCGAGCAGCGCCGTCTCGCGGCGGATCGCCTCCTCGACGCCGACGCCGCGGCCGGCGAGCGGGTGGGGCCGGCGCGATTCCTTGTAGCGGCGGATCAGCGTGGGCACGTCCGCGTCCATGTACAGGATGCGGCAGGTGATCTCGCTCTCCCGCAGCGCGTCGAGCGTGGAGAGCAGCTCGCCGAAGCCGTCCTTCTCGCGCACGTCGGTCACGAGCGCCACCTTTTCGTAGCGCCCCTTCGTGGCCGCGCAGAACTCCGCGAAGCGCGGGATGAGCGCGACGGGCATGTTGTCCACACAGTAGTAGTCCAGATCCTCCAGCACGTCCGCGGCGCGGCTCTTGCCCGCGCCGGAGAGGCCGGTGATGATCAGAAATTCCATTTTTCTCTCCCTTTATCCCGCGCGGGGCTCAGGCGTCCGTTTCCCCGCTCTCGTCCTCGGGCGCGCCGTTGAAGGTGATGAAATTGCCCCTGACCGCCGGACCGTGGTCCTCCAGCCGGTATTCGGGCGGGAGGAGGATGATCTCCGGCTCGAGCTGCACGCCCTTTTCCCGGTAGACCGTGTTGCGGACGTGCATCAGCAGATCGTAGACGTCGTGGCTCGTCGCGCCGCCGATGTTGACCACGAAGCCCGCGTGCTTTTCCGAGACCTGCGCCCCGCCGACGGTATAGCCCTTGAGTCCGGCCTCGTCGATGAGCGCGGCGGCGTAGTGGCCTTCCGGCCGCTTGAAGGCGCTGCCCGCGGAGGGCAGGTCCAGCGGCTGCTTGTCGCGGCGGCGCTCGTTGAGCTCGCGCATCTTCGCGGAGATAGCCTCGCCGTCGCCCGCCGCAAGGCGGAACACGACGCTCAGGATCAGACAGCCGCCCATCTTCTTGAACAGGCTCGTGCGGTAGGAGAATGCGCACTGTTCGTTGGACAGCTCATAGAGCCGCTGGTCGGGCGCGTAGAGCAGCACGACGCTCTCGATGACGTCCTTGAGCTCGCCGCCGTAGGCGCCGGCGTTCATGATCGTGCCGCCGCCGACCGTGCCCGGGATGCCGGAGGCGAACTCCAGCCCCGCGAGGCCGTTCTGCTGGGCGAAGCTCGCGAGCTTGGAGAGCGACACGCCCGCCTCGGCGTAGATCGCGCCGTCGGGCAGCAGAAAGAGCTTCTGCAGCTTCTCTGTGCTGACGATGAACAGCTCGGGGAGCCCCTCGTCCGGGAAGAGGACGTTGGTCCCGTTTCCGAGCATCATTGGCGCGATGTGGTTGTCCTTGAGGATGCTGCACAGCCGCGAGAGCGAGCTGACGTCCTCCGGCACGGCGAGCGCGCGTACCGGCCCGCCGATCTTAAAGGAGCTGTGGCGCTCCATCGGCTCGTTCTCCAGCAGAGTCATCCCCGGCAGCGCCTTTTTGACGGCGGCGATCGCCTTCTCGAGATTCTCCCGGCAGCGCGTGGAGATCTCCTCCGCGCTCAAGGTTTCCTTGTTTTCCTTCTGATCCATGTCTCGCTCCAATCCGTCAAAACAGTCCCGAATCGATGGCGGAGTCGTGCTCGGCCGCGAGGGCCTCCGCCGCGTTGTAGCCCATGTTCTTCTGGCGGTTGTTCATCGCCGCGAGCTCGAGGATCACGGCCAGGTTGCGGCCGGGCCGCACGGGGATCGTCACGCGCGGGACCTCGACGCCGAGGATCTCCTCGGTCTCGCTCGTCAGTCCGAGCCGGTCGTAGGCCTTGCCCTCCTCCCAGGGCTCGAGATGCACGACGAGGTCGATGCCGCTCTCGGGCTTGACGGCGCCGACGCCGTAGATGCGCCGGACGTTGACCACGCCGATGCCGCGCAGCTCCATGTAGTAGCGGATCATCTCGGGCGCCGTGCCCAGGAGCTGTTTCCTGCCGATCTTGCGGATCTCGACGGCGTCGTCCGCGATCAGGCGGTGGCCGCGCTTGATGAGCTCGAGCGCCGTCTCGCTCTTGCCGATGCCGCTGTCGCCGGTCAGGAGCACGCCCTCGCCGTAGATCTCGACGAGCACGCCGTGCGAGGTCGTGCGCGGGGCGAGGTGGTGGCGCAGCGAGGAGATGACGCCGGCCTGGAACTCGCTGGTGTCCTCGGGCGTGATGAAGACGCTGCGGTCGTATTTCTCGGCCATCTCCATGCACTCGGGGAAGGGCTGCATGCCGTGGCAGATCACGAGCGCGGCGATGTCGAACTGCATGAATCGCTCGAAGGCCGCGAGCCGCTCCTCCTGCGTGAGCGTGTCGAGATAGGTGCTCTCGACGCGGCCGATGATCTGGATGCGGTGCGGGTCGAAATAGTTGTAAAAGCCGGCGAGCTGCATGGCGGGACGGTTGACGTCGTAGGTGACGATCCGCGCCGTCTCGTAATCCTTTGCGGCGTGCAGGATCTGCAGGTTGTGCTCCTCCGCGATGGTCTTGAGCAGGACCGTGTACTTGCTTCTCATGGGCGGCCTCCTTGTCGTTTCCCGTGCGTACTTTTCTATATTATATTTTACTCAATTCCCCTCCGTTTGGCAACGGTTATTTACACAAAGCCGGGCGTTTTCGCTTCGCACGCTACATCTTGTGCTCCGCGCGGTGCGCGGCAACGAATTGTGCCGCAACGAAAATCTTTCTCAAAGAGGAAAAAGTTTTCCTTGCATTTGCCGGATCGGTCTGCTATTATATAAAAGCTGTTTATTCGAAGAACAGAGAAAACGCACAAGCAAGGAGGTGCTTCAACATGGCGAAATGTCAGTTCTGCGACAAGGGCGTTACCTTCGGCATCAAGGTCAGCCACTCGCACAGACGGACCAACCGCAGCTGGAAGCCGAACGTGAAGCGCGTCAAGGCCATCGTGGACGGAACTCCTCAGCACGTCTACGTCTGCACCCGCTGCCTGCGCAGCGGCAAGGTCACCCGCGCTGTGTAATTGAACATTACCCGAAACAAGCCTGTCTGCATCCGAGACGGGCTTTTTTCGGTATTATTGCGGGGAAGTGAAGCCGGGATCGCCTCTCTCCTCCGCTTCCCGGCGCTTTGCCGCAAACATTTTTCTGTGGAGGGCTTTGCCATGAAACTGCTCGAAGACCGCATCCTTTCCGACGGGCGGGTGCTGCCCGGCGGCATCCTGAAGGTGGACAACTTTCTCAACCACCAGATCGACACCGCGCTGCTTTACGAGATGGCGCGGGAGTTTTACCGCCTCTTCGGCGGCGAGGGCGTGACGAAGGTCCTCACGATCGAGGCCAGCGGCATCGCGATCGCGGCCATGACCGGCTACGTTTTCGGCTGTCCGATGGTCTTCGCCAAAAAGAGCAAGACCAAAAACATCTCCGACCGCGTGTGGTCGGCGGAGGTCGAGTCCTTCACGCACGGCAACACCAGCACGGTGCTGGTCTCGAAGGACTACCTGCAGCCGGGCGACCGCGTGCTGATCGTGGACGACTTCCTCGCCACCGGCGCGGCGCTGATCGGGCTCAAGTCGCTCTGCGGGCAGGCCGGGGCCGAGGTCGTCGGCGCGGGCATCGCGATCGAAAAGGTCTTCCAGGGCGGCGGCGAGGCCCTGCGCGCGGCGGGTCTGCGCGTCGAATCGCTCGCGCGGATCGCCTCGATGAGCGACGACGGCCTTGTGTTTTGCCAATAATTTCCTTAAAATCCTTAAACCGTTGCAAGACAATGGTTTAAGGATTTTATTATGTCAATCTGCCTTTGTCGGATATACACAAAAAGCGCCACGCCTTTCTGTGCAAATCTGCGGAAACCAACAGTTGACTTTTGTCGCGTTAGCTGATATGTTGTACTCGTAAAAATCAAATATCGCTTTCGATATATAGCAAATGATATGGTTTTGAAGTTTCTACCCGGACGCCGTAAATGACCGGACTATCGAAAACCCATCGAAGGCGCAGTGTGTTTCCTACTGCGCCTTTGGATCTGTTTTTTCGCATTGTCCTTGTCGTCTCCGGCAAGACAGTGCGTTTTTGCTTCTATGGCTGGCGATATTTGATAAAAGAGAAAAGGAGAACAAATATGAAAAAGATCATCGCTCTGCTCCTCGCGCTCGTGATGGTGTTCGCTCTCGCCGCCTGCGGCAAGAAGGCCGAGCCCGAGGCCGCTCCCGAGCCCACCTTCCCCTTCGACAACGACTCCACTCCCTTTGACGTCAGCACCCTGACCGAGGAAGAGATCGGCAAGATCAAGGTCGGCTTCATCTTCCTGCACGACGAGACCTCCACCTACGACCTCAACTTCATGAACGCCGCCCGCGAAGCCTGCACCGGCCTCGGCATGGTCGAGGGCGAGGACTTCCTCATCAAGACCAACATCCCCGAGGGCCAGGAGTGCTATGACGCCGCCTGCGAGCTCGTCGACGCCGGCTGCAACATCATCTTCGCCGACTCCTTCGGCCATGAGTCCTACATGATCCAGGCCGCCCGCGAGTTCCCCGACGTCCAGTTCTGCCACGCCACCGGCACCCACGCGCACGCCGAGGGTCTGTCCAACTACCACAACGCTTTCGCCTCCATCTATGAGGGCCGTTACCTCGGCGGCGTCGCCGCGGGCATGAAGCTCAACCAGATGATCGAGGAAGGCAAGATCACCGCCGACCAGGCCAAGCTCGGCTACATCGGCGCCTACCCCTACCAGGAAGTCAAGTCCGGCTACACCTCCTTCTTCCTCGGCGCCCGCTCCGTCTGCCCCAGCGCCACGATGGAAGTGACCTTCACCAACTCCTGGTATGACCCGACCCTCGAGAAAGAGGGCGCGATCAAGCTCATCAACAACGGCTGCGTCGTCCTCTCCGAGCACGCCGACTCCATGGGCGCTCCGACCGAGTGCGAAGCCAACGGCATCCCCTTCGTGTTCTACAACGGCTCCGCCGCCGACAAGTGCCCCAACACCTTCATCGTCGCCTCCCGCATCAACTGGGTGCCCTTCATGCAGGTCATGATCGGCCGCACCGCCAAGGCCCAGAACCTGAACGCCGACTGGACCGGCACGATGGAGATCGGCTCCGTCATGCTCACCGACCTCAATGAGAACGTCGCCGCTCCCGGCACCGCCGAGAAGCTCGCCGAAGTCGCTCAGGGCCTGATCGACGGCAGCATCAAGGTCTTCGACACCAGCACCTTCACCGTCGGCGGCAAGCCCGTCACCTCCGCGCTGGCCGACGTCAACGACCTCGGCACCTTCACGCCCGACACCGAGTCCATCGTGGACGGCGCCTTCGCCGAGTCCGCGTTCCGCTCCGCCCCGACCTTCGATCTCGACATCGACGGCATCACCATCATCGACAAGTAATTCTCTCTTCTTCGGGGAGTCCCGGAAGCCCTTTCCGGGACTTCCCGAAATGCATCAATCAATCTGTTCTTTGCCGCAAAATATGCTGCAAAGAGCAGCGTGGGGGCAATAGTCCCTGCGTTGCTCTTTACAGCATATTGGCGTTTTTCAAAGGAGGAGATCTTTTTGGACAGCAAGACCCCCGCCGTCAAAATGCGCAACATCACCAAGCGTTTCGGCCCCGTTCTGGCCAACGACAAGGTCTGGCTCGACATCTACCGCGGCGAGATCCTGGCGCTGCTCGGCGAAAACGGCAGCGGCAAGACGACGCTGATGAACATGCTCTCCGGCATCTACTTCCCCGACGAGGGGACGATCTCGATCGACGGAAAGGACGTCGTGATCCGCTCTCCGAAGGACGCCTTCGACCTCGGCGTCGGCATGATCCACCAGCATTTCAAGCTGGTCGACGTGCTCACCGCGGCGGAAAACATCGTCCTCGGTCTGCCCGGCAAGCTCGATCTGAAGGCCGCCTCGCAGAAGATCCGCGAGATCTGCGCGGCCTACGGCTTTGAGGTCGACCCCGCGCAGAAGATCTACGACATGTCCGTCTCGCAGAAGCAGACCGTCGAGATCGTCAAGGTGCTCTACCGCGGCGCGGACATCCTGATCCTCGACGAGCCGACCGCCGTGCTCACCCCGCAGGAGACCGACAAGCTCTTCGCCGTGCTGCGCAACATGCGCGACGACGGCAAGGCCATCGTCATCATCACCCACAAGATGCACGAGGTCGAGGCCCTGTCCGACCGCGTGGCCATCCTGCGCCACGGCCAGTTCATCGGCGACATGCCGACGAAGCGCACCAACGCCCAGGAGATGACCAACATGATGGTCGGCCACGCCGTGACGCTGAACATCGAGCGGCCCGATCCGGTCGACCCGAAGCCCCGCGTCGAGGTCAAGGGCCTGACCGTGCGCAACATCGAGGGCATCCTCAAGCTCGACGACGTGTCCTTCACCGCCAACTCCGGCGAGATCCTGGGCATCGCGGGCATCTCCGGCAGCGGCCAGAAGGAGCTGCTGGAGGCCATCGCCGGCCTGCAGCCCGTCGAGAAGGGCAGCATCGAGTATATCAACGACGACGGCAGCCGCGAGCAGCTGCTCGGCAAGGACCCGCTCGCGATCGCGGAGCTGGGCGTCTCGCTCTCCTTCGTGCCGGAGGACCGTCTCGGCATGGGCCTCGTCGGCAACATGGACCTTTCGGACAACATGATGCTGCGCTCCTTCCGCCGCGGCCGCTCGATCTTTACCGACCGCCGCACGCCCAAGCAGCTGGCCGAGACCGTCGTGCGCGAGCTCGAGGTCTCCACGCCCGGCGTGTCCACGCCGGTGCGCCGCCTCTCCGGCGGCAACGTGCAGAAGGTGCTCGTCGGACGCGAGATCTCCTCCGCCCCGACCGTGCTGCTGACGGCCTACGCCGTGCGCGGTCTGGACATCAACTCTTCCTATACGATCTACGATCTGATCAACCGCCAGAAGGCCGCGGGCGTCGCCGTGATCTACGTCGGCGAGGACCTGGACGTGCTGCTGGAGCTGGCCGACCGCATCCTCGTGCTCTGCGGCGGCAAGGTCAGCGGGATCGTGCCCGGCCGCGGCGCGAAGAAGCGCGAGGTCGGACTGATGATGACCAAGATCGGAGGGAAATCGGATGAATAAAAATCAGCGCAGCCCTCTGTTCCATATCGCCAAGCGCGGCGCGCTGTCCTGGTACGGCGCGTGGGCGATCCGCGGCGGCGCGGTGCTGCTGGCGCTGATCTGCTGCGGCGTGATCACCTCGCTCGTCACCGGCGAGGACCCGCTGGCCGTCTACAAGGCCATCTTCGAGGGCTCCTTCGGCAGCTCGCGCAAGATCTGGGTGCTGCTGCAGAACATCGCGATGCTGCTGTGCGTGTCGCTGGCCGTCACGCCGGCCTTCCGTATGCGCTGCTGGAACCTCGGCGCCGAGGGCCAGGCCCTGATCGGCGCGCTGGCCTCCGCGGCCTGCATGATCCTGCTGGCGGACAAGCTGCCCAGTTGGGCGATCATCCTGTGCATGACCGTGACGAGCATCCTCGCCGGCGCGGTCTGGGCCGGGATCCCCGCCTTCTTCAAGGCGCGCTTCAACACCAACGAGACGCTCTTCACACTGATGATGAACTACGTCGCGACCCAGCTGGTGTCCTACTACTGCGTGGTCTGGGAATCCCCCAAGGGCTCGGGCCAGATCGGCATCATCAACCCCAACTCGCATCTCGGCTGGTTCCCGCAGATCGGCTCGTACAAGTATCTGCTCAATATCCTGATCGTCGCGGCGGTGTGCGTGGCGATGTACGTGTATCTCAACTACTCCAAGCACGGCTATGAGATCGCCGTCGTCGGCGAGAGCGAGCGGACGGCCCGCTACGTCGGCATCAAGGTCGACCGGGTCATCGTCCGCACGATGCTGCTCTCCGGCGCGGTCTGCGGTCTGGCGGGCCTGCTGCTTGTCGGCAGCACGAACCACACGCTCACGCCCACGCTCGTCGAGGGGCGCGGCTTCACGGCCGTCATGGTCTCGTGGCTGGCGAAGTTCAACCCGATCTGGATGATCCTCACGAGCTTCCTGCTGGTCTTCCTCGGCCGCGGCGCGGGCGAGATCGCGACGAACTTCGGTCTCAACTCCTCCTTCGGCGACATCCTGACCGGCGTGATCCTGTTCTTCATCATCGGCAGCGAGTTCTTCATCAACTACGAGATCCATTTCCGGAAATCCGGCGAAGGGGAGGGCTGATGTATGTTTGATCTCTTTACGTTCCTGCCCCGCGCCGTCGTGCAGGGCATCCCGCTGCTGCTCGGCAGCACGGGCGAGACGCTGACGGAGAAATCCGGCAACCTCAACCTCGGCATCCCGGGCATCATGTACGTCGGGGCGATCTCGGGCGTCATCGGCTCGTTCTTCTACGAGCAGTCCACCGCCGCAGGCGGCTTCCGCCCCCTTCCCGCGATCCTGATCCCGGTCCTCTGCTGCCTCGTCGGCTCGCTGCTGATGGGTCTGCTCTACTGCTTCCTGACCGTCACGCTGCGCGCCAACCAGAACGTCACCGGCCTCGCGCTGACGACCTTCGGCGTCGGCTTCGGCAACTTCATCGGCGGCTCTCTGATCAAGCTCTCCGGCAGCGAGCTGCCCTCGATCATCCTCACGGCGACGAGCAACGCCTTCCGCACGAGCTTTCCCTTCGCGGAGAAGCTCGGCGTGATCGGCAAGCTCTTCTTCTCCTACGGCTTCCTGGCCTACCTTGCGGTGATCATCGCGCTGGTCTGCTCGTACGTGCTCAACCGCACGCGCACGGGCCTGCACCTGCGCGCCGTGGGCGAGAGCCCCAACACCGCCGACGCGGCGGGCATCGACGTCGGGCGCTACAAATACGCGGCGACCTGTCTCGGCTCGATGGTCGCGGGTCTGGGCGGACTGTACTACGTCATGGACTACGCCTCCGGCATGTGGTCGAACAACGCCTTCGGCGACCGCGGCTGGCTCGCCATCGCGCTGGTCATCTTCACGGTCTGGCGTCCGAACATCGGCGTGCTGGCCTCCTTCCTCTTCGGCGGGCTCTACATTCTGCACATGTACATCCCCTCGGGCATGAACCTCGCCGTCAAGGAGCTCTACAAGATGGCGCCCTACGTCATCACGATCATCGTGCTGGTGCTCACCTCGATGCGCAACCGCCGCGAGGACCAGCCGCCCGCCTCGCTGGGCCTGCCCTACTTCCGCGAGGAGCGGTAGCTTTCCGGTTTTCCCGCAAGCCCCGGGGCCGCGGATGCGGCTCCGGGGATGCTTTCCGGCCTTGACTTTCTTTCGTTAGCGTGATAAATTAAGAAAAACATTCGTCGAAGGGAGATCATGATGACGACGCTCTGTGACAATATCAGCCGCGGCGCGGACGGCGTCCTGCGCTTTGCCGGGCAGTCGGTCTGCGAGCTGGCCGACCGCTGGGGCACGCCGCTGTATCTGATGGACGAGGACCGCATCCGCGCGAACTGCCGGATGTACCTCGGCGCCTTCCGGGAGAGCTTCGGCGCGGACGCGCTGCCGCTCTACGCGGGCAAGGCCGCGGCCTTCCGGCAGATGTACCGCATCATGGCCGAGGAGGGCCTGGGCGTGGACGCGGTCTCCCCGGGCGAGATCGCCACGGCGCTCTCGGTCGGCTACCCGGCGGAGAACATCTACTACCACGGCGACGGCAAGACGGACGCGGACATCGCCTTCGCGCTTGATCGCGGCGTGGGCTGCTTCATCGTCGACAACGGCAACGAGCTCATCGCGCTCAGCGAGGCGGCCGGGGCGCGCGGTCTGCGCCAGAAGATCCTGCTGCGCATCACGCCGGGCATCGACCCGCACACCTACAAGGCCATCAACACCGGCGCGGTGGACGTGAAGTTCGGCGTGCCGCTCGAGACCGGGCAGGCCATGGAGTTCGTGCGCGCCGCGCTCGGCATGCCGCACCTCGAGGTCGCGGGCCTGCACTGCCACGTCGGCTCGATGGTCTTCGACGAGGACGTGTTCCTGCGCACGGTCGATCTGATGGTGGATTTCATGGCCGAGGTGCGCGGCGAGCTCGGCTTCACCTTCCGCGAGCTGAACCTCGGCGGCGGCTACGGTGTGCGCTACGTCGACGGCGACCCGCGCTCCGACATCCCCGCGCGCATCGGCGAGGTGGCCTCCCGTCTCAAGGCGGCGCTGGCCGCGTGCGGTCTGCCCCTGCCGCGCTTTCTGATGGAGCCGGGGCGCAGCATCGTGGCCGACGCGGGCATGACCGTCTACACGGTCTGCAGCGTCAAGCGCATCCCCGGCTACAAGAGCTACGTCATCACCGACGGCGGCATGACCGACAACCCGCGCTTCTGCCTCTACGGCGCGCAGTACACGGTGCTGCACGCGTCGCGGCACGGCGGGCTGCGGGCGATCTTCGACCTCGCGGGGCGCTGCTGCGAGAGCGGCGACATCATCCAGCCGGCGATCTCTCTCCCGGCCGCGACCGGGCGCGGCGACCGCGTGGCGGTCTGCACGACGGGCGCGTACAACTACTCGATGGCCTCGAACTACAACCGCTTCGGCCGTCCGCCGGTCGTGATGCTGCGCGGCGGCGAGAGCTATCTCGCCGTGCGGCGCGAGACGGTGGAGGACATGCTCGCCCTGGATCTGTAAGAAGAAAAAAAGAAACATCCCCGCTCTCGTGAGCGGGGATGTTTTGCGTTCGTATGTTCGGATCAGAACTTGCCGAGCGAGCCGGAGTTCTCCTGGTTGGGCATGTACTCGTCGCGCTTGCCGGGGAGGATCGCGTTGAGGAGGATGCCGACGATCGAGGCGATCGCGAGGCCGGACAGGCCGATGCGCATGCTGCCGATCGTGAAGGAGATGGCGCCGACCGCATTGTTGCCGGCGGTCGTGATGTTCGCGCCGAGGTAGCCGGAGAAGTTGACGCCGAGCGCCAGGCCGAGGATGACGGCCGCGACGATGACGTTGCGGGACTTCTGGAAGTCGGTGTGGTTCTCGACCATGTTGCGGACGCCGACCGCGGAGATCATGCCGTAGAGGATGATCGACACGCCGCCGACCGTCGCGGCGGGCATCGCGGAGATCAGGGCCGCGAACTTCGGGCAGAAGGAGAGGACGACCGCGAAATAGGCCGCGATGCGGACGACCTTGGGGTCATAGACCTTCGTGAGCACGAGCACGCCGGTGTTCTCGCCGTAGGTCGTGTTGGCGGGCGCGCCGAAGAGCGCGGCGATCGTGGTGCCGATGCCGTCGCCGATCAGGGTGCGGTGCAGGCCCGGGTCCTCGATCAGGTTCCTCTCGATCGTGCCGCCGATGGCGGAGATGTCGCCGACGTGCTCCATCATCGTCGCGAAGGCGATCGGGACGATCATGATGATCGAGGAGACGAGCAGGCCG
>JAEEGI010011387.1_pt1 | contig 19190 bp, 17 predicted proteins | sample 8958751 | NCBI WGS metagenome assembly JAEEGI01 (sample SAMN16246545, study PRJNA631951) | gut metagenome | biome: gut microbiome; feature: rumen; material: KS-attached | host: Bos | place: Iran: Karaj | collected 2018-10 | reverse complement strand
AAGACCATCGCGCTCGCCCTCGCGGCTGGCGTTGTCGCTTCTTCCGCTTTTGCAGAGGAAGAATCCCAGGCATACGGTGCATACGCTGGCACCGTTCTCAAGAACGGCTACATCTCGAACGGTTATCTTTTCGCCGATGATTTCGTTCTGCAGTCCTATGCAGGCGTGACCTGCGCCGGATTTGACCTCAACATCTGGAATAGCTGGGACATTGAGAAGTCTCATTTCGGCGATGCCGCCGCCGCCAACGAAATCGACTACGAACTCGACTACGGCTTCTCGGCCAACGACTTCGACTTCGGTCTCGGCGTAGCCGCCTGGGATTACCCCAATTCCGATGGCGACAATCCTGACGAATGGGTTGCCAAGGCCTCCGTCGCCTACACCGCTCTTCCGATTCGCCCCGAGCTGAATGCGCGCTTTGGCCTCAAGGGCCAGCAGGGCTGCTACGGCCAGTTCAAGCTCTCCAAGAGCTTTGACCTCAGCGACGATGTCGCCCAGGGCCTCTCCTTCGACGTCTACGGCCTCATCGGTGCCGCCTCCAAGTCCTACCGCAAGGGCAAGGGCGAGGACAAGAACGGTCTCGTCGACGCCGAATTCGGCGCCAAGATCGGCTACGCGCTCAGCGACAACGCCTCCGTCAATGCCGGCGTCCAGTACGCCATCATCGTTGACGGCGACCTTCGCGACTGCTGCTCCGAGACCCAGGCCGACGGCGACAAGGATCACTTCATGTACTTCGTCGGCGCCGATATCTGGTTCTAAGTTCTTAGTTCTAAGTTCTTAGTTCCAGGTTCAGGGCTGTGAAATGAGCGAGTTTCTGGAGTTTCAGGGCGTTTCGAAGCGGTTCGGACACGTGCGGGCCGTGAACAACGTCTCCTTCTCGGTCAAGAGGGGCGAGTTCTTCTCGCTCCTCGGGCCGAGCGGCTGCGGCAAGACGACGCTCCTGCGCCTCATCGCCGGCTTCGAACAGCCTGACGAGGGGCGCATCATCCTCGACGGACAGGACATCACGCACCTTCCGGCGAACAAGCGCAGCGTCAACACCGTCTTCCAGAACTACGCGCTCTTTCCGCACCTGAGCGTCTACGACAACATCGCATTCGGGCTAAGGGTGGCCCGCCGGCCAAAGGACGAAATCGAGCGCGAGGTGGCAAGCATGCTCCGCCTCGTGCAGATGGAGGACAAGGCGGACCGCTTCCCGAACCAGATCAGCGGCGGCCAGAAGCAGCGCGTGGCAATCGCGCGGGCGCTTGTCAACAAGCCCCGCGTGCTGCTGCTCGACGAGCCTCTGGCCGCCCTTGATCTCAAACTCCGTCAACGCATGCTCCTCGAACTCGACCTCATCCACGACGAAGTCGGAATCACGTTCCTCTACGTCACGCATGACCAGGGGGAGGCCATGAGCCTCAGCGACCGCATCGCGGTCATGCACTCGGGCGTCTGCGAGCAGATCGCCTCCCCGGCCGAAGTCTACGAGGCGCCAAAGACTAGCTTTGTCGCCTCCTTCATCGGCGACACCAACTTCTTCGACGGCGTCGTCACCTCCTTCCCCGAGAACAACTACTGCAAGCTCGACATCGACGGCTTCGCCGAGGTGGTCTGCTACAACGACAAGCAGAAGGCCATCGGCGACAGGGTCAACCTCAGCCTCAGGCCCGAGAAGTTCCGCGTCTCCGTCGATCCGCCCGCCAGGCAGAACCCGCATCTGAACGTTCTGCGCGCCAAAGTCGAGGACATCATCTACTCGGGCAACCATACCAATTTCTGGGTCAGCGTCGGCACACGCCGTATCGCGGTCTACCAGCAGCACCTCGGCTACCTCCTCGACGAGAAGCCCATCCGCTGGGGCGACGACGTCTGGCTCTACTGGGACGCAGACGGCGGCTACATGCTCGACGACTACGCGCCCATCGACGAATCCCTGACGCCTCCCAAGGCGCCTTCTTCAACCTCTTCCCGGCCTGACGGCGCTGACGGAGCGGTGAAATGACGAAGAAGCTTCGCGAAGTACTCGTCACAACGCCGTCGTTCCTCTGGCTGACGCTCTTCTTCGCCATCCCGGCGATCATCGTCCTCGCCTTCACATTCCACGGCCACACAGCCAACGGCGGGGTGGGGGAATGGAGCCTCTCCACATGGCGCGAGCTTGTCGACCCCGACTACCCGGTCATCGTCTGGAAGACGATCCGCATCTCCATCGAAGTCACAATCTGGTGCATTCTCCTCGCACTTCCCTGCGCCTACGCCATCGCCCGCATGAACACTAAATGGCGCGCCATCGTGGCCGGCGCAATCATGCTGCCGTTCTGGACGAACTTCGTCGTACGCGTCTTCGCATGGAAGACGATGCTCCATCCCGACGGCTGGCTGCAGTCCTGCTACTTCTCCTTCCTTCAGTTCCGCGCCTGGGCCTTCCAGTGGCTCCCGCCGTTCCTGCGCAGCTTTTTTGTCTGGATCGGCCTTGCCTCGCCTATGCCGCCAGATCCGGCCTCATCGACAATCCTGGACTCCGAGACCGCCGTCGTCCTCGTCTCCGTCTACACTCTCCTGCCATTCGCCATCATGCCGCTCTATACGGCCGCGGAGAAGTTTGACTTCTCACTCATGGAGGCCGCCCGCGACCTAGGGGCCAAGAGCTTCTACGCCTTCCGCAAGGTCTTCATCCCCGGCATCCGCCAGGGCCTCATCTCCGCCGTCCTCATGGTCTTCATCCCGGCCATTGGCTCCTACGTCATTCCGCAGATGCTCGGCGGCACGAACTGCGTCCTCATCGGCAACAAGATCTTCATGCGGGCCATCCAGAACCGCAACATACCTCACGCCTCGGCCCTGGCAACGCTCATGGCCGTCAGCGTATTCCTGCCACTCATTTGCGCCCTCTGGTGGCGGCGTCACCAGGCGGCCCGTGACAAGAGGCAGGTCGAAATCCGCGCGGCGCGGCTCATGGTGGGAGGCACGAAATGAAGAAGTCCTACTTCTCCCTCGTCATGCTTGGTCTCGTGATGGCCTTCCTGTACGTGCCGATCATCCTGATCTTCGCGTACGGCTTCGTCCCGAACGGCGTGTCGATGTCTTTCTTCGGGTCAAAAGGTGACTTCCTCGGCTTTTCCAGCAAGTGGATTAAGCTCATCTTCTCAAACCACTATTCCGTCCGCGACCTCATGCAGAGCTTCTGGCTCTCGCTCCGCATCGCCGGTCTCGCCACGGTGATCTCCTGCGTCATCGGCACGACGGCAGCCCTGGCTTTGCACCGCTGGAAGAGCAAGCTCCAGACCGTCCACTACGGACTCGTCTACACGCCTCTCATCATGCCGGACATCCTCATTGGCATCTCGCTCCTCATGCTATTCGTCGCCTGCCATGTCGAATGCGGATTCTGGACGATTCTCATAGCCCACGTCACATTCTGCGTGTCGTACGTCACCATGACGTTGCTTGCGCGCCTGCAGGACTTCGACGACCGCATCATCGAGGCGGCCTACGACCTCGGCGCCGGCCCGTGGTACACATTCTTCAAGGTGGAGTTGCCGCTGCTCATGCCCGGCATCGTCGCCGGCGGACTGCTTGCCTTTACGCTTTCCATCGACGACGTGGTAATCACATCGTTCGTCAATGGCGCCGGCACGAACACATTCCCGACCTACGTGAGCTCCATGACGAAGCATTCGCGCAATCTCCCAGCCGTCTTCGTCCTGTCATCGCTGATGCTCATCTTCACCTGCGCACTTGTTGGCGTATCCAAGCTCCTTACGGGTTCGTCCCGCAAGGCGTGATGTCTGCATGTTCTGCAAATCGCCTATTTTGCGCCAAGCGCCGCCTTGAGGCGCGGTATGGCGGAGGCGATTGCCTCGCAAACCGCTCGTGAGGAGATTGTCGCGGAAGTTACGGCGTCGACCTCTCCGCCGTCTTGCCGTACGCGCCAATCGGAGGCTACTTTCTTGCCGCGAAGCCCTGAGATGAAACCCTCGCCCGCAATCTTCGCACCAAGCCCCGGCGTTTCCGATGCCTCGACGACGGCAAAGTCGAGAATTGTTCCGGACGCGTCGGCCGCCACGACGATTTTCACAGGCCCGCCGTATCCGTGCTGCGAAACACTTTCGGCGGCCACTTTGACGGCATGGCCGTCCTTTTCCACGAGATAGACGTCGCGCGCATCGTCATGGCGGAAGGTTTCGCCATCGGTGATGTGCAGCACCTTCCGGACGGCATTCAGCCGTTTCTCCTCGGCCGCGCGATCACGCGCGGGTTTAGTCCGCGTTGAGACGAATGCAAGCAACCCCGCGCTGATCGCCGCGATCAGCGTGAGTTCAAGTGTCAGTTTCAGTACGTCGCGCATTTGGCAACTCCCTAGCAGCCAATCCGCTCTTCGGCGATGTGTGCAAGGCGGAAAAGGTCCGTGCCTTTGAACTGGAATACAATCTGGTGGAGCGTCGTGCCACGGGCAAGAGTCGGCACTGACTTGTCGGCGCGGTACTTTGCGAGCTTGTCCAGCGCGTCGCGGTACTGGGCGTCGAGCCTTTCGTCGGTCGCGTCCTTGGAGTCGTACTTCAGTTCGATGAGATAGCTGTGACTCACGTCGTCGTATCTGTATCGCTCGGGGAAGAGGCAGAAGTCGCAGAAGCCGCGTGAGAGTTCCATCTCCGGCTCCATGAGGTAGAAGTTCAGGTGGCCGAACTCGGCCTGCATATAGCCCTGGATGCGGATTTCGCCCTGCTTTCCGCCGCGCACGGGGTTTGTCGCCGCGAAATCATCCGCCAGTCTCCTCAGAAACGGGTCCCAGTCGCCGCGGTAGGCAAAGGCCGAAGCGAGAGCGGACCACTCCGTCCAGTCCGGCTCCCTCGTTCTCGAAATGCAGCCTCGGAGGTAATCGAAGACCTGCTCCTTCACGCAGACGTTCGGGATGCGGAACCAATCAAGGCCTTCCCTTCTTTCCTTCATCGAGATGATGCCGTAGTAGTAGAAGAGAGACTTGAAGTTCTCCGGCCTCGGGATGCTGTCGGCGGGGAACGAAGTCTTGAGGTCGAAGAATATTTCCCCATCGGCGGCGAGTGCCTCTGTCACTGGCAGGGCATCCTGCACGTTGGCGGGGTCAATCCGGCGCTGGATGTCCGCGAATACCTTGAGCTTGGCGTAGTCGGTGCGGATGTTGCCGTCGACCCAGGTCTCTGGCGTCTCGCCCGTCCTTACAAGCGAGTCGAGGAAGTAGAGCGCCATGTCACTGTTGAATACGCTCTCCTTGCCTCGCTTCCTGGAGGCGAAACAGTATCCATCGTACCACGGCTTTATCGCCGCGACCCACTCCGCTGGCTCGCCCTTCGTGTATTTGCCAACGCCCTTGAAGTCGGTGTAGAGCTTCAGAACCTCCTTCTCCGAGAAGCCGAGCAGCGCGTTGAAGTTGGCGTCCTGCGAAATGTTGAGCGCGATGTTGAAGCCGCTGATGAGGTCGTCCATCGTGACGGGTGAGACGCCGATCATGAAGATGCGGTCGAAATTAGGCTTGAACGCCTTGAACCACGACCTGTAGAATCCCTGTCCGTGAGTGATGTCGCGGTAGCTGTTGTTGTCTTCGGCACGGAGCATGGAATTGGTGAAGTTGTCGTATTCGTCGAGGATGAGGTAGAGGTGGAATCCCTTTACCTTGGCGAATTTCACAGTTTTCGTGAATTTGTCCGCCGTCGACAGAAGACTGTATTCTTCTAGGAAGCGGTCGCCGTATGCGCTTCCATACCGAACCATGAATTCATCTAGGCATTGGCCGAGGTAGTTCTCGAACTTCTCCTGGAGTGTGGTGGCGGTACCGCGGTCAACCTCGGAGAAGTCCATGAAGAGAATCTGGTATCGGTTCGCATTTTCCGTGGGATTGCGGCCGATTTCAAGGTCGCCGAAGAGGTGTTGGAAGTTTTCCTTTTCACCAATGTCGTAGTAGCAGCGGAGCATGGTGGCGAGGAGCGACTTTCCAAAGCGTCGCGGGCGGACGAAGAAGAGGAACGACCCTGCCTGTTCCAAAAGAGGGATGTAACCGGTCTTGTCGATGTAGTAGTACTTCTCGTCGCGAACCCGTTTGAAGTCCGGTACTCCGTATGGAATCTTTAGGTTTTCAGCCATGTCGTTCCTGCCTCTTTGCTTGCTTCAATGATACCATGCGGCGAATAAACGATGCAACGAACAAACGGATAAACGGTCAAACGGCGGTCTTCGGGCGGCCGCGCCCGAAGACGGTGTGGGTGGTGGCGCGGTTTATGAGCGGTACGAAGGCGTTCATGATGAGGATCGCGAAGCTGACGCCCTCGGGGTAGGCACCGGTCTTCACCGTACGGATGACCATGGTGAGGAGGCCGCAGCCGATGCCGAAGATGACTTTCCCGGCGTGTGTCGTGGGAGAGGTGACCATGTCCGTCGCCATGAAGCACGCGCCGAGCATCAGACCGCCGGAGAGGAGGTGGAAGTTGACCGGCATCGCGGTGGCGGGCGAGGCAAGGCGTAGGATGGCGGCATACACGGCCACGGTGCCGAGGTAGGCGACCGGCGTGTGCCAGGTTATGACCTTGCGCGCGAGGAGGTAGCATGCGCCGAGGACGATGGCGATGGCGGATGTCTCGCCGAGACAGCCGTTGATGTCGCCCAGCGCGAAGCGCCAGACGTGGGCGCCGTCCATAGCGAAGGGCGGTGGAAGTCCGGCGCGGAGGGCGTCCTTCGCGAGGCCGAGCGGCGTCGCCGTTGTGATGGCATCGGGGGCGAAGGGAGCTGTGGCGGTCCATGTCGTCATGGCGCCCGTGAATGAGACGAGGAGGAAGGCGCGGCCTATCAGCGCGGGGTTGAAGGGGTTGTATCCGAGGCCTCCGAAGACCTGTTTGGCGACGACGATGGCGAAGAGCGAGCCGACGACGGCCATCCAGAATGGAAGCGTCGGCGGGAGGTTGAAGGCGAGGAGAAGGCCCGTTACCACGGCGCTGAGGTCGCCAACGGTGTTCGCGCGGCCCATGGCGCGGCGGCAGAGCCATTCGCCGAGGACGCAAGTCCCAACGCATGTCGCCACGAGGGCGATGGCGCGGAGCCCGAAGAAGACGGCGGAGGCGACGAGGGCGGGGACAAGCGCGACGATGACGTCGCGCATGATTGTAGAGATGTCGCCTGGCGCATGGATATGCGGCGAGGAACCCACAAGGAGCAGCGTGTCTTCGGCTTTGTCTTTGGCGGTTGGCATCGTGCTTGCTCCTTGGGTCTATTTGCGGGCCGCGGCTTGCGCGGCGCGGCGGCGCGCCATGATGATTGCCTTGGCGCGGCGGTGGTGCTGGACGAGCGGGCGGTGCGCCGGGCAGACGAATGTGCAGGCGCCGCATTCGAAGCAGTCCATGACGTTGCGCTTCTCGGCGAGGGCGATGTCGTCGGCCTCGACCGCCATGCTGATTTCGTTTGGCATGAGGCGGAGTGGGCAGGCGTCGACGCAGCGTCCGCAGTTGATGCAGGGGTCGGATGAGAAGACGTTCACTTGGTCGGGGCCGAAGAGGAGCAGGCCGGAGGAGGTCTTCGTCATCGGGATGTCGAGCGAGGGGACGGCAAAGCCCATCATCGGGCCGCCGGCGATGATCTTGGCGATCTTGTCGCAAGGGCCTCCCGCCGCAACGACGAGGTCGCGGAAGGAAGTGCCGATCGGCGCGATGAAATTGGATGGTGAGCCTACGGCCTCGCCGGCCACGGTTATCGCGCGGCGGGTGAGCGGGTTGCCGTTGACGACGGCGTCGTATATGGCGTAGACGGTGCTCGCGTTCTCGACGACGCAGCCGACGTCCATCGGCAGCCCGCCCATCGGTACGACTCGCCCTGTGACCGAGAAGATCTGCTGTTTCTCGGAACCCTGCGGGTAAAGTGGGTGGAGCGGGACTATGGCGACGTCGCCGTCGACGCCTTCCAGCGCCTTTTCCATCATGGCGATTGCGGCCGGCTTGTTCTCCTCGATGGCGATGCGCAGGTGCTTTGCGCCGAGAACCTGGCGCATAATGAGGCAGCCGGTGCGGAGGTCATTCGCGCGTTCAATCATCAGGCGGTTGTCGCCGTTGAGGTACGGCTCGCATTCCGCTCCGTTGAGGATGATGGTGTCGATTGGCTTGTCCGCGGGCGGAAAGATCTTGACGGCGGTCGGGAAGCCCGCGCCGCCCATGCCGACGATTCCGGCGGCTCGGATGCGGTCGACGAGGTCGTTGTGCGAGAGGCGTTTCCAGTCGGCGTATGGGACGAGCGTGGTATCGCGCGATTCGTCTGCCGGGTCGGTATCGACGACAATTGCCGGGGCTGTGCGCCCGTTGGGCGAGGGGGCTGCGGGAAGTATTTCCCGGACTGTTCCGCAGCAAGGCGCATGGATGTCGGCCGAGATCGGTCCCTTCTGCCGGGCGACGACCTGGTTGGTCTTGACACGGTCGCCGGCCTCCACGCACGGGATGGCGGGCGCGCCGAGGTGCTGCGACATGGAAATCGTCAGAACCTTGGGGACTGGAAGCTCGACCAGCGCCTTCGATTCGGTCGCGGCCTTCGAATCCGGCGGATGGATGCCGCCCTTGAAGATGTGGGCGAGGAGCTTCATGGCTGCTCCTTCCTGAGGCATTTGACAGGGCATTCGCCGATGGCGTCGCAAGCGGGGAAGGGGACGTCGTAGTTGACGTGGGCGAGGAAACCGTCGATCTGGACGGCGCCTGGCGCCTTGCGCGTGCAGATGCGGCATCCTATGCATCCGGCGGAGCAGTACTTGCGCACCTGGGCGCCGGGATCCTGCGACTTGCAGAAGACATGGACGTCGCGGTCGCGGGGCACGAGTTCGATGACATGGCGCGGACAGACAGACGCGCACTTGCCGCAACCTATGCAGCGGTCGCGGTGGACGCGCGCCACGCCGTTGGCGATTTCAATTGCGTTGACGGGGCAGACGCGGACGCACGAACCATAGCCGAGGCAACCGTACTTGCAGAGCTTGTCGCCGCCGGCGACGGCATTGGCCGCGCCGCAGTCGACAAGGCCGTCGTAGAGAAAGGCCTGCTTCGCGAAGGCGGACGTACCCCCGCAGAGCACGACGGCGGCTTTAGGCACGGCGGCGTCAGCCTCGAACGAACGAATACCCATGACTGCGGCGATGGCCGCCGCGTCGGCTCCGGCGGTGCATTTGCCGACAGGCGCCTTGCCGGCGGCGATGGCCGCGGCATATCCCGCGCAGCCCGCATATCCGCAGCCGCCGCAGTTCGCGCCGGGGAGAATGGAGAGGATGCGTTCGACGCGGGGGTCCTCCTTGACGGAGAAGTAGCGGGCGCAGATTGCCAGGGCCAGGCCGCAGACAAGGCCCGCGGCCCCCAGCAAGAGGATTGGCAGAAGGATTTCGCTCACCGTGGCAACCTCACTTCACCAATCCGCTGAAGCCCATGAAAGCGAGGCTTAGGAGGCCTGCCGTTATGAGCGCAATCGCCACGCCCCGGAACGCGCGCGGCGGGTCGGCCCGGTCGATTTTCTCGCGCAGGCCCGAGAAGATCGCGAGCGCAAGGGCGAAACCGCATCCCGCCGCAAAGGCGAAGACGACGGATTTCCCAAACGAATAGTGTTTGTCGACGTTCATGACCGCGACGCCGAGGACGGCGCAGTTCGTCGTGATGAGCGGAAGATAAATGCCCAGCGCCGCGTGCAGCGGCGGCAGGAAGCGCTTGAGGAGAAACTCCACGATCTGGACGAGGGTGGCGATGACGAGGATAAAGGCGATTGTCGAGAGATACTCCATGCGCGCGGGAACGAGGACGAAGTGCTGGAGACACCAAGTCACGGCGGCGGCCAGCGTCATGACGAAGATCACCGCGCCGGACATCCCCATCGCGGTCTTGAGGCTCTTCGAGACGCCGAGGAACGGGCAGATGCCCAAAAAGCGGTTGAGCACGAAGTTGTTGACAAGAATCGCGCCCAGCACTAAAAGTATGTACTCGGTCATAGTCAGCTTCCAGACTTAATCTAATAATTGTAATAGAAAAGGACGGCGAATTCAATCCTTTTTGGTGTCTTTGCCCGTGTCTTGCCGGGACTTGGGAGCAACCTTTCGCAGCTAATCCATTGTGCCTAATAGATGTTCGGAATTGGCAAAGGTAAGATCTGCGAAGGTTTCAATGTCCGTTTTGCGTTCCGCGGCGATGCATTTGGCCGTATGGACAACGTAGGCGGGTTCGCATTGGTGCCCGCGAAGTGGCACTGGGGCGAGAAAAGGGGTGTCCGTCTCCACCAGGATGCGGTCGTCTGGCACGAATCGCGCCGATTCACGGACAAGGTCCGCGGAGCGGAAGGTCACGATTCCCGAAAATGAAATCATGAAGCCCCTGTCCAGCAGCTTGCCCGCGAAGCCCGGGCCGCCGGTGTATGAGTGTATGACGCCTCGCAGTTGGCTTTCGTGCGACCACGGTACGGAATCGATTACCTCAAGCGTCGCCTCATCTGCCTCGCGTGTATGGATTACCACCGGAAGGCTTAGGCTGTCGGCCAAGGCGAGTTCGCTCGCGAAGAGTTCTTTTTGCGCCGCGGCGCTTTCCGGAGAATAATGAAAGTCGAGTCCGATTTCGCCGATGGCGGCGACGCGCCGGGCGTTGTCCGTGACGAGATGCCTGAGTTCGGCGAAATCGCCATCGCCGACGTCCGTCTGATCCCTGTCCCATCCGAGGGCGACACGGCATGGGGTGCGCAGGGCGTTGCGGTTGAGCTCCCGCGAACCTCCGACTGCCAGTACGCGTACGATGCCAGCCTCGGCGGCGCGGCCGAGGAGGCCGTCGACGTCGGATTTGTCCGTGAAGTGCGCGTGTGTGTCGAAGAGTCTCATCGCGTCTCCACGAGTAGCGCGACGCAATGGACTTCTATGCCCACACCGGCACCGACGTCGTCCATCTTCTCGTTGGTCTTGCCCTTTACCGAGACCCGGGAGATGTCTATCTGCAGGAGCTTGGCAAGGCGGGCGCGGATGGCGTCGACGTGCGGCCTGAGGCGCGGACGTTCGCAGATAACTGTCGCGTCGACATTGCCGACGGCGTAGCCTGCCGAGCCGATTTCCCCGACGACCTGTTCCAGAAGCTTGGCCGAATCGGCCCCAGCCCATTTCTGGTCGGTGTCTGGGAAGTGCGAGCCGATGTCGCCGAGCGCGGCTGCGCCCAGAAGCGCGTCGATGACGGCATGGATCAAGACGTCCGCGTCGGAGTGCCCTTTAAGGCCGGGGGCGTCCGGAATGCGGACACCGCCAAGCACCAGCGGCCTTTCCTCATCAAAACGATGTGAGTCGTAACCAAAGCCAATCCGCATCATGTTTTCCATTTTCCTAGTTTTTGAAACTGTGGATCGGTGCGGGGATGCGCCCGCGACGCGAGACGAAACGCGATGAGTCGAAGCGGTTTACCGGCATGATTGGCGCGTGGCCCAGCAGTCCGCCGAATTCGACGGCGTCGCCGACGCCCTTGCCGACGACGGGGATGATGCGGACCGCTGTCGTCTTCTGGTTGACCATGCCGATTGCAGCCTCGTCGGCGATGATGCCGGAGATGGTCGAGGCAGGCGTCTCGCCCGGTATGGCGATCATGTCGAGGCCCACGGAGCACACGCAGGTCATTGCCTCCAGCTTCTCAATTGTGAGCGCGCCGGCCTCGACGGCGTCGATCATGCCCTGGTCCTCGGAGACGGGGATGAAGGCGCCGGAAAGGCCACCGACGTATGAACTGGCCATTACGCCGCCCTTTTTGACTTGGTCGTTGAGCAATGCGAGCGCGGCGGTCGTTCCCGGCGCGCCGGGCTGCTCAAGCCCGATTTCCTTGAGGATGTCCGCGACCGAGTCGCCGACGGCCGGGGTTGGGGCGAGGGAGAGGTCGATGATTCCGAAAGGCACGCCAAGTCGCCTTGAGGCCTCCTGCGCCACGAGCTGTCCGACGCGGGTGATCTTGAAGGCCGTCTTCTTGATTGTCTCGCAAAGCGTCTCGAAGTCGGCGTCGGGAATCTGGTGCAGCGCGTATTTCACGACGCCGGGGCCTGAGACGCCGACGTTGATCACGGCATCCGCCTCGCTCACGCCATGGAAGGCTCCGGCCATGAAGGGGTTGTCGTCTGGCGCGTTGCAGAGGACGACGAGCTTGGCGCAGCCAAGCGAATCGCGGTCGGCTGTGCGTTCTGCCGTGGCTTTGACGATTTCGCCCATCAGCCTTACCGCGTCCATGTCGAGGCCCGTCTTGGTCGAACCGACGTTGACGGACGAGCAGATGCGCTCCGTGACGGCGAGGGCCATCGGGATTGAGCGGATGAGGAGCTCGTCGGCTGGCGTCATCCCCTTTGAGACAATCGCCGAGTAGCCGCCGAGGAAGTTGATGCCGAGCGTTTCGGCTGCGCGGTCGAGCGTCTTTGCGATAGCGACGAAGTCGGTCTCCGATGTGCAGCATGAAGCGCCGATGAGCGCCACCGGCGTCACGGACACCCGCTTGTTGACGATTGGGATGCCGAAGTCGCGCGCGATGTCCTCGCCGGTGGAGACGAGACGTTCGGCGAGTCGCGTGATCTTTGAATAGATGCGGTCGCAAGTCGCCTGCGCGGATGCGCCGACGCAGTCGAGGAGCGAAATCCCCATCGTGATGGTTCGGACGTCCAGGTTCTCGTCCTGGATCATCTTGTTGGTTTCCTGAACTTCGGAGATGTTGATCATGGGGGAATGGGGAAAGGGGAAAGGGGAAGGGGGAATGGGGAACGGGGAACCAAGAACTGAGAACTAGGAACTGAGAACTAGGAACTGACATCTAGCGGCGGCGCAGCCGCCGCTAGATGCGGTGCATCTTCTCGAAGATCTCTTCCTTCTGGCAGCGGATGCGCAGCCCCATCTCCGCGCCGAGGCGGGCCATTTCAGCGCCGATGTCGCCGAAGGACTTTGACGACCCGGACATGTCGACTATCATCATCATGTTGAAATAGTCCTGGACGATGGTTTGGGATATGTCGAGAATGTTGACCCCGTTGTCGGCGAGGTACGTGCAGGTCTTCGCAAGGATGCCCAGCCGATCCTTGCCCACGACGGTTATGACTACTTTATCCATTGTGAAATTCCTAGGTAAATAGGATACCACGAAACGTCATGACGTTGCTTGTAGTTCCACCGGCACGGCCCGCACATCGCCGCAGGCGCAGGGGAGGGCGAAGGTGACGGTGTTGCCCGCGCGCTTTTTATCACCGCGCATGAGGGGGATTAGCGCGTCGAAGGTGAGGCCGTCTGGCAGTGCGGTTGGAAGTCCCGCCGTTGCGAAACGCGCGGCAAGGGCGTCGGGCCACTCGGGCGCGGCAAGTCCCATGCGCACGGCGAGCCGTGCCTCCTCCACGCAGCCGATGGCCACGGCCTCGCCGTGCGAGACGCCGAAGTCCGTGGCGATTTCCACGGCGTGTCCGACGGTGTGGCCGCAATTTAGAAGAATGCGCTTTCCCGTCCGCTCGAATGGGTCGTCACGGACAATGGCCACCTTGACGGCAAGGTTCTCGGCAATCTCGGCGGGGGAGGGGATGGCTGCGGCGTAGTCGGTGGTCCGTCCGGCGATTATGTCATGCTTGATCATCTCTGCGCGCCCGTTGCGGAGTTCGCGTGGCGGAAGTGTGGCGAGGCGGCCGGCGTCTATGACGACAAGCGCCGGAGCGTGGAAGGCGCCGATGAGATTCTTGCCTTCTGGCAGGTCGCAGCCAGTCTTCCCGCCCGTTGAGGCATCGACCATCGAGAGAAGCGTCGTCGGGTAGTTGACCCACTTGACGCCGCGCATCCATGTCGCGGCGGCAAAGCCAGTGAGGTCGCCAGTCACGCCGCCCCCGAAGGCCGTCACGCAGTCTCGACGCCCGATGCCGCGTTCGCCGAAGAAGCGCCAAATGTCTGTGACGGTCTGGAGCGTCTTGAAACGCTCCCCGGAAGGGAGCAGAGTGGTAAGTGGTGAGTGGTAAGTGGAAAGTGTCGCCGCGTTCGTGTCCGCGACTACGACATTGGCGAAAGTGTCGGGGTGGCCGAGGCCTCGGCCGACGAGGACAAGCGAACCTGGGAGGTCGAAGGATGCGGCGATGCGGCTTTGGAACGAGGCGTAGTGCGGTGCGCGTTCGATGGCCTTGTCGCCAAGCGGGCGGACATCGCCGCCTGCGGCGATGCGTCGCGCACGCTCCTCGGCTGACGGTGCCTCAAGACACCATACGGAACCATGTGCCTCAGCGAAGGCGCGGTTTTGCTGGTTGAGCAGCGTTCCGCCGCCTAGCGCGACGATGGTGTTGGTGTCTGACACCTCAACAACGTGCACGAGTGCCTCGCCCTCAAGCTTGCGGAAGGCGGGCTCGCCGTCCGTCGCGAAGATGTCGCGGATGGGATGTCCCGCGGTTTTGACGATTTCCTCGTCAAGGTCGATGAAACGCCAGCCAACGGCTTCGGCGAGGCGTTTGCCGAGCGTCGTCTTTCCGCTTGCGGGAGGGCCGTAAAGGAAGATCATGGTTGAAGGGTTGAAGGATTGAAGGGTCGAAGGGTTGAAGGGTCGAAGGGTTGAAGGTCAAGTTAGCTTGAGGATGTCGGCGAATGGTATGATGGCGTCGAAGAAACCGTCACGGATCACTTTTTCGTCAAGTTCGCCTTCATAAACGAGAGCCGTCCGAAGCGAAATGCCCCGTCTTCTTGGAAATCGGGAAATCTTTTCCTGCATCTCATCTTCGACTTCGCGTCCGATGCGTATGCGGCGCTTGACTTCGATGAGCCATGAAACCCGTGCCGTCTGTATCAACAAGTCAATTTGCACCCCCCGCTGTTTTTCCCCTTTGCCGCGCATGGCGAAAGGCGCGGCGGACTTCACCGTAACGCCGTCGAGCTTGAGGTAGGGAAAGAGTGCGGACACATGGTTGGCGACGAGGTTCTCGAACTGAAACCCTTTTTCAACATTCCATTCCGGCAAGCCGCCGAGCGAACTGAATCCAAATCTCCCTGCACGGATTTCCCCTTCGTGCGGTTCGATATACTTGAGGTAAAAACGCGCGTAGTTGTCGCTGACGCGGTATCGCGGACTTTTTGATTTTCTACCAGTCGCGGGATTGACGTTGTCGTCGCGCGAAAGGAAGCCAGCCTCCGCCAGTTCATCAAGGTTCTTTGAAAGGCTTCCGCCACGCCTGACACCCATGCGTTCGGCCAATTCGGAACAGGTTGCCGCCCCAGATGATAACTTGCGGAGAATGTCGGCCTTGACCAACGTCGTTTTCCCGAAGACTTCGCTGAAGATTGCGTTGAAGTCCTTGAAAAGGGGCCCGTCCTCGGAGAAGCACATGACTCGGACATTCTCGTCGGCGGAAAGAGAAGGGTCGATTTCCTCCAAGTATCTGGGAACGCCACCGGTCACGGACAGCACATCCACGATTTCCGTAGACGATATTCGGTTTTCCCGGCCTCTCCAGAACTTAACGCAAAGATCGAGTGGCAGTTCCCGCAACAGGATGTTCCGCGAAAACCTACCGCCAAAGGTTGCGCTTTCAAGAAGATTTTCCTGTATCCACGCCGAAACACTTCCGCAGAGAACGAGTATGAGATTGTCATGATGTTTCAGCGTTTCATCCCAAGCGTTTTTAACGAAGCTCGGGAAATCGGGTTCATGGCGTCCCATCCAAGAGATTTCGTCAAGCAGCACGATGATTTTCCTCTTGCCGCCTATTCGGCTGCTGAGAAGCCGAAAAGCCTCCGGCCAGGAATCGGGCGTCACCTTGGGGCCCATTGTCTGCGCGCAAAGCCGTTCCCCGAAATTCCTCAACTGATCGGAATCGGTTTGCCCTTTCCGGGGACCCAGGCCTTCAATCACGATGAACTCGCACTTGTTTTTCCTTGCAAACTCATAGAACAGCGTAGACTTGCCGATTCGCCGCCGTCCCCTGCATGCAACGAGGGATGACGTTTCTTTTCTCAGCAACGCCTTGAGCGATTCCAATTCCTTTTCCCTGCCGACAAACATGATGGTGCACTCCAGTTGAAAACAGTGGAATTATCGCATTTCGTGCCAAATATGTCAATCACATTTTTGGCACGAAATATGAGATTCTCCTGTTTCGTGCCAAAAATAAGTTGAAGGGTTGAAAGGTGGAAGGGTTGAATGGGGAAGGTTGAAGCTAGTCCTCGGTGGAGATGCAGAGGGACCAGCCGAAGTTCCAGTGGCCGTTCTCGATGCGGGCGAGGATCGTGTTGCGCCCCTTGCGGAAATGAACGCGGCGGAAGTCTTCTGCGAGGCGCCAGGGCTTGAGCTTGTTCGACGATCCCCATACCGGTATGTCATTAATCCAGACGTCGCTGCGGTCATCGGAGCCGATGGCGATCCACCTGTCGCATTCGGCGTCCATGACGACTTCGGCGTATGCGTAGAAGATGGAGTATTCCTCGCGGTTGCGGGGGACGACTTCGGCGGCGTTCTTCTCATTTATGCCCCATTGGTTGATTCTGTCGCGGTTCTGCGCCTGCATGAACTCCCAGCGGACCGTGCGTCCGTCCTTGCCGATGTAGGTCGCGTCGAGGTCCTGCACCGATTCCGGCGCGAATTTGCGACGCAGGTTCACGCGGTTCGGATTGGGGAAGGGGCCTATGACGTACCATGATGAGATATACATCCATTGCGCGGGAATGCCTGATCCGCCGCCAGCCGTGCGCATGATGTTTCCCGGCTGTAGGAGCGGGTCGCCACCCTTCAGCGGAGGCGCCTCCTTTGGCGCGGCCGTTTCTGGCGGAGGCGGTGGCGCGGAGAGCCCCTTGGCCATCAGCTCGGCGATGTCCTTGGCTTTCGTGTCCTTATCCTCGGCGGCGGCCGACTCCATCGCCAACCTGTATTCCGATTCCTCGGCCATCTCCTCGACGCGCTTGTCGAGCGCCGCCTCGGACGACTGCTCGGCGATGTCCTCCTCCTCGATGCGGGCAATCTGCTTGTCGTCGCCTTTCTCGGCGCCGGTTGCGGCGTCGGGCATGACAATCCGCATGGCGTCCTCCATCATGGCGACGGCTGCCTCGGTCATGATTTCCGCCTCGCGGACGACCTCCGCCTCGGCCGCCTTCTTGGCGTCGAAGGCGTCCGTCGTGCGAGGTTTCGATTCAAGTGTGGCGACATCGGCCTCAAGACGCTGCGGTTTGGCGACGTCCGTGATCTCCTTCGCGGCGGCGGCGTCCATCTTTCGAAGAATGGCGGTTCGCGTCGCCTTGACGTCGCGATAGCTCTCCGTTACGGCGTCTTCGAGCTTCTTCGCCAGCTCGTATGCCTCGGCGACCTTGTCGGGCGCCGGCGCGTCTGCGAGCGGGTTCTCCTTGCGCGCTTCGCCCTTCGCTAGCGCGGTGCGCGACGACGAGTCGGCGGCAAGGGTTTCGCGCAGCACGGGGAGGAGCGCGTTCACATCTTGCTGCGCCTTTCCGGCAGTTTCGACGCGCTCCATTTGCGATTCGTTCGCCTTTTCCTTCTTGAAGTCGTCCAAGGATCGCCTGAGGTCGTCCAATGGCTGCTTTTTCCTGGCGAGGTCCGACATCTTGTTGGCTGTTGATACGACTTCCCTTTGCAGGGACTCCTGCACGCGTGCAGCCTCCATCTGCGCCTCGCGCAGGTTCTCGGCGGCTTCGGCCGTCTTCGCGTAGCCCGCGAAGCGCGCCCTGACATAGAGGCGGTCAAGCGCATTGACGGCGTTTCCCTGGGCGGTGGCTGTCTTTTCGGAAGTCGTCTGCGTCAACCGGTCGGCCTTGGCGAAGAGCTCCTTCGCGGTGGCTTGGTTCGTGAAGACGCCAGTCGTTTCGATCTTTACGATCTCCGCGATTTCCGCGGCGACGTCCTTCTGGGCCGCGATGGACGCCTCCTGGGCCTTCGCCGTCTCGTCCACGATGCGCTCAAGCTCCTCGCGCGCATCGACCGCGAGACGTTCGGAGAACTTGTCGTAGTCCTTCGCGATCGCCTCCTTCATGACGTCCATGTTGTGGAGGACGGTCTGCATGGCGGCGACTTGGCGCAACAGTTCGGCAAGCCGCGCAGACGTCAGCGTCTCGGACATCTCCTCAAGCCTGTTGGCCGAGACTTCTACGGCGCGTTCCTGCGGGGTGGTGTCAGGCACCACAAGCTTGCGGACGGGCGTCAGGAGAACGAGGGCCGCGAAAAAGACGAAGTGGAGGAGGAGGGACAGCGCGCTCCAGAGCGGTTCGCTGCGCCGCCTTGCCCTTTCGCGGCGACGGACGTCGTCGGCGAGAAGATTTCCCCGTTCCTCCATGTCCTATTTCCCCGGCTTGCCAGGCTTGCCTTCGGCGGTGTGTATGCCGACGACGTCGAGGTTTTCGAGACGGCAGGCTTCCAGGACCTGCACGACCGACCTGAACGGCGCATAGATGTCGCCGTCTAGGCGGACTTTGCGTCCTGGCTTCGCCGCAGCGGCCTCCTGAAGGGCCGAACGCAGTCCGCCGGGGCCGACGGGCTTGCCGCCGACGTAGAGTTCGCCCTTTTCCGTCACGGACACTTTGAGAAGGTCCGGCTCGGTGCCAACGCTTACAGCCACGTCGGATTCGGGGAGCGTTAGCGGCACTTCGCGCTCGATTTTCTTGAGCTGGCTGGAGACGAGGAAGAAGATGAGCATCAGGAAGATGCAGTCCATCATCGAGGTCATCTGGATCTCGGGCTTTTCGTCCTCTTCGTATTTGACTGCCATGGCGGACTCCCGGCTCAGCCTTTTCGGGCGAAAATCTGGTTCACGAGATCCGCGATCTCCTCCTCGAGCAGCACGGCGTAGAGGTTGAGGCGGTTCTTGATGACGGAGAAGAGGAAGATGCACGGCATGGAGACGGCGAGGCCGCCGACGGTGGTGATGAGCGCCTTGCCGATGTCGTCCGCAAGAACGGCGGCATTGCCCATCTCGCCCATGCGGGCGACGGTCTGGAAGGCGCCGAGAAGGCCGAAGACCGTCCCGAAGAGGCCGAGGAGCGGGGCGAGAGTGGCCGCGGTCGACAGCATGGTCGCCTTGCGGTTCTCGAGGCGGAGTTCGCGTCCGGCCTTGTCCTCGGCGAAGAGCTTGACCTCGGCGTAGTCGCCCGATTCGCGATGCTGGAGCATCGTCTCGACAACGCGGGCGAGCATCGACTTGCTCGATGCGCAGAGGGAGGCGACATCGTCAATCTTGCCTGACTTCCAGAGCTCTATGACCTTTGCCGTGAAGCC
>JAEEGI010011383.1_pt1 | contig 19195 bp, 8 predicted proteins | sample 8958751 | NCBI WGS metagenome assembly JAEEGI01 (sample SAMN16246545, study PRJNA631951) | gut metagenome | biome: gut microbiome; feature: rumen; material: KS-attached | host: Bos | place: Iran: Karaj | collected 2018-10 | reverse complement strand
CTATCCGCCCTACCTCGACCAGGAAGACAGTCTCTATGCCGCCTTTCTCGACAGCATCACCGGTCCCGGCCGCATCATCGTGGCATCGGCAGGTAACGAGTGTGTGACATATACTTATATGGAAAAACCAGCTGGGGAGGAAGCGGCCGGGGCTTTTATCAATACTACCAACACGACCGCCTTCTACCGCATCAAGACCCGCACACCGCTCCATCTCTCTGCCTTGGTCTACGATAACGCGACCACGACACTCGACATTACCTCAGAACGTTTCCTGAAGGACTCCGTACTCACCGACACGCTGTTTATCGGTGGCGATACCTGCACCGTCACCACCGACCGCTATCCTTCGTCATTCACCGCCGACACGGTCTACAACGTGCTCTTCACGGCCAACAAAGCCCTGTCAGCACTTCCGCCCATCGCCTTGGTCCTTCAGGGCCGCGACAACCATGCCGAGCTCTACGGAAGCTCCAGCAATGGCCTCGACAACCGTCCTAACATAGACCCACGATGGACTGCGGCAGAAATGACCCGTAACATCCACGCTCCGGCCTGCTTCCCGTCAGTCGTGTGCGTCGGTGCCACCGCCCACCGCTTAGGCTTTATCAACTACAAAGGCGAGTACCGCGACTTCTCTAAGGGGCGTACCGTCGGGCTTCGCAGCCCCTATTCCTCCGTCGGCCCGGCCATCAACGGAATGCAGAAACCCGACGTCGTGGCTCCCGGCGACAACATCATCTCGTCGTACAGCAGCTACTATTTAGAACACAATCCCGAAGCCAACGACATCAACTCCGACGTCGAGCACTTCGTTTTTGAGGACCGCACCTACGCCTGGAACGCCAATACCGGCACGTCGATGGCCGCGCCCGTCGTGGCAGGCATCATCGCCCTCTGGCTGCAGGCCAAGCCTGACCTCACCCGCGAGGAAATCATCGATGCCTTCAGCCATACCTGCCGTCAGCCCGACGCGGCCCTCCCCTACCCCAACAATGAATACGGCTACGGCGAGATTGATGCCTACCGTGGCCTGCTCCACCTGCTCGGCATCGACGGAATCAAAGACATCAGTCATCACCAACCCCGTCAGGCAGACATTCGTCTGCAAGGTCGAACGTTACATATTAGTGGCGCCACATGTGGCACCCTCAGCGTCTACGACCTCAGGGGACGCTTACTGCAGCATGAGATGCTGACGGAAAACACTGCTATTGACCTTAGTGCCCTGCCATCTGGCGTCTATGCCGTACAGACTACCACCGATACCCCTGCGACGACCGGCTCAACCCTCATAAAACTTTGAATAGCCAACTAATACTTATACACTATGAATACTTTTTACAAGAATCACCTAATTCTGTTTGCCACAACCATTCTATTACTGACAGGCTGCATGCATGAAAAAAACAGCAAAAGACACCAGCCTACCGATCGTGACACGCTCTACACAGAAGCTGCCGCCATGAGCATCCACCGCAACGACCCCGAACGCGCATTGGTAATTATCGACTCTGCCCGCATCGTGGGAAATATCACATGGCAACGCGCGGAATACCTCAAAGCCGTGACACAGTACGGCGGCCTGCGTAACATGCCTCTGGCACGGCAGACATGCCTCGACCTGATTGACAACAAAGATGCCATCAAGGACTCGACGACACTGGAACGCGTGTACCTGCTGTTGACAAGCATCGAATACACATCGGCCAACCACCCCGCCATTATACGTTATGCCACTGAGGCGTCACGTCTGGCCCATGCCCTCAATATGCCCGACGAGGTAGGCAAGATGGAGGCCTTCGTTGCACGCTCAATGGCTCAGACAGGGCGCACCGACGAGGGTATAGAGCGCCTGAAAGCCACCCTCGCTGATTTGCGCAAGTTGGACACCTTCGGCGGCGTAGTATCCTACCATGACGCATCGAAAAAGCTACTGCACATCCTCATCGACCACGACCGCTACCCCGAGATGGAAACGGTGTGTAAGGAGGTACTCGAACGCCTTGACGAGCTAGTAAAGAACCCCGAGCGCTTTGGTGACATGCAGGAAGGCTTCAACCCCGCCGAGTTTATTGACTTCGCCCGCGGTCAAATGCTGGCCTTCCTTACCACAGCCTATGCCCGCCAAGTGACGCAGCACAAAGACAACCCCAGCCTACGCGCACAATACCTCAAGAAAGCCCTTGACACAGAGGCCGAAGTTTTTAAAACGGAATGGAGTAAGGGTATAGACTGCGACAAGATGCTGTCGGCCGCCTATCACCACATGGGACAATTCGACCGCTTCGACCAGGCTATGCGCCGCTTTGAGGGCACTTATCCCGACACCATTAACCCCAACTACCTCATCTGCCTCGAGCAGCGCAGTGTGGCCTCGAAGATGCAGGGACGCACGGCCGAGTCGCTGGGCTATTTAGAACGGGCCTCTGTCATCCGCGACAGTCTCGACCAGCGCAACCAGCGCGAACAGTTGAACGAACTGGCCACCATATATCACTTGCAGGAGGAGCAGCTTGCCCGCCAGCAAGCTGAGTCCGATGCCCGTTTCTACAGATGGCTGACGGCTGCCATCGTTGTCGGACTTCTCGCTGCCGTTGCCTTTGCCATTTACTTCTACTACAAGCGGCGTGAGACCATGCGCAAGAACCGTGTCCTAGCTCGTGAGATTGCTGAGGCCATAGAATATAAGGAGAAGTGGGAAGAGAAAGAAGGAAAGAGTAAGGAGGAAGCAGCAAGTAGTCCTGTTCCCAGTGGGAAGATTGTCGACGGGACATCAGACGAAGAACTCTTCCAGAGCTTACGCGACGTCATACTCCGCGACCGGCTTTATCTTAACTCACAGCTTGACCGCCAGGCACTGGTAGACCGCTTCGGCCTGTCGAAGGAGCGCATAGGTGCTGCTTTTGCCAAGGGAAGTCCTTACAAGTCGCTTATCGAATTCCTTACCGACTGCCGTCTGCCTTACGCTGCTAAGTTGCTCTCCTCTCGACCAGACCTCTCAATCGCCGACGTTGCGCGCGAGAGTGGCTTCCCCAGTGCCGACACCTTCGGTCGTAACTTCAAGCAGAAGTATGCACTCACACCCTCGCAGTTTCGTGAATCCGGCGGCGCCATCCGTTAATTCGTAGAAGGTATCCGTTAATTCGTCTGAAAACATACGTTAATTCGTCTGAGCTATTGCGCAGACGAATTTTTGTTATTATATTCGCAGCATCAAACATAGTAAAGCGTATGCCTACTGATACTGTTATTATCCTACTCACCGTCATCATCGCCGCATTGGTCGCCATCGTCGCAGTGCTGCTGGGGTGCATTTTGCACAACCAGCATGAGCTACGTCGGAAGAACGATGCCATCATTTCCGAGATCCGTGAGAACGTCGAGCTCCGCGACGAACTGCAACGTCGCCTACACGACACTAAACTCTCAAAATACGTATAATAAATATACTCTTCTATTATTCATTCATCATTCCTTTTTAAAACCACTAAATTTTAAGCATTATGAAAAGAAAGAAACAATTTCCGCCCCCTGCAAGTTCAGGACGAGGACGATGGCAGCGCAGCCAGTGGCTGGGGCTGCTGACACGCAATGCATGTCTGATGAACAGGCTGTTTCTATTACTCATCCTGTTCATTCTGGCTGTGCCGGAGGCATTGGCCGCCAACGGTATCACCGAGCTGAAAGTGCTTGGACGCTATTATGAATCTGACATGAACTCCGTAAAAACGACTTATAAGCAGAATGGTTGGACTATCGTCAACAAAGACCTTAATGAAGGTGCCGGTACCAATTCATATTATGTCTATCTGGCTTACAAGACGAGTTCATCGGCCAATCCTGAGACGGGATACATCACCGACATTGTTGCTTCGACGTCAAACGAGAGTTCTTTCACTTATGGCGGCCGAACATACTACAAGGTTGGCCATGATGCAAAGTCAGGTGATAAAGGAAGCGCTTTTGTCGGCGATTTGAATCATGGTGCTGGCGGCGCTTACATATACCTTTATTATACCAAGGAACGTACAGGCTATTCATCCAGCGACTCACATGGCGGCTCGAAGCGCGTTATCACCGAGCTATGGGCTAACGAGGAAAGCTCGGATGGTGTGATATATTGGGCTAAGGGGAATAGCGGTGTTTGCGATATGAACAAAGGTGCCTCAGGCCCTCATATCTACGTAATGATGAAATTCACCAATCAGGCGGTGTCAATCAATAACGATCCCACCTTCGCCACCGGCCTTGTATATAACGGCAAGGCGCTGAATCTGGTTTCCAAGGCGGCTACAGGCAATTACGGCACAATGAAATACAGCGTTGACGGCGGCTCCTGGGGCACCAGCGCCACGGCTACGACTGTAGGTAACCACACCGTGAAATACCGCCTCGACGGTGTCAATTCTTCCGGGGTGGTGTTCGCCGAAAACAGTGCCGAGAAGTCTGCAACGGTAAAAATTGAAGCACCATCGGCCAAGCCCAAGGTAGAGGGGACGTTCAACCAGAGAGACAAAAAGGTAACGCTGAAGTGGAGCGCCAGTATCCCCGGCAATTATACCAATTACAAATGGGTGATCTATCGCGGCAATACGAAGATCATAACGTATCCGCGCGACTCCCTCTCCTATGAGGATAAAGGCTTCACGAACGAGTCGGACGTGACCTATTATGTGTATTATGTTTCCAACACATGGAACGAGAATACGAAAAACGATGATTGTAAGGGCCAAGTGACGGTGAACACGACTCGTAAGGTGCCTGTAAACAACTTAAAGGCTGTAAGACAAGACGACCGCATCGTCTTTACATGGACATCCGACGGATATCCCGCAAATTGGGGCAACAAGTTCAATATCTATGTGGACGAAGAATCCAGTCCCATCTACACCATCACACCTACTAATGGACAGACCAGTTTTACCTGGATGCACCGCACTTCACAACAGAGCGGTCGAAAGAACGGCGTAGATGGCGGTGTCCCCTATACCGAAGAGCCGTTGAATGCCTGTGCACCCCACGACTACCGCGTGGTGGGTGTTATCGATGGAAAAGTACTCAACGAAGCAAAGCTTGAAAACCTAGCCATCGGTAGCGGTACACAGTTCTATTCACTCAAAGCAACAAAAGGCGTATATCCCGGTTTAGTGAAACTGAACTGGCATGTAGATGTGAAGAGTTCGGGACTTGCCAAGACCTACATAGTAGACCGTCGCCGCACAGATAAGAAAGATGAGGCATGGACCAATCTCCGTGTCATGTCGAGTACCGATGAATATCTATTTTACGACGACGACACACCGTTGCCCGGCGTCTACTACGACTATCGCGTCACCGTACAAGACAAGTGTGAAGACGGTGCCATCGTTACCAACCAACTTACTGATATAGGCTTTGCGCAGACAACCGGTACGGTAAGCGGCCGCATCACCTACGGCTCAACCGGCAGTGCTGTGCCAGGTGCCGATGTAGAACTGGTCAAGACCGGTTCGTCGGCCGACGCCTCTGAACAGTATCACGCCATGCACTTCACCGACGCCAGTGGTTACGTGGAATGGCCCTACCCATCAACCTCCTACGCCGCCGATAAGTTCAACGAGGGCGACTTCACCATCCAGATGTGGTTCCGCCCCGATGAGTTCCAAGACACGTGGATTGCAAAGTTTGCTGGCAATCAGGCTTTGGGTATGTTGGTTACGGGTCGAATGGTGTTTGGCGACGGTTCGGCCAGCGCGCCAAGATACGGTATTAAACTCAACTCGTGGTTGAAGAAAGGCGAATACAATCATGTGGTGCTGACCCGCCAGGCCGACTCGATCACATGCTATATTGTGACATCCGACGCTGACGGCAATGTCGTACTGAATAAGAACAAACAGGCCCTCAAACAAAACCTGTCCCTGGGGGCTTCGACCAAATTCCAATTAGGCTTCTTCAACGGCTATGTTGATGATTTCCGGCTGTGGACGAGGTGTCTCAGCGAGGACGAGATCAAGGAGAACTTCGACCATCTGCTTGTGGGTAACGAGAAGAATCTGGAGACGTATTGGACCTTCGACGAGGGCCTGAATTCACAGTTTTTCGACTATTCGCGCGATGGCACCGTCTATCACGAACACCATGGGACGATGGCTAATAACGTGGAGAGCGCGACGATTACCCCCGAGCAACTGGCACTGAAGGCCAAGACCGACAGGGATGGCAACTACATTATTCAGGGTATTCCGTTCTCCGGCGAGGGTACTACCTATGCCGTCATGCCAAAACTAGGCATCCACGAATTCAACCCCAGCCAGCATCTGCGTTTCATCGGCAACAACTCGCTGGTGCACAACGGCACGGACTTCAACGATGTTTCCTCGTTCCCTGTTAGCGGCACGGTTCTGTACGCTGGTACGAACTATCCGGTGGAGGGTGCCATGTTCTATGTTGACGGCAACGTGTGCTCTAAGAACGGAGAGATCATCCAAAGTGCAGAAGACGGCTCTTACACCATCAGTGTACCTATCGGTAAGCACTTCATTCAGGTGAAGAAGAATGGTCATGTGTTTAACAACGCCGGCCGTTATCCGGCCGACCCGAACAATACGGGCAATGAGATGCATCTCTTCAACAGCGAGGTCAAGAACCTGGGGTTTGTTGATGAGACATTGGTCAACTTCACCGGTCGTGTGGTCGGCGGCGATATCCAGGGCAAGAAAGCCGTAGGATTCGGGCTGAGCACGAACAACATCGGTAAAACGGAGCTAGTGCTGTCGCTAAACGACTCGCGGTACTATCTGAATGCAGAGAAGTACCCAGACGGTTCTGGCTTCAAAAACAACAAGAATGATGTGCCCGTTGCCTCGGCTACGGATAAAATTGCCAGCACTTCCTTCCGTCAGGGCGGCGAGACGAAAGTGGATTGCCAGAAGGTGATCATCCGCACAGATTCCGTCACGGGTGAGTTCTCGGCTATGCTACCACCGCTGCTCTATACGGTAGAGAGCATGACGGTGATGAATAGTGGACTGACAGTGGGCGATCAGATGACGATTGACCTGACGTCGCCGCTGATGGCATACACCGACACGCTGTATGCTGACGACGGCGAGAGCTATGAGTTGTACGAGTACAACACGAAGCTGAGCCAGACGTATCACTGCCCGCCGACGTTCACGGTGAAGCAGGAAGGACGCGAAGACGGTTCGTTCGGTATAGACAGCTACAAGATCCAGGACGACTTGGGCGAAATAGAGCTCAACGATATCTACAGTGTGGAGGGCGACGTGGTGACTTACAACTACGGTGTCTCAGGCTACAAATCGCCACTATTCATCCAAGGCGACCCATACACGTTCCTGATCGAGGGCTATGAAGAGTACGAGAATGCTGACAATGGTAAGTTGGATCATGTACCTTTGAACGGAAATATCGTGACCATCAGCAATGCCCTCTCGTCAGAGCAGCATGTGTATTATGAGCAGGTAGGCGACCACGCTCCAGGCTCTACTGCTGGTCTGCAGGAGAACCAGTTGCAATTGGACAGCCTAGGTCACGCCAAATACCGTTGGAAGGCCGGTCTACCTAACATCGCCGAGCCCTACACCCGTACCATCTCGATGACCTACGAGGTCGGAGGTGCTTTCAAACAATGGGACGGCAACGGAATGACTGGTATCATCCTTGGCAGTCTGCCCACTGGCAACAACTTTGTGACGGCCGGTCCAGAGAAGGTGAGCATGGTATTGCGCGACCCGCCGGGAACCAACTCGTTCACTGAGTGGAAAACTGGATCGTCGAAGACTATAAGCAAGGTTGAGGGCTCGACCTTTACCGAGAACTTCGCTGCTTCGTTTAAGCACAAGTTTGGTTTCCATAAAGTCATTGGCATTGGCGCGGGCATAATTGATATGGAGGAGACAGAAGCTTGCGACGATCTGGAAGTGGGCGCGAAGACGGAATACGAGAACGAGACTTCGACGACGTGGGTAGAGACGACGAGTGTGACACAGAGCATCAGCACGTCTGCCTCACCGGAATATGTAGGCGCCCAAGGTGATGTGTTCATCGGTCACTCCTCCAATCTCCTGTTTGGCAAGGTTCGCGATTTGGACCTCAGACGCCAGTCTGGCAATGATGTTGAGATTGGTTTGGAAGATATCTTCCAGACAAGTATCCAATTCGGTACGATGTTCATGTACACGCAGAACTACATCGAAAACGTGATGTTGCCCAACTACGAGTTGATGCGCAAGAAGTTCCTGACCACCACCACCCAGAGCAACATCGACACCTACCATAACGATACCGACCATACAGTCTATCTGACCACTTTGTCGCCCGACGACCCGAAATTCGGTACCGAGGGGACTTATAGCAAGTTTAAGGTTCCTGGTGTGCAGGTTGCCACGGACTCGGTGGCCTGGGTCAACTGTCAGATAGAGAACTGGAAGGACCGCCTGCGTGACAACGAGGAGGAGAAGGTGAAAGCATGGGAGAAACGTAAGAAGTTCGGCGACAACTATGGAAAGAATTACTCTTTCGACTCCGGCACATCCTACACCTACGAGACCACGGTGCAGAACGATACCACCTATTCTCGCGATTGGAAGATATCAGGTGGCTTGATTCTGGACAACAGCACAGGATTTGCCATCAACGATTTCGGATTCAACATTCATATTCAAGATGAGACGTTCGGCGGCGAACATCACGTGAACGACACGACGTACACGCACGAGACCACCTTCAGCTACACGCTGGCAGAAGACGGCGACGACGACGCCATCTCGGTCGATGTGTACAATTATGGCGACTTCGGTCCCATCTTCCACACCCGTGGCGGACAGACATGCTGCCCGTACGAAGGACAAGTGGCGACCAAGTATTACAAGCCAGGCACCACCATCATGGAAGCTACCATGCAGATTGAGGTGCCACAGATTGACGTCGATGTACCCATTGTGAGCGACGTCCCAACCGGCGGCATAGCCAATTACACGTTGCGTCTGAGCAATGCTTCGGAGATCGACGAAGATGTGTATTACCGACTGCTCGTGGACGACGAAACAAATCCCGATGGCGCAAATCTGATGATTGACGGTAAAGCCATCACCGACAGCCGTATCATTAAGATTCCGGCAGGCACGACCGTGACCAAGGCCCTTCAGTTGAAGCAGACCAAGGAAGATGTGCTAAACTATGACAGCATCGCTATAGTCTTAGCTTCGCAGTGCCAGTACGATCCGACCAGCACGTGGGAACTCATCTCTGATACAGTGTATATCTCGGCCCACTTCGTTCCCTCATCGTCGCCCGTCGATCTGGCATTGTCCAAGACGGTAATGAACATCCAGACGAAGACAGACCTCGATCTGACCTTCTCGGGCTTCGACCGGAACTATCTCGGCCTAAAGGCCTTCCGCATCCAGTATAAGAAGCAAGGCGCTACAGACTGGACACTCTTGCGCGAGTATGTACTCAAAGAGGATGATTTGACCACAAACAACGAACTGCTCCCAACAAGTGGCGCGAAGGTGACCTACAGACTGCCAATGAATAACTTCACGGACGGCGAGTATGTGTTCCGCGTCCTCTCTGTGAGCGACTACGGCACTGACGAGATCACACGCTCCAGCCAGGAAATTTCTCTGGTGAAGGATATGCAACGTCCGCGTCCGCTCGGTCAGCCCGAGCCCAGCGACGGCATCCTTGACATCGGCGACGACCTGAGCATCACGTTCAATGAGGCCTTCTTGAATGGCGACCTGACCAAGACGGGCAACTTCAGGGTGACGGGTGTGTTGAACGGTGCCACCATTGCCCACGAGACAGCACTCTCGATGCAGAACACCAATGGCACTGCTGCCACCGAGGCCAGCATCGGACTCGCTGAGAAGGACTTCTCCATTGACACCTGGCTGTATGTCAGTGGCGAAGGAACCATCCTGAGCCATGGCGAAGGTACCAACAAGTTCACTGTCAGTACGAATGCCGATGGCAATCTGGTAGTTGATATCGCAGGTACAACCTACACCTCGAGCGCGGTTGTGCCGACAGATACGTGGGCTTTCCTCACCATTACCTACAAGGCCGGCGAGACGAGCGGCAAACTGAGTGCTTCCGTAGCATACGATGGCAAAGACATCAGTTTCTTCAACGACAAAGACGTCGTGGCCTACAAAGGCAACGGCCCGCTCGCCGTGGGTAAGAACATAAAGGGTGCCATGCACGAGCTGCTGCTCTGGGACGAGGCACACGACATCGCCAGCGCATTGGCCAACCGCTCCAAGAGCAAGAACCCGTCAACACGTCACCTCATCGGCTATTGGAAGATGAACGAGGGCGAAGGCACCACCATCCGCGACTACGCCCGCAACCGTCATATGACGATGGCCGACGAGACTTGGTATCTGAACAACGAGAACAAGGCCATCGTTCTGGACGGCGATAAGTATCTGTCCGTGAGTGCTGGCGACTTACCAGTATTCCCCGACGACGACTATGCTATTGAGTTCTGGATGCGCGGCGACGCACAGACGGGCGAGGCACAACTCTTGCAGATGGGCGAAGTGGCACTTTGGATGAATGTTGACGGACAGCTTCAGTTCACTGGCAAGAGTGCTTACAAGGAGGCCGACGGCATCGTACTCGCAACCAGTAGCGACAACTTGACCGACAACGCATGGCACCATGTGGCCCTCAATGTACTGCATCAGGGCGCAGCGGCCATCTATGTAGATGGAAACCGCGTACTGTCCACCAGCACCGCTAACGTTGGTCCCATAAATACCGACCGTCTGATGATGGGTGCCCGCCGCAACACCATTATGGAAGGCGATATCGCCTATAAGTTCGACCGCCCGTTCAAGGGACAGATCGATGAACTGCGCCTCTGGGATGCCACGCTGAACGCTACTCAGTTGGCAAACAACCGCAAGGTGCGCCTTACAGGTCAGGAGGACGGACTCATCCTCTACTTCCCATTCGAGGACAAGACGTTCGATGAGTACGACCAAGTAATCATCGCTGGCACAGACTCCTGTCTCACCGGCAATACGACCAAGGCACAACTCCTGACGTTCAACTCTCAACTTTCAGATCTCAACTATGTAGACGAGGCTCCCGCACTTCGTACAAAGCCCATAGAGACGGCTGTCAGCTTTACCTTCACGGCGTCCGACACAAAGATTGTCATTGACATCGACGAAGATCCCGCCACCATCGAAGGATGCACGCTAAACTTCGTGGTACGCGACGTCTGCGACGCTAACGGGAACTACTCTATACCTGCTATCTGGAGTGCTTTCGTCAACCGCAACGAACTTGTTTGGGCTGATGATGCACTGAGCGTGACGCAGGAGGTGAAGAGTGAAAGCAGCATTACCGCCACCATCGTCAACAAGGGCGGCAAGCAGCAGATGTGGACGCTCAGCGGCATGCCTTCATGGCTGCAGGCCAGCAGCGAGTACGGCACGACGAACCCGCTAGCGGAGACCAGCGTGACCTTCACTGTCAGTCCAGCAACGCCCATCGGCAAGTACGAGGAGACTGTCTACCTGAAGGGTAATGACGGCATCGAGACGCCGCTCACCATCAATGTGAAGGTGACGGGCAAGGTGCCCGAGTGGAGCGTCAACCCGAAGGATTATGAGTTCTCGATGAACGTCATCGGCCGCGTGGATATCAAGAACGTTCCCATGGACGACGAGGACGACATCATTGCCGCATTCATCGGCGAGGAGTGCCGCGGCGTGGCTCATCCCGTTTATAAGGAGCGCTACGACGGCAGCTTCATCACGATGGACATCTATGGCAACGATGACAACGACAAGGAGGTGACCTTCCGCGCCTTCGACGCCTCTACCGGTACGCTATACCCGGTAGTCACGCCCGACCGCGAGATTTCTTTCACACCGTTGGCATTGATAGGCAAGTACGACGCACCGGTCGTCTTCACCGTTGTTGACCTGATTGAACAGTCGACCGACCTGAAGGCCGGTTGGAACTGGCTGTCGCTCTATGTCAAGACCGACACCATGACCGTACCCGCCGTCTTCGAGAAGATTGTCGATGACGTCATCACCGTCAAGAGCCAGACCGATTGGACGATGAACGAGAATGGCAAATGGAAGGGTGATCTGACTGACATGACCAATGACCAGATGTATGCCGTCCAGCTGAAGGCAGACCGCAAACTGCGCATCGTAGGCAAACCCGTCGACCCGGATGAATGCCCAATCATAGTGAAGAAGAACTGGAACTGGATCGGCTATTATGGTCGGCAGGTGGCAGCCATCAGCGATGCCCTTTCTGGCATGCAGCCCGTGAACGGCGACATCCTGAAGGGTCAGAGTGGCGTAACCTACTTCGACACCTACGAGTGGGCCGGCTCACTGCCCATGATGGAGCCTGGCGTCGGCTATATGGTGAAGAGTAACACCGATGAAGACCGACTGTTCGGCTATCCGGCTGCTGCTCTCGCTGCTGCAAGAGCCGTGAACGAAAGCAGAAACGTTAACGAAAACGGTTTCTTCCAGCCCATCAACTTCCGCAATTATGCCAACAATGCCATCATGACCGTCAAACTGACGGCTGCCGGCAAGACTCTTGGCAACACGGAATTGGGTGTCTTTGCTGACGACGAGTGCCGCACGGTAAAACTGACTAACGGCGAGGGTGTGGCCTACCTCACCATTCCCGGCGATGACGAAACGACGCTCACCTTCAAGGTGGCCATCGGCGACAAGGTGTTCGATGCCTCAAAGACGGTCAGCTACGTAGTGGACGGCGTCTACGGCTCACCCGACAGTCCGCTGGTCATCGAACTGAGCGAGGCTACTGGCATCTGGGAAATTCTCAATGGTGACAAGGACACATCTGTCTACGACCTGCAGGGCCGCAAGGTTGATCTGAAAGACAACCGACGCAAGCTCTCTAAGGGTGTCTATATCATTAACGGACAAAAGAAGACTGTGAAATGAATATCAGGAAAAGAGTTTATGGCCTGCTGGCACTCCTTCTCGGGAGTGCCGGCATAGTGGCCCAGACGTCCGGTCCGTTCCCTGAAGTCAAACTCCATGACTACTACGGAACCATGACGATGGCTGTCAAGGCCACGATGAACGGCGTGATGCTTACTGACGATGTCGTCATCGCTGTCTACTGCGGCGACGATATTCGAGGCAAGGGCAGTCCGCACGACGAAAGCAATCCTGGCGTGACCTACCTCACGGTATATGGTGATGCGAGTGGCGAAAAACTCTTCTTCAAGGTCTTCCACGATGGAGCCATTGCCGAAGTAGATCCCGGCAACGTCATCTTCCAATACAATGGTGCAGTGGGGACACCGTCTGCCCCGTACAGCCTCGATGTCCCTTCAACCACTGTCGAAACAACGTTCACGGCAGAAGGATGGGCAACGGCATGTCTGCCCTTCAACGGCTGCGTTCCTCCAGGCGTTACCTTATGGAATGCCACCCGCATCGAAAACTCTGAATTGAAGATTGAGCAGATAAAAGCCACCGTTCTTCCGAAGGATATGCCCGTGCTGCTACAATGTACCGAGGGGATGACCACTTGCAAATGGGGCATTTCGGTGGCCAATGCCGAGCAAGTTACAAGCCTGAGACCTCAGACCTCAATGCTCATGGGAGCTACGGAAGTAACAGAGGTAACGGCCAACAGCATACTCACCTTAGGCCACTCGAATGAGAGCGGGGAAATCGGCTTCTGGCTCTTCACCGGCTCCACCATTCCTGCGAACCGTGCCTACATCGCCGACTTCCCCAGCGGCGTACGCGGCATAAAGTGGTCGACTGACGAGTCAACTGGTGTCAAGGACGCGAGAAGTGATGAAGAGAGAAGCGGTGTCTATAACTTGAAGGGAGAGAAGATTGACGCCCAGCACCTACTGCCAGGCTTCTACGTGGTAAATGGGAAAAAGATGATTGTAAGGAGGTGACCAACATGAAGAAAAAATATATCACTCCCCGGATAGAGGCATTGGACATCGGTACAACCGAAAGCCTGTTATTAAGTGCAAGCGACAGCTTCACTACCGAAGAGAGTTTCGCTCGCGACATTATCTATATAGACATGATAAGCGACGATATGTGAACTTAAAAAAGGCGGCGCATCCAAATGTGGATACGCCGCTTTTTCTTTTACTCCTCATCGAGCAGAATCTTCATCATCTCAACGGCAGAGTAAGGCACGGGGGTGCCGGGACCGAAGATGCAGGCCACACCAGCCTTGTAGAGGAAGTCGTAGTCCTGGGCGGGAATGACACCGCCGGCCGTGACCATGATGTCCTCGCGACCCAGCTTCTTCAGCTCCTCAATGAGCTGCGGGATAAGGGTCTTGTGACCGGCAGCCAACGAAGAGGCACCGACGATGTGGACGTCGTTCTCGACGGCCTCGCGGGCAGCCTCGGCGGGCGTCTGGAACAGCGGACCCATATCGACGTCGAAGCCGCAGTCAGCATAGCCCGTTGCTACTACTTTTGCACCACGGTCGTGACCGTCCTGTCCCATCTTGGCTATGAAGATACGCGGGCGGCGGCCTTCTCTCTTGGCAAACTCGTCGGTCATCTGCTTGGCCTTCTCGAAGTTCGCATCGTTTTTGCTTTCTGAACTGTACACGCCTGAAATTGTTCTGATTACTGCTTTATAACGGCCCACGATCTCTTCGCAGGCATCCGAAATCTCTCCCAACGTACAACGCAGCTGGGCGGCCTTGACGGCCAAGTCGAGCAGGTTGTTCTCCGACTTGCGGCCTTCCTTGAAGTCGCGGACGCAGTCGGTGATGGCCTTGAGGGCAGCCTGACAGGCGGCCTCGTCGCGGGTAGCGCGAACCTGAGCCAGACTCTCCTCCTGCTGCTTGCGCACGGCGGTGTTGTCGACCTCGAGGATGTCGATGGGATCCTCGTGGTCCAGACGGTACTTGTTGATACCGACGATGGTCTGTACGCCACTGTCGATACGGGCCTGCGTGCGGGCCGAAGCCTCCTCGATACGCATTTTGGGCAGACCGGTCTCGATGGCCTTGGCCATACCGCCGAGCTTCTCAATCTCCTGAATGTGCTCCCAAGCCTTGTGAACCAGCTCGTTGGTCAGCGTCTCAACGTAATAAGAGCCAGCCCACGGGTCAATCTGTTTGCAGACCTTGGTCTCGTTCTGGATGTAGATCTGCGTGTTACGGGCGATACGGGCCGAGAAGTCGGTAGGCAGGGCGATGGCCTCGTCGAGTGCGTTGGTGTGCAGCGACTGGGTGTGACCCAAGACGGCTGCCATAGCCTCGATACAGGTGCGGCCCACGTTGTTGAAGGGGTCCTGCTCGGTGAGCGACCAGCCGGAGGTCTGCGAGTGGGTACGCAGGGCCAGCGACTTCGGGTTCTTGGCACCGAACGACTTCACAATCTTGGCCCACAACAGACGGCCTGCGCGCATCTTGGCAATCTCCATGAAGTGGTTCATACCGATGGCCCAGAAGAAGCTGAGTCGCGGAGCAAAGGCGTCGACGTCGATACCGGCATTGACACCCGTGCGCAGGTAGTCCATACCGTCGGCCAGCGTGTAGGCCAGCTCAATGTCGGCGGTGGCACCAGCCTCCTGCATGTGGTAGCCCGAGATAGAAATCGAGTTGAACTTCGGCATCTTCTGCGAAGTGTACTCGAAGATGTCGGCGATGATCTTCATCGAGAATGCGGGCGGATAGATATAGGTGTTGCGCACCATGAACTCCTTCAGGATGTCGTTCTGGATGGTTCCGGCCATCTCCTCCAACTGGGCGCCCTGCTCCAGACCGGCCACGATGTAGAAAGCCAGAATGGGCAGCACGGCACCGTTCATGGTCATCGAGACCGACATCTTGTTGAGGGGAATACCGCTGAACAGCACCTTCATGTTCTCCTCGTTGCAGATTGATACGCCGGCCTTACCCACGTCGCCCACCACACGGGCGTTGTCGGGGTCGTAGCCACGGTGTGTCGGCAGGTCGAAGGCCACGGAGAGACCCTTCTGACCGCTGGCGAGGTTACGGCGATAGAAAGCGTTCGACTCCTCAGCCGTCGAGAATCCGGCATACTGGCGGATGGTCCACGGACGGAACGGGTACATCATCGAGTACGGACCGCGGAGGTAGGGCGGAATACCGGCCGTGAAGTCGAGGTGCTCCATGCCTTCGAGGTCTTCCTTGGTATAAACGGGCTGAATGTCAATCTGCTCGGGCGTACGCCAGTTAGCGCTGATGCCATTCTCCTTCTGCCACTGCTGGCCGTCCTTCTGCTGGATGCCAGCGTAGATATCTATGTTACTAAAATTCTTGCGTGCCATAATTAGATTCCGAGTTTAGCATTATACGCCTTGAGCGTTTCGAGCTGGTTAGACTTAACGTGAATGAAGTTCTCAATACCGGCGGCCTTGAGGTCCTCCGAGCAGGCGGGAGCACCGGCCACGACGAACATGGCACGGCCGGCGAGATACTGGAAGGCTGGGATGGCATACTCAGCATACTCGTCGTCGCTCGAGCAGATGACCACGATGTCGGCCTTGGCCTCCAAGGCGGCATCGACACCCTCCTCGACGGTCTTGAAGCCGAGGTTGTCCATCACCTTGTAGCCGGCGGCAGCCAGGAAGTTGCACGAGAACTGTGCACGGGCCTGACGCATGGCCAGGTTGCCGATGGTCAGCATGAAGGCTATGGGCTGCTTCTCGGCCTTCTCGGTCGAGAGGCGCAGGGTCTCAAACTCCGAGGCGAGGCGCTGCTTGTTCAGCTTAGGCAGCTCTGCCTCTGTCCCGTCTGTTGCTGTAGTACAGCAACATACTGAACAGGCGGGCTGCTTGCCCTCGCTGGTCTCCGTGAAGTTCGGGAACTGGTTGGTGCCAAGGATAAACTCGCGGCGCGTGGCGGCAGCGGCGTGGCGCTTGTCGTTGGTGGCGTTCACGGCGTTCGTGACGTTACCCTTCAGGACTTCGGCCAGGAATCCGCCGGCCTCCTCGATGGCGAGGAACAGCTTCCAGCCCTCCTTGGCGATAGCGTCGGTCAGGTGCTCGATGGTGTACGAACCGCCGGCCACGTCGACCAGCTTGTCGAAGTGAGCCTCCTCCTTCAGCAGCAGCTGCTGGTTGCGGGCAATACGCTCGGCAAACTCCGTCGGCTGCTCGTAAGGCTTGTCGAAAGGCGTGACGACGATGGAGTCTACGTTGGCCAGAGCGGCCGACATCGTCTCGGTCTGCGAGCGCAGCAGGTTGACGTAGCTGTCGAACAGCGTCTGATTATACTCCGACGTATAGGCGCAGACGTGCATCTGGCAGGCACAGTCGCACTTGGGTTCGTACTGCTTCACAATCTGGGCCCAGAGCAGGCGGGCGGCGCGGAACTTAGCAATCTCCATGAAGTAGTTCTCCGAGACGCCCATGTTGAACTTGATGCGGTTGGCAGCCTCGGTAGCATCGACGCCGGCCTCAGTGAGCAGGTTCAGGTACTCGGCACCCCAGGCCAGGGCATAGCCCAGCTCCTGATAGATGTAGGCACCGGCATTGTTCAGCTGGACGCTGTTCACGTTGATGCACTTGTAGCCAGGCAGCTCCTTCAGTGCCTCGATGAGCGGCTTGGCAAACTCAAGGGCGGCAGAGGTGTCCTTGCCCTTGCACATCATCTTGCTGATGGGGTCGAAGTTGATGCTGCCCTTCAGCTCGGCCAGCGGATAGGCCTTCTCCTTGAAGTAAGCCACCAGAATCTCGGCCAGCTCCACGCAGTGGCGCTGACAGGTCTTGAAGTTCAGTTCCACATACTGCGGCAGGATGCCGTCGAGCAGCGTAGCCACGAACTCCTTGCTGACGTCCTTGCCGGCAATCTGGAAACCGAGCGAGTCGACGCCCTTGTTCAGCACGTCGAGCGCCTTCGCATTGGCAGCCTTGGCATCGTCGGCCTTGATGTCCTGACGGACGAACCAGAGGTTGTTGTCCTTCTTGTTGCCGCGTACGAACGGGAACTCACCGGGCAGCGAATCGACCGCCTTCAGGTCCTTCAAGTCCTCGCGGCGGTAGAAGGGCTGCACGTTAAAACCTTCGTTTGTTCTCCACACGAGTCGTTTCTGGAAGTCGGCCCCTTTCAGGTCAACCTCAATCTTGTCGAGCCACTCCTGGGTGGTCGGCGCCTGGAACTCGCTGAAGAGTTTCTCTTTGTTGTTTGACATAGTTTGTGTATTAATTATTATATAAGTTGTGTAGTAACTCGAAATAATGTGCAAAGATACAAACTTTTTCCGAACTCTAAAGAAGTTTTTAGTAAATATTATAGTTTTATACAAAGATTATTCGTAACTTTGCAACCGAAATGAAGAGAATCGTCTGTCTGATGCTGTGGTTAGCCACGCTGACGGTGAGCGGCCAGACGTTCACCGTCGACACGCTGAGCGACGCTGTGTTCCAGCGGATGCAGGGCAAGTCGTACAAGGACGGCTGCGCTGTTCCGCGCTCCCAGCTGCGCTACCTGCGGCTGTCGCACTACGACGGGCAGGGCCGCGTCTGTGTCGGGGAGATTGTATGTAATAAAATGATTGCCAACGACTTGAAGGAAATCTTTCAAGAGTTGTATAAGCATAAATATCCGATAGAGCGGATGAGGCTGATTGACGACTATGATGCCGACGACGAACGCTCGATGAGGGCCAACAACACCAGCTGCTTCAACTACCGCCCCATTGCAGGCTCCAAGAAACTCTCGAAGCACTCGCAGGGACTGGCCATCGACATCAACCCGCTCTATAACCCCTGCGTCAGGCGACTGGCTGACGGCACCACCTCGATACAGCCGGCCACGGCTGAGAAATATGTCAACCGCAACCGCAGGCAGCGTTTCATGATCGACAGGAGCGATTTGTGCTACCGCCTGTTCGTAAAGCACGGCTTTACGTGGGGCGGTTCGTGGCGCTCACTCAAGGACTATCAGCACTTTGAACGTTAAAGAATATAAAAGCAAGAAAATACTTGCACAATTTTGGCACTTTTGTGCCATTTTCTTGCTACCTTTGCACCGCAATTCGCTATAGTGTGTTATGGAATCATTTCATTGGCTTAAGGACTTGTTTACGACGACAGATTCTGTCGCCCATATTGCATTGCTCTATGCTGTAGTCATCGCCGTGGGTGTCTACCTCGGAAAAATCAAGATTTTCGGCATCTCGCTCGGCGTCACCTTAGTGCTC
>JAEEGI010011382.1_pt1 | contig 19196 bp, 10 predicted proteins | sample 8958751 | NCBI WGS metagenome assembly JAEEGI01 (sample SAMN16246545, study PRJNA631951) | gut metagenome | biome: gut microbiome; feature: rumen; material: KS-attached | host: Bos | place: Iran: Karaj | collected 2018-10 | reverse complement strand
GTCTATACCGACCGCAAGAACCGCATGGTGCTGGTCAATGTCAACAGTAAAATCGCCAACAAGAAAATCCTGCTCACCGACGAGATGGGCGAGATTCCCACGCCCAAGTTCTCACCCGACGGCAAGTGGCTGACCTATTACCGCCAGGGCACCAACGAGTTCGGTGTGGTTTACCTCTATAACATCGCCGAGGGTAAGGAATATCCTGTGACCGACCGCTGGTACGACAGCAACTCGCCTGTCTTCAGCAGCGATGGCAAGTACCTGATTTTTGCTTCGGCACGCGACTTCAATCCCATCTATAGCAGTGTCGAGTGGAACTTTGCCTACCGTGACATGGAGGGCATCTACCTCGTCCTGCTGTCCAAGGACACCCCGTCTCCCTTCCTGCCCAAGGATGACCAGGTGATGGCCGGTGGCGACAAGTCCAAAGAGGCTCCCAAGGATGCCCCTAAGGACAAGAAGGGCAAGGGTAAAGCCCAGGCCGACCCCAATGCCGTGCGCATCGACATCGATGGCATTGCCGACCGCATCGTCAAGGTGCCCATCGGCACCGGAGCCTACGGAAACTTCGTGTGCAACGGTACCCACCTGTGGTACAGTGGCCGCGGCAGTGTGCGCGTGTATGACTTTGCCGAGCAGAAGGACGAGCTGGTTGCCGAACGTGCCTACATGGTGCCCTCGGCTGACCTGAAGACGGCTGCCTACCTCAAAGGCGACAACGTCTATATCGCCCCCTTGGCTCCCCGCAAGGCCGACCTGAGCGAGGCAGTGAACCTGGACGACATGATCGCCACGGTCAACTATGACCAGGAGTGGAACCAAATCTTCAACGAGGCATGGCGTGCCTATCGCGACGGCTTCTACGTGGAGACGATGCACGGTGTGGATTGGCAGGCGATGCACGACAAGTATGCCGCCCTGTTGCCCTACGTCAAGAACCGCTTGGACCTGACCTACGTCATCGGTGGCATGATTGGTGAGTTGGCAGTGGGCCACGCCTATGTTGACGGCGGTGACCACATCACCATCGACCAGCACAACATCGGTATGCTGGGTGCTGAGCTGGAGCAGGTGGCTAATGGTTACAAAATCACCAAAATCCTGCGTGGTGCTCCCGACCGTGAGTCGTTGCGCTCCCCGCTGCTCGAGCCGGGCATGAACGTCAAGGAAGGCGACATCATCACTGCCGTTGACGGCGTATCGGCCGCTGGCGTGAACAACATCTACACGCTGCTGCGCGACAAGGCTGGTGTGATGACCGAGCTGACCCTGGGAGACGGCCGCAAGGTGGTTGTCAAGCCCATCCAGAACGAGTATCCGCTCTACCACTACGAGTGGGTTCAGCACAATATCGACTACGTGAACGAGAAGACGGGCGGCCGTGTGGGCTACGTCTATATCCCCGACATGGGTCCCGAGGGACTGCGTGAGTTCACGCGCTATTTCTTCGCACAGACCGACAAGGAGGCCCTGATCGTCGATGACCGCGCCAACGGTGGCGGCAACATCTCGCCGATGGTGATTGAACGACTGCTGCGCCAGCCTTACCGCCTGACGATGTTCCGTGGCAGCAACTACAATGGTACGATTCCCGAGCGCACGCTTTATGGTCCCAAGGTGCTGCTGGTGAACAAGTACAGCGCCAGCGATGGCGACCTGTTCCCCTGGTCATTCAAGGAGAACAAGCTGGGTACCGTCATCGGCACCCGCTCGTGGGGTGGCATCGTGGGCATCAGCGGCTCACTGCCCTATATGGACGGTACCGACATCCGCGTGCCCTTCTTCACCAACTATGACACCCGCGGCAACTGGATTGTAGAGAACCACGGTGTGGATCCCGACATCCTCATCGACAATGACCCCGTCTTGGAGAATCAGGGCATCGACCAGCAGCTGGACAAGGCCATCGAGGTCATCCTTGAACAACTCAAGGACCGCAAGCCCATGCCCAAGACCCCCGCTCCCCGCACGATGCATGACCTAGGTGTGGATTAAGCTCGCTGCGCTCGCTGATTAGTGATTAGAGATTAGAGATTAGTGAAGCATCCGCATTCTTTTAGGCGCACGCTAAGACGCTAAGTCGCGAAGACATTTATTATTGCTCGCAAGAGGCTCGCAAAAAGTATTATGTAGCGTGCTCTTGCGAGCAACTTTTATTATCCTTAGCAGCTTGGCGACTTTGCGTGAGAGTTACTCATTTATTTGACTTTATTCATGTTGTTAATAACTTTTTATTGCCGATTGGAAAAAAAGGAGTAATTTTACAATCCCTAGTTTTTAGGCAAAAGTAATCTCATTCACAACGTTAAAACTTATACTCAAAAAAAACGCAATGATACCTTTTGTACACTTGCATGTACACTCACAATACTCCATCCTTGACGGTATGGCACCCGTCAAGGCTTTGGTTGATAAGGCTATAGCCGACGGCATGCGCGGCATGGCGATTACTGACCATGGCAATATGTACGGCATCAAGGAGTTTCATGACTACGTCGGCAAGCTCAATAAGAAGCGTGGCGATGATGAGAAGTTCAAACCCATCTTCGGCTGCGAGGTCTATGTCGCCTGGCATGACCGCAACGACCGCAGTGACAAGCGCGATAACGGTAACCACCTGATCCTGCTTGCCAAGAATCTGCAAGGCTACAAGAACCTCATCAAGATTGTGTCTCACGCCTGGACCGAGGGATTCTATTTCCATCCCCGTACCGATCATAGCGAGCTCGAGAAATATCACGAGGGCATCATCTGCTGCTCTGCATGTCTGGGTGGTGAGGTGCCTCAGCTCATCATGAGTGGCAAGATGAACCAGGCACGTGAGACCATCCAGTGGTTTAAAAGTGTGTTCGGTGATGACTATTATCTGGAACTGCAACGTCACAAGGCTACCGTGGCCCATGCCAACCACGATACCTACGAGAAGCAGTGCCTGGTCAATGACGCTTTGATACAGTTCGCCCGCGAGCTGGACATCAAGCTCATCTGCACCAACGATTCCCACTTCGTCAATGAGGAGGATGCTGATGCCCATGAACGCCTCATCTGTGTCTCGACCGGTCGCAAGCTCAATGATGAGAACGTGATGCTCTATAGCAAGCAGGAGTGGTTCAAGACCCAAGAGGAAATGAACGAGGTGTTTGCCGACATCCCCGAGGCGTTACAGAACACCAACGAAATCCTTGACAAGATAGAGATCTACAGCATTGACCATGCGCCTATTCTGCCTGACTTCCCCTTGCCCGACGGCTTTGACAACGAGGACGATTACCTGCGTTATCTGGTCTATGAGGGTGCCAAGGAACGTTGGCCCGACCTTGACGATGAGCACCGCGAGCGGCTCGACTTTGAATTGGAGACCATCAAGAACATGGGCTTTCCCGGTTACTTCCTGATTGTCCAGGATTACATCAAGATGGCCCCCAAGCTAGGCTGTTCCGTCGGTCCTGGCCGAGGCTCTGCTGCGGGGTCGGCTGTTGCCTATTGCCTGGGTATCACCAAGATTGACCCGATGAAGTATGACCTGCTGTTTGAGCGTTTCCTCAATCCTGACCGCATCTCGTTGCCCGATATCGACACCGACTTTGACGATGACGGTCGTGCCGCCGTGCTCAACTATGTGACTGAGAAATATGGTGCTGATAAGGTAGCCCACATCGTGACCTACGGTACTATGGCTGCCAAGAGTGCCATTAAGGACGTGGCACGTGTTGAGGACTTGTCAATCACCGAGAGTAACCGTCTTGCCAAGTTTATCCCATCTTCTCCCAACGAGATGCCCGAAGACAAGAACGGCAAGAAGCCCAAAATCACGGTTAAGAACTGCCTGGAGTGTTTTGACAGCTTCCGAGCCGAATTGGACAACGAGGATCCCAGAGTGGGAGAGACCATCCGCTTTGCCGAGAAGCTCGAAGGCAGCATCCGCAGCACGGGTGTCCATGCCTGTGGTGTCATCATCGGCCATGACCCTATTTCGGACTGGGTTCCCGTGAGCACCGCCACCGACAGTGACGGAGAACGCATTATCGTCACGCAGTATGAGGGTGGTGTCATCGAGAGCACTGGCTTGATTAAAATGGACTTCCTGGGCCTGAAGAACCTCTCCATCATCAAGGAGGCGCTGGCCAATATAAAGCTGAATCATGGCATTGACATCGATATTGAAAATATTCCCGTAGACGATGTCAAGACCTATGAGCTCTATTGTAAGGGCAAGACAGCAGGCACGTTCCAGTTTGAATCGGCAGGCATGCAGAAGTACCTTATCGAGTTGCATCCCACCTGCTTTGAGGACCTGATTGCCATGAATGCCCTCTATCGTCCGGGTCCCATGGATTATATCCCGCAGTTTATCAACCGCAAGCAGGGTAGGGAGCCCATCGAGTATGACATCCCATGCATGGAGAAATATCTGAAAGAGACTTACGGCATCACGGTCTATCAAGAGCAAGTCATGTTGTTATCACGTCAGTTGGCAAACTTCACCCGTGGCCAGAGCGACACGCTGCGCAAAGCGATGGGAAAGAAGCAGATTGACAAGATGAACGAGCTGGAGGCCCTTTTCTATGAGGGTGGCGAAAAGAACGGACACGACAAGAAGGTGCTGAACAAAATATGGGAAGACTGGAAAAAGTTCGCTTCCTACGCTTTTAATAAGTCTCATGCCACCTGCTATAGCTGGGTCGCTTACCAGACCGCTTATCTCAAAGCCAACTATCCTAGCGAGTATATGGCCGCTGTCTTGAGCAGCAACCTTAATGATGTTGAAAAGTTGTCCAAGTATATGGACGAGTGCCGCTCCATGGGCATTGAGGTCCTTGGTCCCAATATCAACGAGAGTTATAAGAACTTCAGCGCCACAAAAGACGGACGCATCCGTTTTGGTCTTGCCGGCATCAAGGGCGTTGGCGGCGGCTGTGTGGATTCCATTGTCGAGGAACGTGACAAGAACGGTGCCTATAAAGACATCTTTGACTTTGTTCAACGCATCGACCAGCGTGCTTGCAACCGCAAGGCGCTGGAATCAATGGCACTGGCTGGCGCATTCGACGACTTTAAGGAAATCAAGCGAGAGGACTTCTTCGAGTCAAATCCTCGTGGTGAGAGCTTCAGCGAAACGCTGATGCGATTCGGACAACGATATCAGGCTAGTCAGCAGGAGATGCAGAATTCACTCTTTGGTGCCTTTGGAGCTATTGAGGTGGCTACTCCCGCCATTCCCAAAGCCGAACAATGGTCGCAACTTGAACGCCTCAACCGTGAGCGTGAGCTGGTGGGCATGTACTTGTCGGCCCATCCACTCGATCCCTATTATATGGAAGTCACCTACGGTTGTGACACGCTGCTTGCCGAGGTGAATACCCATAGCAACCAATTGGATCGTGAACTCACGATGGGCGGCCTCGTGGTTGATTTCCAGGAGCGCATGGGCAGAAAAGGCAACCAATTCGGAATCCTCAAGATTGAAGACTATTCGGGCTCGTTTGAGTTTATGCTTTTCGGCAACAAGTTTGTGGAATTCAGGAACTATGGAGTTCAAGGACTTGCCATCGTTGTGCGTGGAGCCTACGAACGTGGCTATGGCGATAATGTCCGCTTCAATGTCCACTCCATCGACCTCCTTGAGAACCTCAAGGGCAAGATGGTAAACAATCTTGTCATTACACTCAAGGACAGTGACCTGAACAGAGTTGACTTCTTGAAACCCTATTTGGGAATTTCAGGCGATAACTGCTGTGAGCTTTACTTCCGCATGAAGGATGAAGCGAGCGGTAATTATGTCATGTTGCGTTCCAAAAAACCGATAGCTGTTGACAAACACTTGATGGAAAGCCTCAGAGAAGCAGATCTCAAGTTTAAAGTTAATGCCCCGGTTTGACGTTTTTGACGTTTTGGCACCATATTTGCTAATTGATTTTTCAGTGAAATAACTATAAAAAATTATTAAAAACTAAAGGCCGCGCCGTGGCGTGGTCAAACAACTTAAAAAAGCAATGGCTACTGTAATTAACGACGCTAACTACAAGAGTTTACTGGAATCGGGCAAACCCGTTGTGATTGACTTTTGGGCTCCCTGGTGCGGTCCCTGCCGCAGCATTGCTCCCATCATCGAGGACTTGGCAACTGCCTACGAGGGCCGTGCCATCATAGGAAAGTATGATGTTGATGAGGGAGATGAGCTGGGTGTAGAATATGGCATCCGCAATATCCCGACCTTATTGTTCTTTGACAAGGAAGGCAATATGGTGGACAAGCATGTGGGCACTATTACCCGCGATGCATTAGCTGCCAAGATTGACGCCCTGCTGTAAATCACAATCACGGCAATCACAAGAAACAGGCTCACGTGTCAGTGGGCCTGTTTCTTGATTATAGATTATAGGTGAGGGGAATCGCCACGGGACCAGTCGATGTGGTAACCTATTGTGGACAGGTCCTCAGACAGTTGCTGGATGCCCTGAGCCGATTCGGCACCGAAGGATGCCTTATTGTCATAGAGGGCATACTTGCTGCGGTTATCGGTGGGTGACAGATTGGGCATGACAACATTGGCACCCGCAAGGATGCCGCGCAATCTGCCATCGGGTGACAGCGTTGCCATGGCGGTTGTGCTGGGAATGAGTGCCTGGGGCAGAGCTAAACGCAGGATAGCATACAGGCGAGCTGTCATATCTACACTTCCTGCCGGGAATCGGGCAAAAGGTGTATCATGCTGTGGAATGAATGGCCCGATGCCTATCATGTGAGGCTTGAAATCAACCAGATATATGATGTCTTCAACAATGCTGTTAAGACTCTGGAATGGAGACCCCACCATGATACCTGCTCCTACTTGATATCCCAATTCCTTGAGCCAATCCAGGCACTGCAATCGATACTGAATGGTCATGCCTTGCGGATGAAGCAAACGATATAACCGTTCGTTATGGGTCTCATGACGAAGCAGATAGCGGTCGGCTCCAGCCTCACGCCACATGGTATAAGTCTCACGAGTGTGTTCGCCCAATGACAAGGTGATGGCACATTCAGGCCATCTGTGACGAATGTCTCGAATGAGATCGGCAATCCATGTTGAACGTTCCTCGCCCCACTCACCGCCTTGCAGCACAAAGGTGCGGAATCCAATCTTGAAACCTTGTTCACAACAGCCCAGAATCTGTTCCCGTGTGAGTGTGTAACGGGAAACATTGGAATTGCTGCGACGGATGCCGCAGTACAGGCAATCGTTGCGGCACACATTGGTCAACTCGATGAGACCACGCAGGAAGATGCCTTTGCCGAATTGTGCTTGAGCTACTTCACGCGCCTGAGTGAACAGGTATTCAGTGACTTGCGGGTCTCTCACAGTCAACAATGCCCGGTACTGGTCGGACATCAGTTTGTGCTCCTTCCGCAGTTGATCAATGAGATATTTCATTCCAATTTTCTTACACTAAAGCCTAATTTCCCAAATTATTGATGACTTTGTTGAACTGTTCACCCAGTCCGATGGTGTAACCTTGTGAATAGAACATCACACGATTAAACGTATCGGCAAGAATGAACAAGGGTAGCTGGGTCTCATTCTCCAATTTCATTTCTTGAACGATTTGGCGGCGGATACTGCCATCGGTGTCGATGCCATAAACGATGTTTTTGGGCAAGGTGCCGTAGTTCTCCTGGCGATACTTCTGTGCCTCGGCCTCATTTTCAAACAGCAGTACCATCGGTCTTCCCCAACGATTAAACATACCACTCACCTTGGCAATGTCACGCATGGCGTGATTGGTAGGCTCTTGGCCTACGCCCAAAATGCCGAGGATAAAGTATCCGCGCCCTGTCTGTGACAGGATGCTGACGTTGTCCCCAGCTACGGGATTGAGTTCGTTATTGAGTAATTGGAATTTTGACTCGGAATTGAAATTTCCGATCACCGCTACGATATCATCACTCTGTCGCATCGTCAAGTTGATGGTAGTGGTCTCGTCAGGATTGACCTTGAAAATGCGGTTGGATACGAGCACTTTACCACTGGCAGCACGGGTGCCGCTGGTGAGCATATAAGTGCCGGCATCGAGCGTTGTTCCGTTTTGGAAGGTATTACTCCACGAGGAACCGTCTTCCAGACCAGAATCACCTTCGTCGTAGTTCAGTAGTTGTGTCGTGCCATCATCAAGGATGCGTGATAGCGTGAAGTGGTGATAATACTTCGGGTCATCAAGGACCGGGGTAGGGGTGTAGCGCAGTTTAAGTTTACCCGTCTGGGCATTCTGCTGTTTAACAGCTTCAAAGTTCACATCTTGCCAGTTGCCGTTGCTGCGATACTGTACTTTTCCTGTGACTGGATCCATGCGAGCCTCGATGTCGAGCGCGCGTGCCAGGTCCACAAAGAAAATATTGCGGCCACGTTCATCTGCTACGCGTGAACGCCAGACTCCCATCGGCGTTTGGGCAATGTGCAGGGCATTCTCCTCGGGGTGGAGAGCGATATTGTCCCGAACCCATGCCACGAGTGTGGATGGATCATGGCGGAAACCATCGGCCGTTGCTGCGTCAAAGGCATCCTGCAAAGTCAGTTTAAACGGTGATGTAATCATTTCATATTCCACTCGTTGGGACAACTGATTGCTACGGGCATTAAAGGCATCCTTAAGAACCATCATGGATACATCGCGCATGTCCTTGTCATTCAGTCCTGACAGCACTCCAAGGGCACGTTCCATATCATTGCTATGGGCATTGATAAACTCGAGAATGGTTTCCCAGTTGCCGCGGGCTTTGACCAGATAGTCGGCAGCGGCAGGACATTGGGCTTGTGCTTTCTCGCGTGTCATGAACGTGGCTTCGTATGCTTTGCGGATGCTGTCCTCGCTGGCAAAACGTTGCTTGTTCAATGCGGCCATCTTTGGCGTCACTTTAGGTGAATAGGCCTTCTCTACAGGTGGAACGATGTCAAAGTTCTCGTAGGAGGGACTGCTTTTCAAGCTATTGTTTTTATTGAGGATGACATCCACATTCTTGTCTTTGCCAAAGGACACTTTACGGTATCCATACCAGCCGTCTTTGCTGGCCCAAACGAGCATGTCGCCCTTGCCGGCGGTGAGCGTGGCGGTTCCTTTATTGTCGGAATACTTGGTAGCAGCAGGGTAGAACTCGCCGTAGTTGTAGATGCGGAATTCAACGCGTGCGTCTTTGACGGGATTACCGGTTTTGTCCAATACTTGCACTTGCACCTTGGCCGTGGCAGCATAGTTGCTGATGAGGTTGATTTCAGTGAAATTGCGGGTGCGTGACATCACCTCTTCGGGACCATTGTAATCACCGAAGGCGCGAGTGTGTGTCAATAATGCCCTTGACGCCGGAGCGTTAAACCAGCCTAGATCCAGCACCGCCTCAGGCTCGCAAGCACCCATGAAGTGCCATTTGCCGTTGGCCCATGCCTCAACCCAAGCATGGTTGTCATCGGTGTGTGCCCAGCGGGGAGTATAAACCTGACGGGCAGGAATGCCGATGGAACGCAAGGCGGCGACGGTGAATGTGGATTCTTCTCCACATCGTCCGATGGCAGTTTTCATGCATGCCAGTGGTGACAGGGTGCGCGAATCGCTGGGCTGATAAGTCACATGCTCATGACACCAGTGGTTGACCTCAAGGATAGCTTCTTCCATGCTCATTCCAGCCACACGTTCTTTCAGTTCCTTGAAGAATACTGGTCTTGACATGTCGAGAGCCTCATTGTTGACGCGCAATGGTAAGACGAAGTGCTTGAACAGCAGGTCAGGCACTGTTTTTCCCCATGGCATCTGTTCGCGGGCGGCAAAGGTGGCACGTACGTTCTCCAAATGGAATTCGACCGTATAGTCCGTCACATCGGCCAGCGGCATATAAGCATACAGGAAGTTTAATGCCTCCATTTCTTGGGCATTTACGTTGAGCCCGGTAACATCAGGTGTTCTTAGTTGATCAACAGGTGTTGCGATAGCACCACTTGCTATAGCAAGTATAAGTGCAGATAATACAAATATTTTTTTCATCTTGTGTAGATTGTAGATTTCCACTTACAAAGGTAAAACAAAGTTTTCGGTTTGAAGCAATAGAATAACAAACTTAAATAATAAATGTGTAGAAAAAAATCATTATCTTTGCACCCCAGAAACAAAAAACACGACATCACCTATCGGAATGAAGACAATACGCAACTTCTGCATCGTGGCGCACATTGACCACGGCAAGAGTACATTAGCCGACCGCTTACTCGAGGTCACCAATACTGTCGCCGGCAAGGATATGCAGGCCCAGGTGCTCGATGATATGGACCTGGAGCGCGAGCGAGGTATCACCATCAAGAGCCATGCTATCCAGATGGATTACATGAAGGATGGCCAGAAATATACTCTTAATCTGATTGACACTCCGGGACACGTGGACTTCTCCTACGAGGTGTCGCGGTCGATTGCGGCCTGTGAGGGCGCTCTGCTGGTAGTGGATGCTACCCAGGGTGTGCAGGCTCAAACGATTTCCAACCTCTATATGGCTATTGACAACGGCCTGGAAATCATCCCAGTCATCAACAAAATTGATATGGATAGTGCCCACCCTGATGAGGTAGAGGACGAGATTGTTGAGCTGTTGGGCTGTGATCCTGGTGACATCATCCGTTGCAGTGCCCGAACGGGTGAAGGCGTTCCCGCCATTCTTGATGCTATCGTTGACCGTATCCCAGCGCCAGTGGGAGATCCAGAGGCTCCGCTTCAGGCATTGATCTTTGACTCGGTATTTAATTCGTTCCGAGGTATTATCGTCTATTTCAAGATATTGAACGGCTCTATTGCCAAGGGTGATTTTGTGAAATTCGTCAATACCCAGAAGGAATATAATATCGACGAGCTGGGTGTGTTGAAACTGCGCCAGCAGCCTTGCGATCGCTTGTCGACAGGCAATGTGGGCTACATTATCTCGGGTATCAAGAACTCAACCGAAGTGAGGGTCGGTGACACCATTACCCATGTGCAGCGCCCCTGCGAAAAAGCCATTGAAGGCTTCCAGGAAGTGAAGCCGATGGTGTTTGCTGGAGTCTATCCCATTGATCCCGAGGATTTTGAGAACTTGCGTGCATCTCTCGAGAAACTTCAGCTCAATGATGCAGCCTTGACCTTCACCCCCGAGTCATCGGTTGCCTTGGGTTTTGGTTTCCGTTGCGGATTCTTGGGCCTGTTGCACATGGAGATTGTGCAGGAGCGCTTAAGCCGTGAGTTCAATATGGAGGTGATTACCACGGTGCCTAACGTATCCTACAAGGTGTATGATAAAAAGGGTAACATGACCGAGGTGCACAATCCTGCTGGATTGCCTGACATCGCCATCATCGAGCACATCGAGGAACCGTACATCCGTGCTTCGATTATTACTCAGAGCGAGTTTATGGGCCCGATTATTACATTGTGCCTTTCAAAACGTGGTGAATTAGCCAAGCAAGAGTATATTTCGGGCAACCGCCTTGAATTGACCTTTGACATTCCCTTGGGCGAGATTGTCATCGACTTCTATGACAAGCTGAAGAGTATCAGCAAGGGCTATGCATCATTTGACTATTATATTAACGGCTACCGTGAGTCCAAACTGATTAAATTGGATATTCTCCTGAATGGCCAGCCTGTGGACGCGCTCAGCACACTGACTCATGTGGACAATGCCGTATCGTTGGGACGTCGCATGTGCGAGAAACTCAAGGAACTGATCCCGCGTCAGCAGTACGATATTGCTATCCAAGCAGCCATCGGAGCCAAAATTGTTGCTCGTGAAACGGTAAAACAGGTGCGCAAGGACGTGACGGCCAAGTGCTATGGCGGTGACGTGAGCCGTAAGCGCAAACTGCTCGAGAAGCAGAAAGCCGGTAAGAAGCGCATGAAGCAGATTGGTACCGTGCAAGTGCCTCAGAAGGCATTTCTTGCCGTGCTTAAGCTCGATTAATGACCTTATTATTGCAGGGAACTTGTGGCCAACGACGAACTGCAGAATATTGACCTCAACAATCCTGAATTCCAGGATGCTTGGGATGTGTTGCAACACACCCACCGTTCGGTGTTCCTTACAGGAAAGGCAGGAACGGGAAAGAGCACTTTCCTGAAATACATCCGAGATAATACCAAGAAGAAAACTGTGGTGCTGGCCCCCACGGGCATTGCTGCTGTCAACGTGGGTGGACAGACGATGCATTCTTTCTTTAAGATTCCGTTCAAACCCATGGTGCCTGACGACCCTGACTATGCCAATCCGGCCCGCATGCGCAAGATGTTGCGGTACACCAAGGAGAAAGTGAAACTCATCCGTGAGCTCGAACTAATCATCATCGATGAGATCTCTATGGTGCGTGCCGATATCATTGACTTTGTGGACCGGGTGTTACGTGTCTATTCAGGCAATATGCGCGAACCCTTTGGAGGCAAACAATTGCTGTTTGTGGGTGACATCTTCCAGCTGGAGCCGGTGGTAACTCATGACACGCGGGATATCTTGCGGCGGTACTACAGGAACTATTTCTTTTTCAATGCACGTGCTTTTGAACAGATCAATCTGGTTCCTATAGAGTTGCGTAAAATTTACCGTCAGAGCGATAATGATTTTATTGCCCTGCTTGATCGTGTGCGTATTAATCGTGCAACTGCAGCCGATATGACTCAGCTTAACCGGCGTTGCAACCCTGATTATCAGGAGGTAAATGGTGAATTTGCCATCACACTGGCCACTCGTCGTGATACGGTGGACTCTATCAACGATGAGCACATGAAAGCATTGAAGACACCAGAATATGTCTATGAAGGTGTTATTGAAGGCGATTTCCCAGAGAACAGTCTGCCAACAGCTTATCGTCTGGCATTGAAAGAAGGTGCACAGGTCATCTTTATCCGAAATGACAAACAAGGTAGATGGTGTAATGGTACCATTGGCAGGGTGACTCGATTAAGTGATCAGTCAGTCTATGTGGCGCTTGAAGATGGTGCCGAGATGCAGGTGGAGTGGGAAGTGTGGGAAAACATGCAGTACACCTATAACGAGAAGGAAAAGAAGGTAGAAGAGAAAGTGCTCGGCTCCTTCTCTCAGATACCAATCAAGCCTGCTTGGGCATTGACGGTTCATCGCAGCCAGGGACTCACTTTCAACCGTGTGGTCATTGACTTTGCTGGCGGTGCGTTCACGGGAGGTCAGACTTATGTAGCACTTTCACGATGCACGTCTCTGGAAGGGATTACTTTGCTTAAACCGCTGAGCGAGAGGGATATCATTGTCAATCCTGCAGTAGTGGAATTCAGCCGTCTATTCAATAATCGCCAGCTCATTAACGAGGCGATGGAGCAAGAGCGAGCCAATCAGCTGTATCGGCGCGCTATCCATGCTTTTGAACATCATGAGTTTGAGGATTGTGTGAACTACTTCGCTGAGGCGATGAAGATAAAAGATCAATTGCAAAACAAAGCAGTAAAGCGACTGATTTCCAGGAAATTAAATATATTCAAGAGCCAACTTCGACAGATTGAACGCTTGAAGCAAGTCATTGATAGTCAGAAGAAAATGTTGCATAGCTTGGCTCTTGAGTACGCTGCAATGGGTGACCAAGCCTTGGCCCTTGACGATAGTGGGGTAGTAGGAGAGGGTGGTGTGCCCTATGGAAAACGTCTTGACGATATCGCAATCCGCTCGGCTCTAGCTAATTATAACAAAGCGTTGAAGATCATGCCGGAGTGCATCGAGGCAATGATAGGTAAAGCAAGACTGTTAATGACGTTGGACCAGTTGGAGAGTGCGGAGGAAGAATTGAATAATGCCCTCAAACTGGATAAGGACTGTTATCCTGCTCACATGACGATGGCTGAATTGATGGAACGGCAGCGCGATATACCGGAGGCCATCAAGTCATATAAGAAAGCGGCAAAGGCAGACAAAAAAAGACCTGAGCCTCATGAGCATCTTCAAAGTATCTATGAAAAAATCGGTCTCGATGATTTGGCCGATGATGAACAGGAAATTGCAGAGCGTTTGCGCAAGAACCTCTATAAAAGTTCTAAAAAGAAAAAGAAATAAGCTCTTCAATATTTCTTCTTGATGCAAGATCTCCTTATAATATAGGGGATGAGTGAGGTTTGTTTTACCGATATTGTATTTTACATAATATCAATATTTATTTAAATCAGGACATGAACCTGGAGTAAATGGATTTATGAGATATTTGGATAATATGGCTGGTATTACGTGGAATATATGTGGAAAATGGCGACGTATTTCTGATGGATGGTAGGAACGATACGGAATAGCAAATTCTCATCGAGTTGAGTTTCTAAAAAATTGAGGATAACTCTATTGTTTAAAAGCATATAGGCTTTGTTTTGATGCCATGAAAGAATTAAACAAGAAAAACAAATTCGCATTAAAAATTTTCAGGTTTAACTTCTAGATCGTATTCAAACAAATTGTACTCAAGGAGCGATAATAATCAAACCAGATTCGAGAATGGGTTTATCGCTCGAATTGATATAGTACTAGATGTGTTTTTGTGTCCGCTAAATATTGATTACAAATAATTTTAATTATTGATTTTAAAGTAAAGATTAAAGTAAAAAATGGGTTGCGACCATTGTAATCTTCTTTTTTATATCGTAATTGAGTTGAATTAGGCATAATATATATTGTTTTATGATGATAACAGTAGAATTTTGTTATGTAAATACTTGAAATTTATGTTTTTAAATTGATATAATTAAAGTAATTATCAAATAAATTTATTGCTAGAATCCATCATATTGTGCTGTTTTTTCGAGTTTTCTTGTGGCAATCAGAGACACAGTAAGGAATTCTATAACTAACTTTGATAATAAAACGCTCATATACAATATATTAGTACTATATTCATAAACTAATTATTTATGCTATTGTTTTTTATGAGTACACTACCCTATTTCTTACTATAATTGTCTGTTTTTTGACAAATAATGGAATTACTACCACATGATTAATTAGAATTTTAGTAATTTTGTTGATTAAACAATTCAGGAGATTCGCAATGCTAAAAACACTACTCAAACAAGTCAAACAGTACAAAACGGCGTCATTACTGACACCTGTTTTCATTATGCTTGAGGTCGTGCTTGACGTACTTATACCGTTTGTTACAGCCAAGCTCATTGACAATGGTATCAGTGCTGGTCACATGCCCAGTGTCTATAAGTACGGCTTAATTATGCTAGTCATGGCTTTCCTAAGCATGATGGCAGCGATAATGGCAGGCAGATATGCCTCCTACGCGTCGTCAGGCTTTGCCTGCAATCTACGCGATGCCATGTACAAGAACATTCAACGCTTCGCCTTCAGCGATATTGACAAGTACAGTACTTCGGGCTTGGTAACCCGAATGACGACCGATGTAACCAACTTGCAGAATGCCTATCAGCAGATTATCCGCACTTCTGTTCGAGCCCCTTTCAATCTATTGTCCAGCATCGTAATGTGTTTTGTCATCAGTCCGCAACTGAGCCTGATCTTCATTGTCGCCAGTGTAGTTTTGGGCGTTATCCTGGCATTGATTATCAGCAAGGTGTCAAAAATGTTTGCCTTGGTTTTCAAGCAGTATGATGTGTTGAATGGCGTCGTTCAAGAGAACGTTTCTGGCATACGTGTAGTAAAGGCTTTTGTGCGTGAGGATCATGAGAATGCCAAGTTTTGGAAAGCCGCCAAGCATCTTTATGACCTCAATGTAAAGGCCGAGAGTCTGATGGCGTTGAACCGCCCGTTGATGAACATGGTGGTTTATGGGTGCATCATTGCCATCTCGTGGTTTGGCGCCCAATTCATTGTCGCTGGCAACCTCACTACGGGCCAGCTGACATCGTTGTTTACCTATGTGATGACCATCTTGATGTCGCTGATGATGTTGAGCATGATTTTTGTAACCATTACTCAAAGTCTTGCCAGTGGACAACGTGTCGCTCAGGTAATTAACGAAATCCCTGATATTGTAAATCCCGAGGATGCCATCACCGAGATTCCTGACGGTTCCATTGATTTCAACCACGTCTTTTTCGCCTATAAGGGTGGCAGTGGTGAATATGCGCTTAACGACATTGATCTGCACATTGCCAGTGGTGAATCCATCGGTGTGATAGGTGGTACTGGTAGCGGTAAGTCGTCATTGATTAATCTGGTGAGCCGTCTTTATGATGCTTCCAAAGGCGAAGTGCTTATCGGAGGCAACAATGTGAAAACCTATGATCTCGAGACACTGCGTAATAATGTTTCAGTAGTCTTGCAGAAGAATGTCCTGTTTACGGGAACTATCCTTGACAACCTGCGTTGGGGCGACGAGCATGCCACACTCGAACAATGTCGTCAAGCTTGCAAAACCGCTTGCGCCGACGAGTTCATCATGGAGATGCCCGACGGCTACGAGACCCGTATTGAACAAGGCGGAGCCAATGTCTCTGGTGGCCAGAAACAACGCCTATGTATCGCACGAGCACTATTAAAGAAGCCCAAGGTGATGGTGCTGGATGACAGCACCAGCGCCTGTGACAACACGACTGACGCCCGCATCCGTGCTGCCTTGCGTGACGATCTTCCAGCAATGACCAAAATCATTATTGCTCAGCGCATCAGCAGTATTAAGGATTGTGACCGCATCCTCGTGCTGGATAACGGCAAGATGGTGGGCTTTGATACTCACAACAACTTGCTCAAGACTTGTACGATCTATCAAGAAATCTGTGCCATCCAGGAGGAGGCCGGTGGCGACTTTGACAAACCCCAAGACAACAGAAAGGAGGCCCAATCATGAGAATGCCAGGAGCACCCGGAGGAGGACCCGGACGACATGTGGTAGAAGATACCACTGGTGTGAACAAGCGCAGCACCCTGTGGCGCCTGTTTAAGATTGTGATGAAGAACTATAAGTTCTCTTTCCTAGCAGTGGCCGTGTGTATTGTAGTGACGGCATGCACTACCCTCGCCTCTACCCTATTCACTCGTACCCTCATCGATGATTACATTACACCGATGGTTGGCCAGGCGCATCCTGATTATGGCCCATTGGCGGAGACATTGGTTAAACTGGGCATCATTCTCGCTTTTGGTGCCTTGTGTTCCTACCTGCATAGCCGCTTGATGATCAACGTGACCCAGGGTACGATGCTCAAGTTGCGTAAGAGCATGTTTGAGCACATGCAGTCGTTGCCCATCAAATACTTTGACACCCATGCCCACGGCAGCGTGATGTCTAACTATACCAATGATGTGGATACCCTGCGCCAGATGATTTCCAACAGTCTGCCCCAAGCTTTTAACTCGCTGATTACCTTGGGCATTACCTTTGCCAGCATGATAGTGATGAGTGTGCCAATGACCATCTTGTCTATCGTCATGGCCCTCATTATGGCATGGTCCACGACTTACCTGGGCAAACGTTCTCGGAAGCATTTCCGTGTTCAGCAGCAGAAGTTGGCCGAGGTGAATGGTTTCATTGAGGAGATGATGACAGGCCAGAAGGTTGTTAAAGTCTTCTGCCATGAGGAAAAGGCTATTGAGCAGTTTGAAACCATCAACGAGGAGCTGCGCAGCAATACCTACGACGCTAACCGCATCAGCAATATCGTCATGCCCGTCAATGGCAACTTGGGGCACTTGAGCTATGTGCTCATGGGCGTGCTGGGAGCATGGCTCATCCTCAATGGTCACACTGGCATGACTTTGGGTACACTGGTGGCGTTCCTCACATTGAATAAGAGCTTTGCCCGTCCCATTGCCAGCATCAGCCAGGAAATCAACAGCGTGCTGAATGCCTCGGTAGGTGCCGACCGCATTTTTAAATTGCTGGATGAACGACCTGAGGCCGATGCCGGTCAGGTCAAACTGGTCAATGCCAAGCGCGGAGAAGACGGCCTGTTGCATCCCTGCAACCATCACACGGGAATTTGGGCTTGGAAGATTCCTCTGGAAGGAGGTAAATTGCGCTATGTCAAGGTATCAGGTGGAGTCAAATTCAACAATGTGGATTTCGGCTACAATGAGGAAAAGCAGGTACTCTTTGATATTGACATTGATGCGATGCCCGACCAGAAGATCGCCTTTGTCGGTGGCACAGGTGCAGGTAAGACAACGATTACCAACCTGATTAACCGCTTCTATGACATACAGGACGGAAAAATCTTGCTTGATGGTATCAACGTTAACGATATCAGAAAGCGTGACCTTCGTCATGGCTTGGGCATGGTCTTGCAGGAGACCCACTTGTTTACGGGCACCGTACTGGATAACATCCGTTATGGACGGCTTGAGGCTTCTGATCAGGAATGCATTGAGGCCGCCAAGCTGGTTAACGCTGACGGTTTTATCCGCCGCCTGAGTGATGGCTATCACACAGTGCTCAATGCCGACGGCGGCAACCTCAGCCAAGGTGAGCGGCAGTTGCTTGCCATTGCTCGTGCAGCAGTAGCCGACCCACCCATGCTCATCCTCGACGAGGCAACCAGCAGCATTGACACTCGCACCGAGACCCTCGTGCAACGTGGCATGGACTCCCTGATGAAGGGCCGCACGACGTTTGTCATTGCCCACCGCCTCTCGACCGTCCGCAATAGCGACTGTATTATCGTCCTGGAACGAGGCCGCATCATCGAACGAGGCACCCACGACGAACTTCTCGCCGCCAAGGGCAAATACTACCAACTCTACACCGGCGGCGAAATCACCAGTTAAATGTCGTCAGAAATTCACATTAACCCGCCCGTCCCCACGGGCGGTTGTTTTTTTACAAGAAAAAACACTTTAGGGGTTTAGTAAATCGGTTTTTGCGTTTCTATATAGTGAATGGAGGACAAGACACGACATATCGAATCGTTGTTCAAGCAGCATTACCAAGCGATGTATCGCCTGGCATTCATGATGTTGCATGACGAGGAGGAGAGCAGGGATATCGTGCATGATGTCTTTGCTCGGTTGCTGGACGGCGACATTCGTTTCGATAGCGACAAGGCAGGAGCATTCTTGTTATCATGCGTGCGCAACGGTTGCCTGAATGTGATGCGCACTCAGAATACCCGCGAACGTGCCATGCGTGACATTCCAATAAATGACGAGGACCCTGGTGACAGCGAGGCGTTTGAAAGCGAGATTCAAGCGTTGCAGAAAGGCATCAGCCATCTCACTCCGCCCGTCTGCCGTGAAATCATCTT
>JAEEGI010011381.1_pt1 | contig 19196 bp, 17 predicted proteins | sample 8958751 | NCBI WGS metagenome assembly JAEEGI01 (sample SAMN16246545, study PRJNA631951) | gut metagenome | biome: gut microbiome; feature: rumen; material: KS-attached | host: Bos | place: Iran: Karaj | collected 2018-10 | reverse complement strand
GCTGCAAATTTACGAGTTTTCTGCGAATTTTCTAAGATAGAGGATAGAAAAAATGATTGTCATGATTATATATTCGATTTTTAGATTCTGCATACACTGAATACACCAATGGCTAACTATCTGACAACCAGTTTACAATTTAGTGTATGCAACCAAATATTAAGTGTATGCAAGAAACAAAATCTCAGAAAAATCGTGAAGAAGTTTGCATATCGTCGAAAAATGTACTATCTTTGCACTATGTTTGATTACGAGAAAATTCCAGATTGGTGGGCATTGTGCCCCAAAAATGATTGTGAGATGGCAAAGACTTGTCTTCGCCATCAGGTTTGTATGCAGGTTCCACAGAAATATAAGCTGTGGACATGTGTTCTTCCTAATGCCATCGAGGATGGCAAGTGCAGATTTTATCAGAAGGCTGAGAAAGTGACAATGGCTCAGGGTATCGCTGCTGTCTATAAAAATGTGCAGTCGCGCGAGGCCCGTTCCCAGATACGCTATGGACTGACGGCTCATCTTGGCAGCAAGGGTACATATTATCGCTACAAGAATGGCGAGCGGCTCATCAATCCTCAATTACAGCAGGAGATTATCGACATCGTACATCGATATGCGCCTGGTGTGGAGGTCAACTTCGACAAGACGTTTGAGGACTATGACTTTACCAGGAACTATTAGCAAGCCAGCAGGAAGGGCGCGATTTGTCCCACCCCATGGGACAAAACGTCCCACCCCTTGGGACAAACAGTCCCACCCCCTGGGACAAATTTTAAACAGTAAGAAAAGATGAAGCTTTCAATAGTTAGAACAGACAAGAAGAACGTCGTCCACCTGACGGTTAAGACGGTGGAGTGGTTTCTGGAACGCATCCAGAAGGATACGAAGGCTGAGGACATCGGCAAGTTCCGTCATTATATCGCTCTTTATGGCGACTCTGGCCAATACGAGGACAGCGTGCCCTTGGCCATGATCTACCCTCTAGTGGAGATGGTGAAAACTGAAAACGGCAACTTGGAAATTATGACTTTCAACAGTCTGACTTGGTTGCACGTGGGGCATCTGATGAAGTCCGAAGAGATCAATGCTGTTAAAGAAGCCTCGAAGATTCTGCCAACTACCTTTGCTGCCTTCACAGGTGCAGATGGCAGGAGTGTGGAGATTTTGGTATCTGTAGCCCAGAAGAACCTCACCGCTAAGCCTCAGACAGAAATAGAGATGGATGCATTTTGCGCTTCTGCCTACGAAGTCGCCTTTGGAGCCTATAGTGGTGTTCTGCCAAAACCCATTGAGCGACAGACGGTTAAGGCAAGGAGCCATTTCCGCATGACGCTCGACGAAGAGCCTTATTACAATCCTCAGGTAACGCCTATGATGGTTCAGACGCTCAGGGAGATGGCAAAGTCTGATGACAAGTCTGAACCAGAGCAGCGCAAGATGGATTATCGCCTTTACGAGGATTACGAGTTGCTCTACAAACAAGCAGTTAACGAGGCTCTTGATGAGACACAGAACATGAAGGAGTCTGAGCGCTATGATGCCTATATGACTCTACTCGCTCACAAGCTTTGTGAGATGAATTTCCCTGAAGAAGAAGCTTTTCTACATATCCGTAACCATCACGTTTACAAGCAGATATACGACGAGTCGCGTTTTCGTTCTATCGTCAGCTCCGTCTATTCTGAAGAAAAGCCCAAGCATAGAAAGGAGGGCGAGATGGTAAGTGTGGAGACGCGCAGACTGATAGAATTCCTGAAGACGCGATACGTATTCCGTTACAACGAAGTGATGGGCTATACGGAGTTTCGTCCTAACACCACTTGGCTTCAAGACTGGGCGCCTTGCGATGAGAATGTCATCAATGGTATGACCATCGAGGCGCGTCTGGCTAATCTGGATGCGAAGGATAAGGATGTACGACGCTATGTCCACTCGAACATGATTCGTAGGATCGATCCTATTGGTGATTATCTGGCAAATTGTTATGACAAATGGGATGGGAAAACGGATCATATCGCGATGCTGGCGAGGTGTGTGCCTTGTCAGATTCCCCAATGGGAAAAGTGGTTTAAGAAATGGTTCCTCTATATGGTGGCGCAGTGGGTGAGCCCCCAGCAAGAATACGGGAACTCGGTGGTTCCTCTGCTGATTTCACCTCAGGGTGATGGCAAGACTACCTTCTGTCGCATGATTCTCCCTAAGCAACTGCGATGGGGATTCCTCGAAAACCTCGATGTGAGCGAGAAGCGTACTACACTTCAGGCGATGCACAATTTCCTGTTGATTAATCTTGACGAGTTCAACTCCATCAGTCCCAAAATACAGGAGGGATTCCTGAAGAATGTCATCCAATTGCCCAATGTGAAGATCAAACGTCCATACGGCAAACATGTCGAAGAGTTCAAACGCTATGCCTCGTTCATCGCCACGACAAATGAAACGAATGTGCTGAGCGATCCCTCTGGTAGCAGGCGATTCATCTGTGTAAGCCTCACAGCCCCTGTCAATACGGACTACAAACCAAACTACGAGGCTCTTTACGGACAGGCGTATAAAATGGTGATGAACAGAGAGATGGATTGGTGGTTCAGTGCTGAGGAGGTGAAGGAAATCATGGCGCACAATCGTCAGTATCAAGTGACGCCAGCAGCCATTCAGTATTTCAATGAGTACTTCTTGCCAGCTGTGGATGAGACGGATGGAAAGTGGCTTTCGCCTACAGCCATCTACGACCAACTTCGCCAGATTGCAGGCGCAGGACTGAAAGCCAATGGGGTTTCTGCCTTTGGACGATACCTCTGGAATATGCCTGAACTTCAGCATCGAAGAGTTGGTCCTGGTAAACAATATCTGGTGAAAAAGAAGGAATAATGAGCGTTGGATACACTAGTAATTTATCTGCATACACTTGTTTAATTGACTTTATTTCAGATAGTTAGATTCGCAGTGTATGCAGTGTATGCAAATTTCAAACAAAAAGTATATGGAAAGAATTCTTGTATCGATTTTGCTCACAATGGGCTTCGCTTTCAGCTTGTCAGCTCAGGAGAAGAAATACCAGCTAGTTTGGAGCGATGAGTTTGATGTCGAGGGTGAGCCTTCGAAGGAGTGGAGTTACGAATCTGGCTTCGTGCGCAATGAAGAGTTGCAGTGGTATCAGTCTAAGAATGCTTACGTCAAAGATGGGTGCTTAGTGATTGAGGGCAGGAAGGGCTTTTTCAACAATCCACATTACGAGGCTGGCAGCAGCGATTGGCGCAAGAATCGCGAGTTTATCCCCTATACGTCGAGTTCGCTGATGACAAAATTCAGTCAGCAGTTTCTCTACGGACGCTTTGAAATCAGGGCGAAGATTCCTGTGGCATCTGGCGCTTGGCCTGCCATCTGGTTATTGGGCAATAAGTGGGAGTGGCCGAATAACGGAGAGATTGACATCATGGAATATTACATCAAGGATGGTCAGCCTTCGATTCTTGCCAATGCTTGCTGGGGTTCGACTGAGCGATGGAAAGGAGTTTGGGACTCTGCAGTGATTCCCTTCACGCATTTCACAGAAAAGGATCCATATTGGGCAGATAAGTTCCACATCTGGCGCATGGACTGGGACAAAGAGTTCATCCGCATTTACCTCGATGATGAGTTGCTGAATGAAATCGACCTCTCGAAGACTTTCAACGAAGGATATGGCGGCAATCGTGAGAATCCCTTCGCCAACGATGTCGTAGGTTTCAAGCATTATCTCTTATTGAATCTCGCCATCGGCTCCAACGGCGGCGAGCCCGATGACAGCCAATTTCCACTCAGATACTATATTGATTATGTGAGGGTGTATCAGTAGTTGTTTACTTGTCATACTTTACCCCAAAGAGGTAATGCCCTAAGAAGGGATTCAGGCGAATGAGGTAACTTGCCAACAGACACAAGATCAATACAATGAGTGAAACAGCAAGTATCACCAAGAACTCCACGAACTGACTCTCGAAGGCTTTTATCTGACCAGTATACACCATCAGGAAACGAGGTAAGATAAAGAAATGCAAGAGATAAATATCAAGTGTCCTTGTACCAACATATTGTAGAGGTTTGACAACATGGCACTTCTTAAGCCATGAGAAAGCAAGGCGGAAGAAGGTAAAAACCATCCACATGCCAGACACTCCTCCGACATAGTACCTGAACATCTCGAACCATATATTGTCTTTGTGAGATGTGGAAGCTATCAGGAAGAAAACGACTGTGATAAGCAGGATGATTGCAGGTTTGTTCGTCCACCGGATAAACGCATCGAAATTGCGACGCATCCAAGCTCCAATATAGAAAAACAAGAAAAGTCGCCATGTGGTAATGCTCAGAAAGCCTGAGAAATCTATCGCATACATTTGCCAACCCTCAGCCGAAGAACGGATACTATCGTAATATCTGGCATAGACAAAAGCCCCCAACGTGATAGCCAATGCCATAAGGAAAGACAACTTCTTACTGATACGGACGATGACCATATAGAGGATGAAGTACTCAAAAAGCGCGAATGTAAACCAATAACCTCCTTTCAAGGTTCCCAACTGATGGAAGAACTCTGGCGGCGGAGCCAACAACAACAGGAAGATAAATGTTGGCAGCAGCTGGACCATCGCCTTATGACGTGCAACGGTTTTGAAGGAGTTCTGCGCTATCGGATCAAAAAGCCAGCCACTAATCATGAAGAAGCAAGGCAAACGGAAAAGGATAAAAACAGCATTGTATCCCATCCTGGAATCGCCAAGGCAGAAATGGCATACATGCGCAAACACCACGAGAATCATCGTAAATCCTCGCATCGCATCGATGTATTCTATCCTTTGCTTTGCCATAACCTCTGCAAAGGTACGAATAAGTGCGCAAAAAGCCAAAGATTATTTGGTTTTTCGCCCACTTATGATTATCTTTGCGGCATGAAAGAAAGAATCAACTGGATAGACTGGGCGAAGGCACTCGCAGTTTGCAGCGTCGTGTTCTGCCACCTGCCACAATCGCAGGAGTGGTTCTACTATCGGTATCTGCAAGCCTGTACCATCACGATTTTCTTTTTCATTTCTGGCTATTTGAAGAAGGACAGAGGTAGCGATAGAGAGAATTGGAAGAAATACTGGCATGGTCTGATAATACCCTATTTATTATGGAATGCAATCTTCTATCCTTATTGGCTGATTCGCTATTACATGCAAAATGGAGGTCTACCAGATCTTTTCCATGCGATGAAACCTATCATGGGAGCACTGCTCTTTCAACATGAGAATTCCTTTTGTGAACCTCTCAATGGCCCGCTATGGTATTTACCAGCCATACTCTTTATGCATGTACTTATAGACCTTTGCAGAAAGACGAAACACCAGCATGTCATCCTGATTTTTCTCTGTGTTATCTCTTTCTTCTTATATGCAGCCAATAAGCACTGGGGGATTCTGCCCAATCTCACACCCATCGGTATTGTTCGCCGTTTACCTTATTATTATATAGGATATGTCATGGGGCAGAAACAATTATTCAGAAATATCCATAAATGGCGAGATCTGACAAGCAGCCTCATTTGTTTCGCAGTCAGTCTACTCTTGTTTGAATGGCACTTGAATGAGGAGAATCTCTTCATACATGTAGCCCTCTTCTACCCTATCAATATCGGATTCCTTTTCGGAGTTCTGTATGGTTGCAAAGTAATAGATTGTCTTAAATCGAATATCATCGTCAATATATCAATAGGTACACTCGTCATCATTGGTTTCCATACTGTCATCATCGGCATCGTCAACTTCGCCCTCTCTCACTTTTCACTTTTCACTTTTCACTTTTCACCTCAATGCGGCTATCAATGGTATGAAGCCTTGCCCGTTTCTCTCATAATTGTAGCCCTTCTTTATCCCATCTTGTTATGGGGAAAGAAACATCTGCCCATTTTATTAGGAAGATAAGCAATATGGAACAGTCAGTCACAAAGAGAATAGGATATATTGATGCCCTGAGAGGATTTGCCATGATTCTCGTCGTGTATTTCCATATATCTGCTTATGGCTTTGGTTCCTACGAAACAGGTTATAATGGTATCATCGAGCGATTCCGTATGCCAATCTTCTTTTTCATCAGTGGTTGGTTGTTTTACAAAGCTGACAGGATATGGAATTGGGAGTCCATCGTTGATCTGCTCAAAAAGAAATGGATACAGCTTATCATCCCAACGGCGATCTTTATGACATTATACCTCATCATCTTTGGCTATTGGGACTTCAGTTCTCTGGGTAGTGACAAAAAAGGCTATTGGTTTACTTTCGTATTATTTGAATTCATTGCCATCTATGTTACATTAGAAGCATTTCTCAATAAGCGAGATACTACCAAAGGTGAAATAATGGTCATGATAATCATATTTCTCTTATCTGTTTCTGCTTTCTATTATGCAAAATATTATACCCGATATTCTGAAGAACTTGGTAACTGGAAAACAATTCTTGGACTAATCAGTTTTGTTAAGATCAGACATATTGTGTTCTTCTGGTTTGGAACTATTGTGAGAAAGAATTTCGATAAGTTCGTACAAATAACAGATAGTCTGTATCTGATAGCCACTATGACTATATTATTTATAGCCTTATGCGCCTATCCAAGTATTTTTTCGACAAAGGGCATGGAATATATCGCCTATCTATTAGCAGGGCTATCAGGCACTATCATTATCTTCACGATATTCAAAAAAGTCTCTCATTTTGCTTTTCACTCTTTACAATATATTGGTCGCCATACACTTGATATTTACCTGATTCACTATTTCTTCCTACCCTATCATATTGAGTTTGTCGCTACAAGATTCAATCTGTATGAAAATCCTTTCCTCTGCATGCTTATTTCATTACTATTCACATCGATAGTCATCGTCATTAGCCTGCTTGTTAGTCGAATTATCAGGTTCAGTCCATTCTTAGCTAAATATCTTTTGGCAGCTAAGAATTAACAAGGTTTTCAAATAAAGTTTTCCATTGAGGCATAATCTTATCTGGAGAAAAGCGCATGGATGACAGAACACCAGCCTTTCCCATCTTTTTTCGCAAAGCCTCATCCTCTATCAATTGACACACCTTATCGGCAAAAAGCTCAACATTTCTATCCTGTATCAAAAAACCATCAACTCCATCCGTAATTATATCAGCAGGACCATAAGGACAATCAAAAGCCACCACTGGCAATCCACAACTCATGGCCTCAGGAAGAACCAGCCCAAAAGGCTCATATAATGATGTTAATATGAGTATAGAACTCTCAAAATACTTTTCCATAATGGCTAGAGTCGGTGGAAAAACATGAATATTCGCATCCATTCCTTGAATAATTAGCATATATTGCTCTTTCAACTCCCCATCGCCATATATCCTCAACTGCCAATCTGGATGCTTTTCATGTATTCTTTTCCAGATCTGTAACAAGCTACTTATATCTTTTTGTTGTGAGAATCGTCCTACATATATTACAGATGTATTTGTTAAAGCATTATACTGTTCTGGTTCATTAATATGAACAACATTCGGAATAACAAATACATTCGGATTTATCCTTCGCCAGTCTTCAGCATCGCCTTCAGTCAGACTAACAACAATCTCGACCTTGGAAACATTTCTTTTGAATGACCGCACATGAAGTCGACGCAACAAACCAGAACCATCCATTTCTTCAGAATGACACATAGTATGTGACTCAACAATCAAAGGTATATTTCCTTTTAGCTTCAAGAGTAATCCTGCGAAATCAAATTTTACACAAACAACGATATCTGGGGAAAGATTAAAAATGACATTTTTCATTCGTTGCTTGAGTAATCGCTTTATCTTTTGTCTTATGACCAGTCGCAGAAGTCCATGATAACCATACTGTCGATGCATCCCAATTCCTAAATCCTGATATCCTATAGCCGAATTGAGAAAAAAAGGAATATCATGAGTACCCTGATTAATAGTCAACAGATGAACATCATAATTATATTGCTCAACCAGATAATTCATCTTATCAGCCAGTACCCGTTCCAATCCTCCCCATACGGCAAAAGCATCTGTCACATACAGAATTCTCATAAAAAAACATATAATTACTGTGCAAAAATAACAAATAATACTGAATTAAAAAAGAAATACTCATACAATTTGGTTAACTCGAAAAAAAAAACTATTTTTGCAGAAGAAATAGCATTAGGCGACTATTTACATCACTATGACGGATGATTATCAATTTGAAATAACAATAGGCTTTCCTGTATACAATGTCGAACAATATGTATACAGAAGTTTAGAATCTGTACTTAATCAAGAATTTATCAGTTTTGAAGTTATTATTGTCGATGATTGTGGTACCGACAATTCAATAAATGTCATTAAGAACATTATTGATGATCATCCAAATGGAGAGAAAGTCCAAATTATCAGCCATTTGAAGAATAAAGGATTAGCAGAAGCAAGAAACACTGCTATCAAAAATGCCAAAGGCAAATACATTTACTTTCTTGATTCTGATGATTACATTACTCCAAATGCGCTTTCAACTCTGTATGCTGCAGCTGAAAAATATCAAGCAGACGTGGTATGGGGATCAAACTACAAACAGCAAGAAGAAAAAATATGGACAGAAAATGATGATATTCTACCATACAGAATCTTCCAAAAAGATGGAGAGTTCACATCATATCTGTATAGTAACTTAAAGGATGATTTACCCAACACTGCATGGAACATATTGTTCAGCATGGACTTCCTTAATAGGAATAATCTGCAATTCCCTAATATAAGATTCCAAGAAGATATTGCTTTTGACGAAATATTTCATCCATGTATTAAGAAAGCCGTGATGCTTCCTGACTTGACATATTATTATTTATTGAGAGAGGATTCTTTAATGAATGTACAATCAAGGGAATCAATAAACAATCACGAGGTGGACAGATCTTACGAACTATGTAAACTATTAAAAAGTAACTGTAAAAAATGGGAAAACGATCAAATCTATGGAGGCATCTGCGCCAAAATAATGAGAAGATGCTTTTTCCAAGTTGCAGGAATATTAAAACATCGCAACAGGTTTATTTCGTCTGTCCCTGATAGGGTTATTCGAGATATGATGAAACACCCTGCTTCATTGGTTTCCATCATTAGATTTAAACAATTGCGCAAATATAATCTGTTTTATTTCATCTTAGGAATACTCCCTCCTAAAGTCTCCGTTTCAGTAATTTTCTACATTTGCAAAAAGAAAGGATATCTCAGATTAAATTCTTCAAAGTACATCAAATAAATCGACAATGAAAATTGCGTACATCTATACAGAATTAACCATCAGTGGTGGGGCGGACAGAGTGCTAACTGACAAAGCAAATTATCTGGCGGAGCATGGATATGACATCACCATCATTACAGAGACACAGATGGGGAGGCCTATTGTCTTTCCCCTATCACCAAAAGTAAAGTTGGTAGACATGGGTATAGATTTTAATAAACAATACGAGCACCATTTTCTTTATAGAGGATTTATATATCAAAAATGTATCAGACAATATAAGAAAAAACTGACAAAAATATTGTATGAGATTAAGCCTGATATTGTTATCACTTTAATGGGGCGCAGTTTAGACTTCATCACATCCATTAATGATGGTAGCATTAAAATTGGTGAAGCTCACACCACCAAGGCTCATCTCCGTAGCTACCATTTACTGGAAGAACGAGGCGGTATTTATAAGATTCTAGCGAAACGGCTCAGGAAAAAACAGATAACCAATGCCGGTAAACTAAGTGCACTCGTATTATTAACCCCTCAAGATGCAAAAGACTGGGAAGGTGTTACTAAGACATATGTCATAGCCAATGCTATTCATCAGATACCCAAGGCGAGTGGCGCACTAACAAACAAACAAGCCATTATGGTCGGCCGTTATAATGATGCAAAAGGGTATGATTATCTTACAAAAGCATGGGCTATCGTCCATCAAAAGCACCCAGATTGGAAACTAAACATATACGGCTCTGGTGAATTACATGATGAAGTAGAAAGATGGATTAGGGATAAGCACCTTGAGAACTCTATGATTATGCATGAACCAACTAACCAGATTATGGAGAAATATTTAGAAAGTTCTATCTGTGTATTAAGTTCAATTTACGAAGGATTTCCACTTGTAATTATGGAAGCCATGAGTTGTGGTGTTCCTTGTGTATCTTTCGACACTCCTTTTGGGCCTAGGAATATTATCAAAGATGGTGAAGATGGCATCTTAGTTGAATACCTTAACTCCCAGGCGCTTGCAGAAAGCATCTGCAAAGTTATTGAGGATGACCATTTGAGAAAGCGACTTGGTCTAAAGGCCAAACAAAACATTCAACGTTTCTCTCAGGACACCATCATGAAACAATGGACAGACCTATTTGATTCACTCTTAAACACACAAAAGCAATGAGACTCAAGGATCAACTCATTCACTACATTAAAGATACAAAATATAATATTGGATTTGTCGACGGCTGTCTGAAAGATATCATAGAAGGACAGCCTATAAAAGTCAACTGGTTGAAACATACTTATAAGGACCGATGGTTTGCTGATCCTTTCATCTTGGATGTGACAGATAATGAAATTTGGGTCTTAGTTGAAGAGTGGTATGACCCTATCAATAGAGGACGTATTTCAAAGCTCGTCATTGACAAACATACTTACAAGCTAAAGGACATACTCGTTCTTTTGGAATTAGAGAGTCACCTCAGCTTTCCTGCCATAAGGAGGGCTCAAGATGGTATCTATGTATACCCAGAAAATAGTGTTACAGGTAAATTAACGGAATACAAATATATTCCAGAAAAAGAAAAGTTTGAGATATCAGACATCATAGCTAATGAACCATTAACAGATGCTATTCAAACAGATTTCTTTGGAGAAAAGCTTCTTTTTTCCACAAGACTCCCTGATGCGAACGGGAAAGACTTATACATATATAAGTTTAGTGAAAAGACCAAAATTTTCACTGAGGTAAGTCAATACCATTATAACGAGAATCTAAGCAGAAGTGCTGGTGATTTCTTCAAATATGGAGAAAAGATTTATCGACCATCGCAAGTCTGTATCAAATCTTATGGCGACGCAGTCTCTATCCAAGAAGTTAATTACAACAATGGACAATTTTACGAGAAAGAAGTAAGAAGAATATATTCTCCTCATCCTGATCTGGACCTAGGCTTTCACACTTTTAATACCCATAAGGATATTATTGTCGTTGATGCAGTCGGATATAGACATGCAAAATTATGTCATTTATTACGTAATCTGAAACATTTAGTAAAATAGAAATATGAACATACAAGAACACAAATTTATATTACTAGCTTCTTACACAGGCAACACGTTAGGACAAATTAGAAGTCTTGGAGAAAAGGGAATCAAACCAATTGCTGTACTTGTTCATAAGAACACCTTTAGAATAGATAAAAGCAAGTATATCGGGAAACTATACGATGTCAAAGACATTGAAGAAGGATTGGACCTCATCATTGAGAAATATGGAAATGAGGCAGTCAAACCATTCTTGTTCACAGATAGGGATGATGTAATGGGCTTGATCGACAAACGTTACAACGAGCTTGTTGATAAATTCTATATTTGGAATGCTGGGCAACAGGGACGGCTCAGCAAATACCTTAATAAAGACGAACAGATTAAATTGGCCGAAAGGTGTGGTTTCAAAGTTCCCAAAACAGAAATGGTAAAGTTGGGTGATATGCCTCATTCATTGCGATATCCCATATTTACAAAAGCGACAGACTCGCTTAATGAATGGTGGAAAGGCTGTGCAAGTATCTGTCAAAATGAAAAAGAACTCAAAGATTTCTGCAAAAAACTAGAGGTTGATAATCTTATTATACAAGAATATATAGATAAAAAAGATGAAACGCCTATTGAAGGAATCAGTATCAATGGCGGAAAAGACATTCTTTTGTTTGGTCTAACCAGAAACTACCGGATGACAGCAGATAGTTTTGGAACTTTCAGACGTATTGAACCCTTTAATGACAAATCCATTGAAGATATTATTAGAAGATTTATTCAGCAAATCAACTATACAGGAGCATTTGAGATCGAACTCATTATCGACAAACAAGGTAATTCATATTTTCTTGAAACAAATTTTAGAATAGCGCAACAAAATTATGGATATACTGCCTCTGGAGCAAATATCCCTTACATCTATGCAAAATCTATACTTTCTGGCGAGATTGCCAAAGACGAGATTTATTATACCAAGAAACGTCCGTTCAATATTATGTATGAATTTGAAGACTTCAAGCTGTCTGTTCTTGGGAAAAAAATATCATTGTGGCGATGGCTGAAGGATATAAAACAAACAGACGTATTTCTCTTCTACAATAAGAAAGACAAGGCGCCATTCTACTATACAATATGGGAGAAGATAAGAAAGGTATTCTAACCTATTTCACTATATTGTCTTCAGAATCTTCATAAACGTCTTGTTTATAGAAAATTCGCATAAGACCTTTTGTCTGTATCTTCAACCTATTCATAAAGCTCGTCCAAAGATTTCCTTCGTTCATTGTCCCATAGCCAGTAATAGCGCGAGCTCGCTGATCATACAAGAACCTGATCTTGCCATACTTTTTCAAAGATAAAGCCATAGACCCATCTTCACCGCGGATTATATCAACACGATATTCTTCCTTCCGACCATAGTCAGCATTATAAGCAAAGACCAATCCTCGGACACTCAATTCTGGGCGTTTGAAATGCTGAATCCACAAGAACAAATCACGACATAGTTCAAACATCTTTAATCCGAATTTACTATGATTGGCATCTGGGAAGTAACTCCATGTTGCCGAGACAGCTACTACGCCTGGTTTCATTAATTGTTCAAGCATCAACTCATAATACATTGGGGGATAAAGCGTGTCACTATCCACATCAAAATAGTATTTCCCCTTAGCATGTTGCAAACCACATCGCCGAGCATAACCACAAGAATGCTGATACTCTGTATAATAAGGGATACCTGATTTCTCATATATTTCTGCTGTACGATCTTTAGAATCATTATCCACACCAATGATTTCAACAGGATATTTGCATTTTATCTCACTAATTGCCCAAAGGCATGCTTGGAGATGAGTTTCCTCATTGTAACCAATCACAACAATAGAAGCAAGAGGTTGGTCACTTTGTAATCTAGCCAGTCGCTCTCTTGTTCCATCAATTATATCTTGTGGAACCTCACTGAAAGGTTTCCCATATATTGAAAGATATTTCTCGTACCAATTTGCCATAATATCCAAATATTATATTAACTTCTTTAGTTTGCCTATAATCCAAATTGCAGTAACAGAAAAAGGAGAAGGAAGGACACCTATCAAATACAAACAGAGATTCTGCATCCTAAATTGACGAAAAGAGAGTATTTGGCGAAGACTTGCAGGATGATGCATCGCTTTTTTTATCTCATTATTCTTTATAGAAGGTCTAATCTTCCAACGATGACGAAGAATATGACAAACTATATAAAAATCAGTCATGACTGCAATATAACATCTATTCGGGAAATATGACTTTCCCATCAACCGAATAGAACTATCCTTCATATAATCTATCGTTTTTATATTATTCATTATTTCTGTTTTATCAATGACATAACGCTGTTGAAAATTAGAAAGCGAGTTTTCACGACATCTATAGGAATAGGTTATGTCGGGAAGCAGTACAACTCTTCTAACACATGTAACTAAATCATGAGTAAAAACCATATCTTCCCAAAAATCAGATTTACAAAATCTAAGGCCATTATTTCTCAAAATGGATGTTCTTACTAGATAATTACATGAAGAAGCCTGAATACCTGCATATTTCCGATATGCAAACATTGCGAATTCATCTTCATTAGAAAAGAATAATTTAGGATATTTGTATAATTTCTTAGTTCCTGCTACTGATATTTTTTCGAAAGACCCAAATGCGATATCAGCATCATACTCATGAATTGAATTCATCAGTATAGATATCGTGTTATCAAAGATGACATCATCAGAATCCATTAAATATAAATATTCACCCTGAGCTTCATCCAAGATGATATTGCGAGCCCCAGACACACCCATATTTTGATGGTTGGTTATAACTCGAATATGCTTCCCACGAGGATGACTACACTTAATATCTAAAACAATCTGGGAAGAAGAGTCATTACTACAATCATCTACGATCAGATATTCGATACTATTATAGAGTTGAGACAAAGCGGAATCTAAAGCGCGACGGATGTAATCCTGCACATTATATAATGGTATTCCTATCGTAACATCATATTTCATCCAACTACACCATTAATGTATCAAATAGTTCTTTCCATCGTAAAGACAATACATCCAGAGAATAATGCTCAGACTTTAATTGTGCGTTTTTTGAGAAACGTTGTATCTCTTCTGGATGATTTATGAAGTATAACAAACGATCAGCAAATTGCTCAACATCGCCATTAGGAACAAGAACTCCGTCAACACCATCAGAAATAATATCTTTTGGGCCGCATGGACAATCGAAAGATACAACAGGTAAACCGCATGACATGGCCTCAACCAAAACCATACCAAAACCTTCAAAACGAGAACTAAAAGCGAGAACAGAACTATTGAAAAACTCATGCTTAATACTATCAGTTTGTCCATACAAATGACAACGGTTCCTGTTAATCTTTAATGTATCTATTATCTGTTCATAAGGTGCTCGCTCTCCCTGACCATATATTGCCAACTCCCAATCTTGGTTTTGTTTCTCAACTATTGCCCATGCTTGCAACAATAAGTCAAAACCCTTTTGATAAACATACCTGCCTACAGCAATGACTCGTTTTGAAGTAAGTGGGCTTACTTTGTCTGTCTTAAAAGACAAAGGATCAGGAATTACTTCAACGTTAGATAATTCTTGCCATTGAGTTTTATCTTCTTCCGTTAATACAACGAACTTATCAAGCTTTCTCAAATTAACAACAAGATTATTCATCCAGAACCTTGAGAATAAGTTTTTAAAAAAGCTAGATTCGTTCTTCTCAAAGTTACGATAGTTGGAACGATTAACATGAAGTTCTCCGATCTTCTTACTTCCATCTTTAATACTTGCCAAGAAGTTGATTTCACGACGCAACAAACTTATGGTAATATCAGGTCTTATTCGCATGAGCTCCGAGGTCAGCAGTTTCTTGAAAAGACGTTGCTTCTTCAAATATACAAATACCTTTTTAATAAAAGAACACGTCCATAGTTCTTCGAAATTAATATCAAGATTGATAACTTTTATCTTATCGGATAACGGATAAAAGAATGATTTGCTTTTTCCTTCTGTTAAGATAACCGTGATGTCATAACCAAAATGCTCAGCTAAGTAATTCGCCTTTAATGTTAGCACACGTTCCACCCCTCCTGCCATATACAAAGCTGGAGTGCAATATACAATCTTATAGTGCCTATTTTCAGTCATCACGTTGCAAATATACAAAAAAAAGACCATACATATTTGATTATTGGAATAAAAATTGTAATTTTGCCAAAAATAATCAAGATGAAACGAATTTGCTTCTTAACAGATAGTATTTTCTCTATTGGCGGAGTACAAAGAGTGACAGCTGTTATTGCCAAGGAATTGGCGAAAGATTATGATGTTAGCATATTCACGTTTGACAAGCCTGAGAAACAAGACACAACTCTTTATGGTTTAGATGAACAAATCATTCATTACCAATTCTTCGCATATCCAGATGTTGCAAAGATAAAAGGCTTTTTATTTAAAGTACATCGAGCTATATATATTAAGCTAAGGTCTAAGGCTAAATGGCATTCAAAAATTTATGCTATTACTTCTTTTCCATCAGAGCAAAGAAATACTATCTTTCCTGCACTTCGAAAAGGAAATTTTGATGTCATTATTGGTGTCCACGCCCCATTGGCTGAAAGATTAGCAACTTTAAGAAAACACCTTCCAAATACCAGAATCATTGGATGGCTCCATAATTCATATGAAGCAATTTTTAGTGAAAAATCCCTATACATTGGACCAAATAAAATGTACCACTATATTCGCCAATTCAAAGAACTGGATGAGTTTGTCGTTCTTTGCCATAACGATGCAAAACTATTTAATCAATATGACAATGGGTTTACACCTACAGTCATTTATAACCCATTAACATTGGTCTCTGGAAAACAATCAACGGGAACATCAAGGCGTTTTCTTGCAGTAGGAAGGTTTTCTTTTCAACATAAAGGTTTTGATTTATTAATTAAAGCATTTCATATCTTCTGCCAAAAGAATTACGAATGGATTTTAGACCTTGTTGGAGAGGGAGATATGGAGTTTGAATACAAAGCTCTTATTAAGAAATATCATCTTGAAAATAGAATTACCATTCATCCTTTTACGAACAATATACAGCAATACTATTCCAATGCTCAAATCTACGTGTTAAGTTCCAGATGGGAAGGGATGCCGTTGGTTCTTGTAGAAGCTATGTCGCATGGATTGCCCATCGTTACTTCAGATTTACCTGTATGCAAGGAAATTCTTGGAGATTTTGGTATATATTTCAAGAATGGAGACATCAACGAATTAGCAAAGAGGCTAGAATATGCTACACATATAGACTGGCCAGAGAAATCTAAGCAAGCAATTGAGATTGCTCATCGATTTGAAGTTGGACCCATTATACGACAATGGAAGGATCTCATTGAGAAATAGATATCAAGCCTCATCAATCACGTGCTTCATTTGCACCTTCCACGACAGATGCTCCACTGTCTTTCGGATTTCCAATGGCGAAAAGTGACCATTATCCACAAAATCAAGTATCTGCTGGATATTGATGGGCGATTCATCGGGTAACGCTTTTATAATATATGGTTGATTATCAAAATCGCTGTCTTGTTCTGAGTAGATAAAAGGTATACCTCGTGTGGCATATTCACGGTTCTTCAGTGTCTTAATTGTTGTAATTCCACTACGATGTCGGGCTAAACTACCTATCGCGAAACAACACTGATTAAAAACCTGGTTCAATTCTTCACCAAACAATTGATCATGAAATATCACTCTATCTCGAATACCATATTTATCCATGAGTTCAGCAAAACCGGGTGCATGCATGGAATCATACATTTCACTTTTCCATACTCCTCCAACAATATGGAAATAAACTTGACGAGGATTGCTTGTGTTTTTAAAATATTCGCCTAATCCTGCAATCAGCCTATCATAACCATGCCAATAATGTACCTCAGCCACCCCTATCAGATGGATAGATCCATCAGATGGTACATGATAATCATGCAAAGGAATACTATCCATATCAGCGCCATTACTTATTTGAATGGTACGTTGGCCGAAAATCTGTTCTGCATCAGAGAAAGTGACTATGGCATTCATCTGCTGATAGAGTTGGTGACGGAATAGTTGATCTATTTTCAAACCCATTCGCGTCATGAAAGGAAAACCCACGAACTCTGCATCATAAGGATAAGTCGGAATCTCTGTGACAGATTTGATTCCTAATTGATTCAGCTTCTTGAAAAAACAAATCAGAAATGGATTCGCATTCTGAAAACAACGGGCATAAACGAACTGAATACCATTGAGTCTACAATAATCATAGATACATGCATAATCGATACGTTGATAAAGGCCTGCCATTAGGCCTTTACCATAATCTTTTATCACCTCTCCATCTACAAACCGACATCGATGTCCTTGACTATCAAAATCGTAATAACAAAGATGCACTTCGTAACCATTCTCACGAAGACCTTTTACCTGATAGTGGATTTTCTTGCTGATGCCACTCACTTCTGAGAAGCCATGATAGACAAGGAAAAGGATTTTCATGCTTATAACTTATATATATTATACAGGGAGCGACATCACTTTTTCGATAATCGGAGCCAAGTCGTAGTATTTGTACTCCGCAAGATGACCACCTAGAATGAGATTGGGTTCCTGATCTGCTAATGCCTTGTATTGTTGATAGAGCGACATATTCTTCTCGTCGTTGACACTATAGAAGGGTTCCATGCCATCTTTCCATTCTGCTGAGTATTCACGGGAAATAACTGTCTTGGGGCATTTGTAGACGTCATCACCAAACATCTCGAAATGCTTGTGTTCGATGATGCGCGTATAGGGAACTTCGGCATCTGTGAAATTCATCACTGCATTACCCTGAAAGTTTGGCATGTCAAGGATTTCTTCCTCGAAGCGGACTGTGCGATATTCAAGTTTGCCAAAACGATAGTCGAAATATTCATCCAGTTTTCCAGTATATAGTATCTTCGAACATTGAACATTAAACAATGGACATTGAACATTGTAAGTCCCAAGTTGTTCGTCGTATTGTCGATTACAGTCAAAGAAATCTACATTTGTTAAGACATTTACTCCTTCGAGCAAGCCATCGATGAGTTTGTTGAAGCCACCAATAGGGATACCCTGAAAGCGATCGTTGAAATAATTATTATCGTGAACAAAACGAACTGGCAAGCGTTTGATGATAAATGCAGGCAGTTCGCTGCATTTGCGTCCCCATTGCTTCTCAGTATAGCCTTTAATCAGGATCTCGTAGATGTCCTTACCTATCAATAACTGGGCTTGTTCTTCCAAATTGCGTGGCTCTGTGACACCATCAGCCTTCATCTTGGCTAATGCCTCCTGGCGCTGTTCTTCTATCTTAGCCTGAGCCTCAGTAGGAGTCAGCACTCCCCACATCTGGTAAAAAGTATTCATATTAAAGGGCAGGTTATACTGCTTACCTTTATAATTAGCGATGGGAGAATTGGTATAGCGGTTGAATTCAACAATAGAGTTCACAAAGTCCCACACCTTTTTATTGGAGGTATGGAATATATGAGCACCATACTTATGGACATTGATGCCTTCAATGTTTTCACAATAGATGTTTCCTCCGAGATGATTGCGTTTGTCGATAACAAGACAGCGCTTTCCCTGGCGATGGGCCATACAAGCAAATGTTGCACCGTAAATGCCTGCACCAACAATCAAATAATCATATTGTTTTTCCATCATTCACAGATTTTTCTGCAAAATTAGGGAAAAATTTGGAATTATGCAAAATTATTCGTACTTTTGTGGTCATAAAAGCGAAAGAG
>JAEEGI010011380.1_pt1 | contig 19197 bp, 14 predicted proteins | sample 8958751 | NCBI WGS metagenome assembly JAEEGI01 (sample SAMN16246545, study PRJNA631951) | gut metagenome | biome: gut microbiome; feature: rumen; material: KS-attached | host: Bos | place: Iran: Karaj | collected 2018-10 | reverse complement strand
GATCGTTGTTGATGATCTCCTGAAGAACAAGAAGAAGGTGGATGATATCCTTAGCAATTACATATGCAGGAGCAGCCTTTGCACCAAAGATAAATGTAAGAGGTCTTGTTGGCTTCTTGCCACCCTTGATCTCAAGATATTTATGGATGATGTAAAGAGCATTCATCTGCTGTCTCTTGTACTCGTGAAGTCTCTTAACCTGAATATCAAAGATGGAATCAGGATCAACCTCTACATTCTCATGTTCCTTGAGGTAAGCAGCAAGCTCTTTTTTCTTACCCATCTTGATAGCCTCAAGCTCATCAAGAACTTCCTGGTCATCAATGTGCTCAAGGAGCTTCTCAAGCTTGTTAGCATCCTTCTTAAATCCATCGCCGATTGTCTGTGAAAGGAAATCAGCAAGTGGATGGTTACAGGAAAGAAGCCATCTACGGAATGTGATACCGTTTGTCTTATTATTGAACTTCTCAGGATAGATCTTGTAGAAATCGTTAAGCTCACTATCCTTGAGGATATCTGTATGAATAGCTGCAACACCATTTATTGAGAAACCATAGTGGATATCAATAAATGCCATGTGCACTCTCTTATCCTTGTCGATGATCTGAACCTTAGGGTTCTTGTGCTTAGCACGAACTCTCTTGTCGAGCTCCTTGATGTAAGGAACAAGCTGAGGAACAACCTTCTCAAGATACTTAAGAGGCCATGTCTCAAGAGCTTCAGCAAGGATTGTGTGGTTAGTGTATGCACAGGTCTTGCTAACTACATCAATAGCATCATCCATGCTGAATGCCTTCTCCTCAACGAGGATTCTGATAAGCTCAGGAATGATCATTGTAGGATGTGTATCGTTGATCTGAATTACTGCATGGTTATTGAGCTCGTGAAGGTCATACTGACGCTCCTTCTGCTCTCTTAAGATGAGCTGAGCTGCGTTTGAAACAAGGAAATACTCCTGGTAGATTCTAAGAAGGTTTCCTGCCTCATCAGAGTCATCTGGATAGAGGAAAAGAGTAAGGTTCTTGTCGATCTTGGTCTTATCGAAATCAATACCCTTCTTAACAAGACTCTCATCAATTGACTCGATGTCAAAGAGACGAAGCTTGTTAACGCCTGTATCATAACCAACCACACTCATGTTATAGAGACGGGATACTACCTTCTTTTTGCCGAAAGATACTTCGAAGGTTGTGTCTGTCTTCTCAAGCCATGACTGATCCTCGATCCAGTCATTCTTCTCAGCATTCTGAAGGTGATCCTTGAATACCTGCTTGAAAAGTCCGAAGTGGTAGTTAAGACCAATTCCTTCTCCTGCAAGACCAAGAGTTGCAATTGAATCAAGGAAGCATGCTGCAAGTCTTCCAAGACCGCCGTTACCAAGTGATGGCTCTGGCTCGCACTCCTCGATAGCTGCAAGGTCCTTGCCGTTCTTCTCAAGAATAGCCTTAACTCTGTCATATACTCTCAAATTGATAAGGTTGTTGGAAAGAAGCTTACCAATAAGGAATTCCATTGATATATAGTAAACCTTCTTCTCCCCGTTATATACCTCTGCTACGTCCATGAGACGTGTTGTCATATCAAGAAGTACAAAATATGTTTCACGATCTGTGCACTCCTTAAGTGTCTTGCCGTACTTCTCGTCAGCAATTCCCTCAAGCTGTTCCTCAAGATTAAGTACAAGTACGTCACGCTGCATGTTTGTGTGCTTGGACATGATTGATTCTCCTCTCGCTTCATTACAAAGATGTATTTCGTGTTCCTTTATGTAATATGGAAAACGTTTTCTTAAACCGATGTAATAACCTTAACACAGGAAAACGTTTTCCGCAAGTGTTTTTTGCAAAAGCTTTTACCTGATGATATCCTCGTACTTCATTCTGACAAGTGTGTGTGGCATCACCACATTTCGACCTGCTTCACCAGAAAGAAGCCTGTTAAGTTCCTCAATGGCTGTCTCAGAAATCTGAACAAAGTCCTGCTTGACTGTATTCATCTGCTTACCTACATAGCCCATGAGAATAATACCATCAAAACCGCAAACAGGTCTGAAAATATCCATATCAATAAGAGCCTTCATCGCTCCAATAGCCATAAGGTCAGAAGCGCATACAACGCAGTCATTATTCTTGGAAAAACGCTTTGTAAGCTCTCTTGCACGAAGCTCTGAAAAGCCCCCGTTTCGTACAGTGAGCTTAAGCTTTTTCTCCTCACAGAGCTTCTTGATTCCTTCAAGTCTCTGTGCTGTTACATAGCCATTTTCTTCGCCTGAAATGTACAAAATCTTTTTGCACTTATTCTCAGTTATGGTCTTTTTGGCTATATCATACTGGGCCTTTACGTGATCAACACCCACACAGGAAGTACTCTCGTTAACCATAGGTGCATCGATTACTACTATCTTAAATCTGCCACTGTCAATAAGCATGTGAAGTACCTTGTCCCTGGTAGTGAGTCCGTAGATTATGATTCCTCTGATACCCTGAGATTCAAAGTAATTAGTAACCTCATCAACGTTCATATCCTCGATCATGGAAGTGAATACAGTGATAACATCCATCTGCAGTTCCTTGGCCTTGTGAATGGCACCAGAAATATACTGCATGTTGATCTCATCACTTGCTGAGATATCAAGGTTGAGCTTGAGTAAAAGAGCTACTCTTCCAGTCTTCTTGGAGGAAAGGCTTGCTGCCACTGTATTGGGCACAAAACCAAGTCTTTCTACAACCTCATTGACCTTCTGTCTGGTAGTCTCACTTACATTTGGATAATTATTTAAAACCTTGGAAACTGTGGAGATAGCTACACCCGCTTCTCTGGCTACATCTTTTATCGAAACCATTTTCCCCTCGCATACAATATTAATGTGTTTGGAAATCGTTTTCCAAACACATTAATCTTACATTCACAACACTTATTTGTCTAGAAATAATAGCGGGTATTTATCATACCACATGGTATAGAAGGTCACAGCGCAGCCAGTTGTCTTCTTGCTCTCATATGCACAGCTATCAGCTCTTTTATATAATTCATCAAAACCGTAGTTGTCATCTTCCTGATAGAACGCCACGCCAATGCTTATGCATATCTTTCTGCCTTCAATTTCCGTAAGATTTATGCTTTCAATGGCTTCTATGAAGCGCTGAATGATCGGCTCTCCCTCTTCTTTGTCACAAACGCCGGGAACAAAAGCTGCAAATTCATCACCGCCAAGTCTCATAATAATATCTTTTTCACGGAAGGAATGTTTCATCTTATCAGCAATTGATTTCAGAACCAAATCTCCAGCTTCATGACCGTAGGTATCATTGATGCTCTTAAACTTATCAGCATCAAACAGCACAAACATTCCACCTTTTCCAAGTGCCATTAGCTGTTTGATCTTCTTTTCGCCGCTTCCTCTGTTAGTTATACCTGTTAGCTGATCAGTTTCTGCCAGGTACTGAAGCTCATCCCTGTATCTCTTTTCATCATCGATGAGCTCTGAAGCAAATAATACTGTTTTGAGAGTTCCATCCTGATGTCTGTCCACAACGATGAATCTCGCCCTGTGCCATAGGTGCTCATAGCCAAGGAATTCCATTGCTATCGCATCCTTTTGACCAATTCTTTCGTCAAGAGTCTTAAGATCTACAAATTCAAGCATCTCCTGTAATGACCTCTGATCCGCAACTGCATTTACAATCTCTGTCAATACTTTACCTGGTTCTGTGCGTTTTTCTCCAATAATAGTGCTGGCCTTGTAGTTGTGGCACATTATCTGCTCAAAGGTATCATTATCAAGATCAATCTTGTGAAGGGAAATATATATCCTGGACAGGGCACTGAGGCTCTCGTTATCGTTATCTGCCTTAACTCTTTTGGATGCAATTACAAGAATGTGTAAGGTCAGGAGAATTGCAAAAATGATAATGCCAATAACACTGAACACTGCGTAGTTGTTCAGCGTGGTAAGGAGTGCGTCAACATCTGTGAAGGTAAAGGCAGTCCATCCAAACTTGATTGTCTGTGGTGAAACAAGATATCTTTTACCATCAAAAATAGTTACAAAGGAGTTTTTCTCATTATTCTTCCAGTTCTCGTAAAAGATCTTCCTGTCGGGATGTGGATCTGTGGCAAAGTTAACACCAAGCTCCTCGGTAAAAGAACATGTGATAACATTTCCGTCTATATCCACCACCATAACTTCATGGTCCCCTGACTCTCTTGCTATATCCTCAGTAAGCCTTTGGAAGGTAGTAAGATCAATATCAGCAGCCACAACGTCAACACCATTTTCAAGCGCTCTTGTGACTGTAACTATCATCTTTTTGGTTCTGGAATCAGTATAAGGCTCAACCATTACGGTATTTCCTTTAGCTTCTACCGCTTTCTTATACCAGATACGCTCAGTGGGGTCATAGCCCTCATAAGGAATCCAGTTATACCCATCGTTATATTTGCCATTGATATAGCCATATATACCATCAGTGTCATTAACAACAATGTTGTCCCTGCTGGAAGAAATCTTTTCCAGATACTTATGGATTGCTATATCGCCGCCATCAATGCTATTTATGTACTCAACACCATCTGCTGCCGCCTCTACAAGAATGTCCACGCTGTCTAGATATGGCATAAAATCAGCGGATAGATCAGAAGATCTGATGGTATCCTCGTAATGTATCATTTGATATTGCTTTTTGAGAAACGCGTTAACGATTGCTACCGCGAAGACACAAAAAAGCAAAGGCACTATTATCATGAGGATAACAGGCCTTGCTCCTGCTTTTTTAACATTTTGTTTTATTATCTTAAGCTTGTCGTCCATAGATATCCATCATAATCTTTGCGGTTATGGTTCTATAACATTATATGATAAATGAAAAGACGATATCTTGATAAACGATTATTATTTTATTAAAAATAGATAAAGTGATTACCTAAGGCAACTCAGGATATAATTCCAGATTTCGGTTGTAGGCTGAGGCATGTAATGAATACCGTCAGCAGGATTGATATATAAGTTACCATTTCCTGCTATATAAGAATAAAGATCTATGACCTTGACGCCATTACTATTGGCCCAGCTGACCAGAGAATTGTTGAATGATACCTGTCTTTCATTAGTATAGTATTCCCTGTCAAAATCATTTGCCAGAGTGTTGTTATCTGTAGGTCCAACTGTGCACACTACGATATTTTTACCCTGGGCAAGAAGGGTGTTATAGTAGGATTCATATGGACTAAAATTGCCATAGTCATTACAGCCCATCCAGGTTACAAGAGTATCAAAATTATCCATTCCAAAGGAATTAATGGCATTGATCATGTAGTCACTCTGACAGGCATCTCTGCAGTACACAGGGATTCCATCGTGATACTCACCCCATATCTCACCTCTGTCACCATAGAACATGTCTACAGTTCTGGAATCTCCGGTAAATATGATCCTGCCATAGTCAAGTGGCTGAGGCGCTGGCGCTGAATCATCAAATACTATAACTTCTTCTGCCGCAGCTTGTGTTGTGGCCTCTGTGGCTGCTTCTGCCTTTTTCTCTTTGGATGCTTCTGAAGAAGCTTCTGATGTTGCTTCTGTTGAAGTTTTTGCTGTAGCTTCTGTGGTTGACTCTAAAGAAGCTTCTGTTGTGGATTCTACTGTAGCTTCTGTTGTAGCTTCCAGCGTAGCCTCAACGATGGCTTCTATTGTAGCTTCTAATGTAGCCTCTGTCGCTGCTTCTGATGATGCCTCTACAGAAACCTCTGTATCTGGCTCATTATTCTCCCCTTTACCTATTGACAAGCCTGTAGCACCGCAGCCTGCGATAAGCATCGCAGTCAGTAATATAGGCAACAATCTCTTTTTCATATCCCATCTCCTCGCAAATCCAGTAAAATACAAGTTTGTATCTAGTATAATACTATCTCTTGTCTTTATCTATGCGTTCTAAGACAATTATGGTGATCAAAATGTACAGAACTGTCCAGATTATAAGCCAAGTCCAGCAGTTCATCACAATATCTATATCAAAATTGTACTCCGGCTTCTGGTTCTGCTTGCCTGATTCAAGAAGTACATCGTCGCGCATATCATTTCTTTCAATATACTGCAGGACTTCCAATAATGGCTTTTCTCCTTCCACCTCAATATCCTTCATATTTACGGCGCTATTCCATACACTGACCATAGGAAGCGAGTTATAGTCGCCCTGAGCACAAAGAGCTGTAAGTCCCCACTTGGTGGCCGTAAAATTAGTAAATATCATTGCCTCCTGTGGCAGGTTAAAGAATCCACCTGAAAACAGGAGCTGAACAATCAGCATAAATGGCATTATAGTCATTGCTGCTGTTGTAGTCTTGGCAATTGATGAGATTAAAAGAGCCAGCATATCTGCACAGTAGGTAATAAGAAAGAGCGTTAAACCTACATCTACGATCGGGAATGGTGTAACCAGACTATCTTTGGGCATAGCTACTCCCATACTCATGCAGACAAAGATCATTATCACAACCTGCAAAACACAGAGGATAGCCTGATATATCATGTGAGCTACGATGTAGGAGCTGATGTGAAGGCCTGATCTGTGCTCTCTTTTGACGATAGCTCTTTCTCTGCAGATTACCTGAATCGAGTTAAAAAAGCCGTTCCATATGCATACGCAGGCAAGAGCAAAGGCTCCTGTGAGCGTTCCTTCCATTGTAACGTAAAGATTAGACCCTACGGCAAAAGCCACAAGTCCCGCGATGATAGCCGACATAGGCAGAACCTTCCAGTCATTTTGGAACAGGAACATTCTAAAGAGCTTGCCAAGGTAAATAAATGTCTGTGTAATTCGTCCTCTATGTCTTTTCACATTTGTATTCATGTAACTTACCCCACCAATTCTCTCAAGTAGTCCGCATATTTCTCCACAAACTCATCAGCACGGCCTTCTCCGCCTTCATCCTTCTGATTGATGGAAAGAAGTATCTCTTCCATGGAGGATTTGCCGAAGAACTCATAGGAGTCTTTTACCGGGCCATAATAGGCAAGGCGTCCAGTTCTGGAAGCATCCTTGGCAAGGACAATGACGTCATCAAAAAGATCTATGACTCTGTCAGGCGTGTGAGTAATTACCACCACAATCTTGCCCTGATCAGCGATGGCTCTTAGCTTTTCAAAAAGGCTTCTTGCCACAACTCCGTCAAGGCCTGAATCCGGCTCATCCAATATAAAAAGAAATGGATCAGAAATAAACTCCATGGCTATGGAAAGTCTTTTCCTCTGGCCTCCGGAGAGCTTCTCAACAAGATTATTCTTGACAGCAGTAAGTCCAAACTGCTCAAGAACTGCAGTAATGCGCTTATTTCTCTCTTCAATGGATACACTTGATGGAAGTCTTAAGGTCGCAGCATCATGAAGTGTCATAGCAACAGTATCATTACCGCGCATCAGATCCTGCTGGGGAACAAAGCCAATGTCGTAGATCATCTTGGCGTAGTCCTGATAAACATCGTTCTCTCCCAGCTGTATTGACGCTTTTGCTTTTTCATAGCCTGTTACAGCATTAAGATAGGTGGTTTTTCCGGCACCTGAACCTCCCAAAAGAAGCACCATGTGGCCCTTTGGAATGCACATGTGAATATCCTTAAGGAGTACTTTTTTCCTGAAGAAATCAATTGCTGTTCTTTCCTTGATGTTGACAGTTAGTCCATCCTTGATGCTCTCTATATCTGTGCCAAGAACCTTGGCCTGCTTATCAAGTGAATAAATGTCTGGCTTTTTGTTTGGAATAAACTTGGAAGAAAGTCCCCAATATATGGTCACAAAACCCTCGAAAAATACAAACAGAGCTACCCACTTTTTGGGCTTTCCAAATACGCCTGTGAGTCCTGTGTAGATTCTGACAAGGTAGATTAAATTGGCTATAGAAAGTGATACCAATACGATCAGTGATATGGCTGCAATTAGCAATTGCTTCGTATCAACGAATATCATTGCGAAATCCGCAATCGCCGAAATAACTGCAAGAATGGTATAGACGCGACCTTCTTTTTCCCTGTCGGCGCAGATTCCTATATGGTATTCTCTTGCAAATGGAATAAGAGCCCAATATCTTTTTACGCCGCACTTTTTAAAGATCAGCATATATCCGATTGTGGTGGTTATCAGTGTGATGACTTGCCATACATTAAGGAATAAATCTCTCATAATGCCTCTTTTTCAAAAAATAAGGCTACCACTCATAGCAAGTAGTAGCCTATTATTAAGCTTTATATTTGTTTGTCTGCTTATTTAGCTACAACCTTGGATCCCTTATGACGAGTGATACCACTGCCTCCGCCTGTCTTAATGATCTCTTTTACGAAGACATTCATAATATCGCCGTAGCTTGTCTTGCCGTCCTTGTCATAGCTGGATTCAAGAGATACAAACTCATCATCCTCATATACAATGGCCATTGTATTGCCATCCTCTGTCTTGAGAATAACGAGCGTATTCTGCGCTGTCTTTATTTCTGTATATTCATAATCCTCACCATCAAGGAAGGCCTTGATATCCTGAACAGCTCCGGAAAGAGCATCTGCTGCCTGTGCCATGTCAAATTCCATAGGAATCTGCTCTGTTTCTTCCATCGCAGGAATCTCTTCAGCCATAGCTGTCTCTTCGATAACTGGTGATTCCTCGGCTACTGGTGGTTCCTCGGCTACTGGTGGCTCCTCGGCTACTGGTGGCTCTTCAATAGCGAGCATCTCTTCTGCAGGGATTTCCTCTGTGAGGGCCATTTCCTCTACTGGAATCTCCTCTATAAGGGCTGGTTCTTCTGTTGGAATGTCCATAGGAATCTCTTCTGTGAGGACTGGTTCCTCTGCTGGGATTTCCATAGGAATCTCTTCTGTGAGGACTGGTTCTTCAACCAAAGCTTCCTCAGGTGCTGGTTCTGCAACTGGTGGCTCTGCAAGGGCATCTACTTCTGCACTAAGGATTGCATCAAGATTCTCTGCTGGTGTCTCTGGAACATCTGCTGGAATGTCCATAGCAGGAGCTTCCTCTGCTACTGGAATATCAATCGGCATATCTGCCGGGATGTCTATTGGGATGTCTGTTGGGATGTCTGTTGGCATCTCCACAGGAGCCTCCTCTACAGGGGCTTCTGCCGCTGCCAGACCAGGCATTGGTGCATCTCCTGCAGCTATCATAGCTTCCATAACTGGATCTATATCTGCATCAGCAGGAATTTCTGCTGGCGCTCCCTCTGTAGGCATAACAACGAGAATTTCCTGCTCCTGTGGTGGAATCTCTGCTGGCATCTCTACTGGGGCTTCCTCTGCTGGTGCAGCCTCTCCCGCTGCCATTGCTGCCATCATTGCATCTAATTCTGCCGGTGCCTCTGTTTCCGATGCTACTTCTGCTGGCATTTCCGCTGGCATTGCATCTATTTCTGCTGGTGCTTCAGTTCCCGATGCTTCTGGCGCTGCCATTGCCGCCATCATTGCATCTATATCCGCTGGTGCCTCTGTTTCCGATGCTTCTGGCGCTGCCATTGCCGCCATCATTGCATCTATATCCGCTGGTGCTTCAGTTCCCGATGCTTCTGGTACTGCTTCAGCTACAGGTACCTCTGCTGGAATATCCATAGGGATATCAGCTGGCATTTCTACTGGAGCTTCTGCTGTTGGTGCAGCTTCTCCTGCTACCATTGCTGCCATCATTGCATCCATATCCACTGGTGCCTCCTCTGCTACAGGAATTTCTGGAGCCGCCTCAGCTACCGGCACATCAGCTGGAATATCCACAGGAATATCTGTTGGCATTTCTACTGGAGCTTCGGCTACTGGTGCAGCTTCTCCTGCTGCCATTGTTGCCATCATTGCATCCATATCCACTGGTGCCTCCTCTGCTGCAGGAACTTCTGGTGCTGCCTCCGCTACCGGCACATCGGCCGGGATATCCATAGGTATGTCAGCCGGCATTTCTACTGGGGCTTCGGCTACTGGTATATCTGTTGGCATTTCTACTGGAGCTTCAGCTGCTGGTGCAGCTTCTCCTGCCGCCATTGCTGCCATCATTGCATCAACTTCTCCCGCTGTTTCTGCAGAAGCCATAGCAGCGAGCATTGCCTCCGGATCAACAGGCGCTGGCTCAGGAGCAGGTTCTGGCGTTGGTGCAGTCGCAGCGGCTGCTGCAGCTGCCTCAGTTTCAGCCTTTATCTGATCTAAATCAGGAAGATCAGCAATAGGTTCAGCCTCTACCTTTTTTGGGCGACCTCTCTTAGGCTTAGGAGCCTCCTCTGGAGCAGGGGCAGGCTCAGCAACTGCCTCTTCCTGCTTCATAGCAGCTAAGAGGTCATCTACATTCGCAGTTGATAAATCCTGTCCATTCAATAAATCCTGAGTACTCATGCCATCCATGCTGATTCTCCTTTCATTTCACAAGACGAATAATCATGAATCTTAATATATTTTTGGGCACAATTCCCCCTTTGTGCGAGTGTCTATTTATATTATCGTTTATATATTGTTGTTTTTACAGTAAACTTTTTATTAATTCTCGAAATAAATTATTCAAAAAGGCCGAAAAAAGGTGGCAGTCCACAGACTGCCACCAAAACACAACATATTGTATATTCAATTACTTCAATTTTGTATTAGTGTCGCCCTGCATGGTGCACCATCAGCTCCACCAAGATTAATCGGTGCAGCATTAAGAAGATATGCGCCTTCCGGCACTTCCGAAAGTCTGATTCCCTCCAGCAAAACAATCTCTGCCCCCAGCATTATAAGATGTACCTCCTTAGGCGCATCTTCTGGCCCTACAGTCTGTGACTCATTCCCATAAAGCTTAATATGAGCATCAGCAAAAACTTCTGCTGCCTCTTTAGTAACAGTTGCTTTTCCCTTTATCAGAATACGTTCGCAGCAATCAGGATTACATTTCCTGGCAGTATCAAGAATCCTTCTGGCATCATCCGCAGAAACATCCCCGTTATGCTCTGCAACATATGCATAGCCAACAAACTTATCTAAATCAACCTGATCTATCGTTTTGCCATTACCATAAAAATGGTATGGAGCATCTACATGCGTACCGTTGTGTGCACACATCTTAATTGCTGTCAGATTGCATACATCTCCTTTACTGGTACTTAATAGGATCTCTCTTTCTGGGCTTGGGTCTCCTGGATAAACTGCGCATCCAAACACTTCCTGTGAAATATCGTAAATCTTCATTATCCGCCTCCAATACTACTGACTTTTATAAAACCAAAAGCCAGCTGAACTTTTAGTACAAATCACTTACCAAATTAAGATAATCAGATTCTTTTTCTGAAAGATCTATAGCTAGCGCCTTTATATTTTCCTGCATTCTTACTGGTGAAGATGTGCTGACAACAGCAAACATGTTCATTTTCTGATGGAAAATCCATGACATAGCAAGCTGAGGAACGCTTACCTCCTTCTCTTTTGCCAGGATTTCACAACGCCTAAGCCTTTCGAAATTATCAGGAAAAGCATAACCTCTCATCGCAAACATATCGAGATACTGCTCCGCATTATCCGCGTCAGTACTCTTAAGCCTTCCGGAAAAGAGGCCTCGTCCCAAGGATGAATAAGCGACCACAGGCATCTGATTCCGGGCATACCATTTTCTCGCTTCTTCTCCTGCCTTACCTGATATAGTTACGCAGGTATCATCCCACACTACTCCAAGTTGGTCTGCAAGTCCGAAGCTTGGACTTGATACAGAAAATGGCGCCAGTCCTTTCTTGTAAGCATATTCGTTGGCTTCCTCAATTCTTCTGTGAGTCCAGTTCGAGCCTCCGAACAAACCTATTTTTCCACGAGCTTTCATCTCATTAAATGTCTCAATAACTTCCGCAACTTCGACACTTAGATCATCTCTATGAAGGATATAGATATCAATATAGTCAGTTCTTAGCTCCTCCAAAGACTTATCCAGATCAGCAAGCATGGCTCTTCTATTAACTCTTTTGACGCTTCCATCAGGATGGCCACACTTACTCAATATTACAACCTTATCGCGTACGCCAGTCTTTTCAAGCCATTTACCTATTGTCTTCTCTGAATCAGGGTAGACTCTTGCAGTATCTATTGCATTCACACCAGTGTCGAGAATCCCAGTTAGCCAGGCATCATAATCATCGACATCTGGCAAAAAGCCTGTTCCAAGAAATATTCGAGAAACGTCTTTATCTATGCCTTCAATCTTAGTATATAAATCAAAGCCCATTTTTTCTCCTTGTCTCTATAACTCTTTTCTCGAAATGAAACTAAGAGTATTATCACCACCAGTTGCCAAAATATCTATTAGTCTATATGCAGGTCCTGTCGGATGCGTGCGTCCTAGCTCCCATGCTTCTACAGTCTTTTGTGACACTCCCAAATAACTGGCAAATACTGCTTGAGTCATTCCTGCTTTGTTTCTAATACGTTTTATATCTTCATTAGAATATTTTTTCACTGGTTCAATCGTGAACTTTGTCTTTTTAGCCTTTCCAATACCATTCTCGTAATCTATTGCCTCTTGCAAACCTTCACATAAATCGTCAAACAGTGCTCCCATCAGTCTACCTCCTGTTTTTGGTAGCTTCCTCTTTCAATGCTTTCACAAGCTTCTTCAGAACAGCTTTTTCTTCATCATTGAGATTTTCTTGCTCATTCTTTGTAAAAGCGGTAATCAAATATATCACTTCATATTCCTCAAAATCCGCATAGCAAACCCTTACACTACCACTTTTCCCACGGTTATCTAGTGGAAATCTGACCTTTCTAATTCCACCGGTGCCTTCCATCACCGGTCCAGAACATGGATCCTTAAGTAGCGTTATTTGTAACGCCAATAAATCGTTATCATCAAGACCAATCTCTTTCCATCTTCTTGTAAATAATGGAACTTCAATAAATGTTCTTGTCATATAATATTTTTACTTCTTTCTTTAGTTTGATTTTATCCCCTACATTGTAGGGTGTCAATTATGTAATAGTCTATAAATATCAAAAGACATAACGATGAAAAATAGCAACAAGATATCTTTAAACTTCATTATCAGGGGATTATTGAACGAAACGTCCAGATGCGTACCCTCGCATATTAGATGCATTTTATGCAAAAAAATATTCACTGAATAAATCAGCGAATATTAAAGTACCATATCATATACCTTATGTAAATATATATTTTTTTATCTTTCTTCAACTCTTCTAATATGCATCAACAAGCCAAGATATCAACGGCCATACATATCCTTCCTTATCTATACCATCAAAAGAACCATATACTCTAATGTAATCTCCTTGTAAAATGACCGTTTGATTAACTCTCTTATCAAATATAACATATTTGTTACCATACTCATCTCTCATGTTTAGACAGTTCTCATAAACCTGAAATACCTCTCCTTCAACATAAACATACTCTTGGTATTCTCCATATCTAAGCAAATCCTCAAATGAAATATCCCAATTTACAATTTTTGCTTTGTTAGAGATTGAATCATAAAAAGAGCTGGCACTCTTATCGAGCTTATATTCTTTTATTGTAGGAACAGATGAGTCTTCAGCAAAGCCAACATATTCACCAACTACTACTATGTTTTCTCCCACGTATACTTGTCCTGTATTTTGCGAAAGCACCCATACTTTATACATTTTCTTGTGATTTGCTACAGTAGATAAATACCTCACCAAATATGCATTCTCTTTAACCGTATCGACAGTACCCTCTGTTTTAAAATACTTGTCTTCATATGCGCTGTTATGAGATTCCATAACTAAATCAACGCCTAGTTTTCTAGCATTATCAATGACATTCTTCTCTTCAGCGGCTTTTCGCTGTGCTTCTTCTTTTTCAGCTTTTTCTCTTGCCGCTTTTTCTTCCGCTTCCTTTTTTTCTAAAGCAGCTTGCTTTTCTGAAGCTTCTTTAGCTGCTTTTTCCTCTGCAGCCTTCTTTTCTGCTGCTTCCTTTGCAGCCTTTTCCTCTGCCTCTTTCTTCTTAGTTGCCTCTTGCGCAGCCTTTTCTTCTGCTGCTTTCTTCTGCGCCGCAGCTTTTGCTTGTTCTATTGCTAGTTCAGATGTATCTATTTTTTTCTTAACATCATCTGATACTCTTGTTTTATATTCATCCAAATCAGAAATCACACTATCATTTACAGCATTCAATTCATCAAATGTGTCAACAAAAGAGAGTACAGATAAAGCCGCATTATCATAATCTCCTTTTTCTTCATAAACATCTGCTAATGCAGAGTAATATGTATATGTATCTTTATTATAATGCTCTTCTATATAATTTATAGCATTCTCATATTCACCGTTTTTGACTAGTTTTTCTATTTCACGTTGATCCTTACCACTGTCATAAACAAAATATGCAACTAAAATAGACCAAATCGCTACGTACGCTACCAGGCCAATGCATGCACCCTTTCTTCTTTCTGGAAACTTCACTATCCTAATGATGAACAAAATAAAACCAGGAATACCAAGTATAGCCATTGAAATGATCAGCACAAGGATTATAAACCACATCTGTAGAAAAAAAGGAATCTTTTTATCTGCTATGCCCTTGGCATTGGAGTCATTTATAGTATTTTGCACAGTATTATCTGAAAATAATTTTTCTCCACAATTACTACAAAATTTATTGCCTTCTGCAATTTCCGAACCACATTTGGGACATTTCATACTGACTCTCCTAAATCTATTCACGACCAATAATCAGAGTAACTCAGCATCTAGAGGAAAAGTTAATTCTTTTTATAATATACCATATTGCGATAATTTCTTTTGTTAATAATATATAAAGCATAAATGATATTCAGCTAAACAACTTATAACGCATTCCATAATCCATGTAAAACAAAAAGCCAGCCCCAATATGATATAAATCAGATTGGGGCTGACATACTGCATTAAAACATAATCAAGTTATTTCTCTTTTACCACTAGGAACTTGCACTTTGAGCATAACAAACCAAGAAGTTCAAACACTGTATAAGCCAGCACACCAAGACCTATGCCAATAAGTCCCCACTTAAACCACTTAAGAACGAACTGGTCCACGTGCTCAGACAAAGTGCCAATCCAGGAATCCATTTTGTAGAAGCTGATGAACAGATCATTTTCGTGGATGAAATAGATCATCAGTGTTGATTTACCTAAGTAGTTGATAATTCTGCTATTAGGCATATGGATTCTCTTGAACAACTCAAATAAGCAGACAGTAACTATCACAACAGCTATCTCATGATTGGCAAATTGAGGAATTGTCTGCATAAAACCATACTGTTCCTCGCTTGTAAGGTATCTGGCAATATTCATCGATGTGATGTTGTAATTGGAAATGTACCTGAGAAGATAAGTAACAGCAATCACAAGGAATAAAACATACAGGCGAACACGGCCAAATGGATCGTACTTCTTGATATATCCGCCAAGCGCATAGAAGAATAGGCCTATCATCAGGGTTCTGAATCCATTAGCGATGCCCTCGAAAATGTACGAAGACCAGTGGAATTGATCTATTGCAAACAAAGCAAGCAAAAATCCAAGGTATTCCTTAGCTTCAAGTCTGGATAAAAACTTATTCAAAAAAGCTTTTCCAATGACGATGACCAGAATGTAATAGCCAGTAAACCACCATTCGTCGTTAAAAATATTTATTCCAACAAGATTACGAACAGAAAGGTCTCTACTCCTACCTATAATAATTGTTGATGCTATGGTCAACACAACTGTAGCAAAGCCTACTTCCAGCAATAGCTTTTTGGAAATCTTAGCTAGATCAATGTTCATATTTCCCACAAGGAAATAACCAGAGATCATAATGAACAGCGCATTACCAATCATTCCGAAGGTATTTCCTGCATCGAGAAGGAACAACTGCTTAAAGAACACTGGATCAGAGAACGCCCCATCATTGATTCTCGTCTGTGGTCCATGTAACTGAATATGGAAAAGAACAATCAAAATGATTGCCAGTACTCTCAATAACTCATAATTTGAGCTTCTTACTTTTTTATCCATCAAAAAAAACTCCCTACACCCCAATATTTATACTATACATCCCCTAGTATTCTATCTTCTATCAGACATCAAGAACAATCGTAACAGGGCCGTCATTGACAGAAGCAACCTTCATGTCAGCACCAAACTCCCCTGTTCCTACTTCAAAGCCTCTGTTCCTGCACTCTTCCACAACCAGCTCATATAAAGGCTCTGAAATCTCAGGTCTGGCTGCATCAGTAAATCCAGGCCTTCTGGAGCTGCAATCCGCATAAAGAGTAAACTGACTGACAATGAGAAGCTTAGCGCCAGCATCCTTGGGATTTATATTCATCTTGCCATTCTCATCTTCGAACACTCTAAGGCCGCATATCTTATCAGCTATCTTGATAGCCTGCTCCCTGGTATCATCCTTATGAACTCCCAGAAGTACCAAAAAGCCCTTGTCTATAGCTGCTACTTCTCGTCCATCAATTGTAACTGATGCAGAAAGCACCCTTGTCACTACTGCTCTCATATTACCCCCTTCTCCAAATACCTATTTCAACCTTTTACTTATTCTACGACTCTCAAATAGCTGCTCACACAGTACAGTGTCTGACCATTGTACTCCACGCGAGACCAACCATATTCATTGTTAATACCTGTTCTAAGAGCAGTTTCACCTGCAGAAAGAGATGCAATAACCTGAGAGTCTTCATCTGTAACACTTGGCTTATTGCGCAGATTTACTACGTCCTTAGCAGTGACTGTTTCACTACAGTCAGCAAACTTGGTCTTAAAGCCTGATGTTTCCTGCGGCTGCTGAGTTTCCTGCTTAGGAGCACTAAGGTCTGTTGTCAGGTAACTTGAAACTGCATAATATGTACTCCCCTGATAAACGACTCTTGACCAACCGCTTGGGCTTACACCAGTTCGCTGGGCAGTCTGACCATTTTCAAGAGTCACCATAACTGTACTGTCACTTCCCTGACTTGGCTTATTCCTAAGGTTTGTGCTGTTCTTGGCAGTAACTGTTTCATCCACAGCATCAAAATTCATAAGCGCCTCAACATCGGCTGAAGCTGTTTCCCTTTCCGATGTATCCTTGGCAGTCTCTGTTCCGTTGTATCCAAAGTATGCAACATCAACATCCACCTTGCCATTTATTCCAGGAACTATACCCTGGCTCGTGTACTGCCACATAGCACACTGTCCACCATAGTTAGGACCATCAGCGATGCTGCTGGCATCCTGATTGTACCACGCCATCCATATCTTATACTTCTGCTGAATCTGGGAAGTATTCCACTTGGCATCGCCCGCAAGTTCACTTTGTGATGCGTAAAAGATAGGTGTATAGCCAGCGCTGTATATCTGATCAAGGAAAGCCATTGCTACACTACTTCTCTCATCCTGTGTCAGGTTCACCTGTCTGCTTGCTGCATTTTCAAACCCTTCGCAGTTATAACCTACAGGATATGTAATAGCATATTTGGCTATATAGTTTGTAACCCAGTTAGCTTCCTCAACCGCTTCATTACTGTTTATAGCTGTGGAAAAGAAATATGCTCCAACCTTGATACCATATTTCTCAGCTTCCTGCATGTTATATTTGGCATTAGTATCTGCCTTGATTTCACCGGTCTTGGCATCTCTGTAGCCAACCCTTACCATAGCAAACTCAATGCCACTTCCAGCAACATGTTCCCAGTTAATTGTTCCCTGGAACCTTGATACATCTATTCCATAGGTCACATTTGAATTCTCACCAACATTGCTGGCGCTAACAAGCTGAGCTACATCAACAGATGCTCCGCTCTCAGTCTTGGTAATTGCACCAGGATCATTGTCCTCGTCTGAGCTCTGAGCTTCCGCACTGCTTGCCATAGCTGAAGCATCAGTTATAACCTCCAAGCTGGCCTGTTCACTGGCATCACTCTCAGCAGAGTCTTCCGAAGTTGCAACAGCACTCAAATCCTCTGACGTAAGAAGTGCACCAGCATCTATTTCTTCAAAAAGATTATCATCGTTAGCTACTTCAGGGGCTTTTTCACGGTCCTTGCCAAGAAAAAGTACTGCACAACCTATTACAATAAGCACAAGTATAACCGCACCACCTATTGCAATCCTAAGAAATCCTCCCCCTTCTTCAAACTCAAAGTCATCATCATCAAATTCTTTTTTCATAACAACCCTCGCAAGTAAAAATTTCCAAGTATTCCTCTATTATTCCACTTCTGAGCCTTTGCGGCAAGGTTGTTTTACCCGAAAAAGATATCATGGTCACATAAAAAGAACCATCAAAGAAGTTTCCTTCTCTGATGGTTCCTGTTTGTTCAATATAGAATTATCTGATCAATTTATCAAACAATACCCTGAGCCTTCATAGCATCTGCAACCTTGAGGAAGCCTGCGATGTTCGCACCAGCAACATAGTTGCCTTCCATGCCATACTTCTTGGCAGCATCATCAATGTTGTGGTAGATGTTAACCATGATCTGCTTAAGCTTAGCATCAACCTCTTCGAAGCTCCATGAAAGTCTCTCGCTGTTCTGGCTCATCTCAAGAGCTGATGTAGCAACACCACCTGCGTTAGAAGCCTTACCACATACAAAGAGAACACCATTCTTCTGAAGGTACTCTGTAGCTTCGATTGTTGTAGGCATGTTAGCACCCTCACAAACAGCGATTACGCCGTTAGCAACAAGCTGCTTAGCATCGTCGATGAGAAGCTCGTTCTGTGTAGCGCAAGGAAGTGCAACATCACACTTGATTGACCAAACACCTCTGCCCTCATGGTACTCAGCTGATTTTCTAGCAGCAGCGTACTCTGTAAGACGAGCTCTCTTAACCTCTTTGATTTCCTTAAGGAGTGCAACATCGATTCCTTCTGGATCATAGATCCAACCTGTAGAATCTGAACATGTAACAACCTTAGCGCCGAGCTGCTGAGCCTTCTCGATAGCGTAGATAGCAACGTTACCAGCACCAGAAACAACTACTGTCTTGCCGTTGATATCGTGACCATTGCACTTAAGAAGCTCCTCTGTAAGATAAAGAAGACCATATCCTGTAGCCTGTGTACGAGCAAGTGATCCACCGTATGTAAGACCCTTACCTGTAAGAACTCCCTCGTATACGTCTCTGATTCTCTTGTACTGACCATACATGTAGCCGATCTCACGTCCGCCAACACCGATATCACCAGCAGGAACGTCTGTATCTGCTCCG
>JAEEGI010011378.1_pt1 | contig 19199 bp, 9 predicted proteins | sample 8958751 | NCBI WGS metagenome assembly JAEEGI01 (sample SAMN16246545, study PRJNA631951) | gut metagenome | biome: gut microbiome; feature: rumen; material: KS-attached | host: Bos | place: Iran: Karaj | collected 2018-10 | reverse complement strand
ATCACATGGCCCATTGAGTCCACCATCTCGTCGAGCTGCTCCGAGAATATCACCTTCCATCCGCTGCGCGCGAGCGATGGCGCGCCGCCGCCCAAGAAGTTCAGCACGTCGCGCGGCTCCGTGATGAAACGGCGCCGGCTGTCGCCCTCCTTCTCGAAGCCCAGTGCCTCGAGGGTCTTCACCGCGGCCTGCTCGGCGGCGAGGTTGCGCGTATGGTAGAGAAGCATGTCGTCGGGATCGGGGCGGCATATGTCGTACGGACCGGCGGGGGCGCAGCAGCGTATCTCGCGCGAGCCATACACGGCGTAGATGTCGGCTCCAAGCGAAGCGCGGGAACCGACCACGCAGAGCTTGATCACGGGCTTGTCGGGTACGAAGCGGAAGAGGTCCTCGTCGGGAGAGATCTGCACGTCGCACACTCTGCGCAGCACGGGCAGATTGCCGAGGATGAAGGAGGCCATCGCCTCGCGTGGAATCACCTCGTCATGCTGGTACAGGGTGCGGAAGGCGTCCTGCAGCACGTTCGCAAGCGGCGTGAACGTGCCGCGGCCCGGGCCGGCCTCTCCTAGCGGACGGCTCCACACGAATCCCTTTCTTCCATGCACGAAGAAGCGGTCGCTCGACGCCACGTGCTCGAACGGAAGATCCGCCCACGGGTAGAGCGCGAAGCTGCCGCTCTCCTCGAAGAACTCGGCCCGCAGCACCGAACGCACAGGCTCTCCCTTCGCGCGAAGCTCCACGATGTTAAGGAAGTCGCCAGGCGACAGAACCATCTCCGGCGTGGCCGGGCCTTCGCAGATGTCCTCTATCACATCGAGCAGATTGCACGCGGCGGGGGAAAGGTACACGCCAGGCGCCTCGCGAAGGCGCGGGTCGTCGGGCGAATGGCGCACGCCCGCTTTGTCCACGAGCGCGAACGTCGTCTTCACGCCGCCCGCGTAGAACTCGTCGCGGAAGGTTGCCTCGTTCCACGAAAGGTCGATGCGCATCGGCACGCCCTTCGGGGAGCGAAGAATGTACGCGGATGGGTCGATGGCCGCGCGGCGGCGGGCGGTGCGCAGTTCGCGCTGGTGGTTCTCCTCGGCCTCGGGATCCGTCATGCGGCACATCAGATAGAGAGCCACGGCCACGACGTGCGGACATATCATTCCGAGCTGCTGGTTGGTGCGGCAGGGGCAGTGCGACTTCACGTGGCCTTCTGGAGAGAGCGTGAAGCCGGTCGGCATGTCCCATCCGCTGGACTGCGAAATCTTGCCTGTCGCCTTGCGCGCTGCGTCGTCCCATTCTGCCGAGACCACCTGCCCGTGCGCGGCGATCGCAACGGCCTGGTTGAAAACGTCAGCGCCGCCCCATCCGGCCAGGAGCTTCTCGTTGAAGTCGCGCGGCGTCACGCAAGAGCCTCCGTGAAGCGGCGGGCGTTGGCGTCGAGAGCGCGCTCAAGATCCGCCGCATCGACTCCGCGAATCTCGGCGAGCTTCGCGTAAATGAACCGAAGCGTCTCCGCGCGTGAAGACGCGCCGTCCTGCGGCGCGGCGGATTCGTCCATGTCGGTCTCGATCAGCAGGCGCTCAAGCGGAATGGACTTCGCCATGGCGCGGTAGTTCACCGCATGGTCGTTGAGAAGCGCCGGACCTATCGAGACGAAGCCGTTCATCGCGAATATCTGCGGCAGCAGTCCTTCGCTGCGCGAGAAGCCGTGGAAGAGAAAAGCGGGAATCCTGCCGGCGTACGGCGCGCACGCCTTCACCACCTCGCCCCAGCACTTCGCGCCGTGCAGCACTGCCGGGCGCGCAAGCGCGGCAGCGAGGGCGAGCTGGCGCTCGAACACGGCGCGCTGCGCCGGGAGGATTGTCTTCGCGCGAAGACGGTCGATCCCGATCTCGCCCACTCCCGCGTGGACATTCTGCGCAAGGTCTGCCTCAACCCCGGCGACCCCCGCATCGACGCCTTCGCACTGCATGCCGCCCGCCTGCCAGGGGTGGACGCCGAAGAAGCGCCACTCGCGCCCGTCGAGCGAAAGATACGCGTCGTAAACATTGCGGTGGAAATGGGCGTCCGTCATCTTCAATGCACGGCCGCCACGGGCCAGAACGTGAGTGTGAAACCGCCGCCGCGCTGAAGTTCGAGGCGGATGCGCGCGTCCGGCGGCACGCCTGTGATCGTCTCGCGCACAACGCCTGCGCACTGCGCCTCGGCGGGATCTTTTGAATTGGAGTCGCGCACTACTTCCACGATGTATTCCTCGTATCGTGGCGCGGTCTTGGGCAGCTGTAGATAGAGGTCTTCGAACCTGAACGTGAGCGCGGTTTGCTCCACGGCGAACGCGGCGGCCTTCCACACGTCCTTGTAGCGGCGGGCGCACACAACGAAGTCTCCCGGCTCGCCTCGCATCACGCGAAACGCATCGGCGCGCTGCGAGGATGCGTTCTGGCCGGTGAAGACGAGAAACGCCTCGCGCGCGGCGGGCGTAATGCCGGGGCCGAAGGACGGCTTGGGCAGCGGTTCGCGCACGAACGGCACCACGGCGAACGCCGCGGTGAGAAGGTCCTTTCCGTCCTCAAGAGCGAGCGACGCGACGGGCGGCTTGATCTCAAGGCGAGCCTCGGCGAGATCCGCCGGACGCGTCCACGCAAGCGGCGGCAGGTTGGGGCTGGACGCCTTCAGCACGCCCTCGTGCCACTCGAGCTTTGCTACCGGTTCCATTTCAGCGAAGCTTAAGCCCGTCGAACGCCGAGCCGATGTTCGAGAACGAGTCGGTCTTGCCCTCGTTGGCGGCCATCCAGTCCTCGACGTCCTTCGCCTCCGCCTCGGCGGCGAGCTCTTCTGGCGTGCGCGGCTTGAGTGGCTTCGCCTGCGTCTGGCGGATCGAAAGCGATATGCGGTCGCGCTCCCAGTCGAGGGAAAGCACCTTCACCGTCACGAGGTCGCCTTCCTTCACGAAGTCTGAGGGCTTTACAACCTTGTCCCAGGAAATCTCGCGCGCCGGCACAAGCCCCTCCACTCCGCCGAGGTCCACGAACGCGCCGAAGTCGAGCACCTTCACCACTGTGCCGTTGTGGGTCTGATCTACTGCGAGCGTGTCGCGAAGGTAGTCCTTGGCCTGCTGCAGCTCCTTCTCCTGCACGGCGCGGCGGCTCACGATGAGGTTGGCGCCGCGTTCGTCCTCGCCGTACTCCTGCACGAGGAAGGAGAACGTCTTGCCCACGTATGGATTCTCGGCGCCGGGCGGAAGCTGGCGGCGGGAGCGGTCGATCTGCGAGTAGGGGCAGAAGCCGCGATGGCCTGCCACGGTGACCTCGTAGCCGCCCTTCACCTCCTTAACCACCTTGCCCTCTAGGGCGAGGTGGTTGTTGAAGGCGTGCTGGATGGTCTGGTCGATGGCGGCAACGGCGGCGGAGGACGCGACGTCGGCCTTCGCGAAGAGGAAGGCGTCGCGCTGCATCGCGACGAACGACACCTCGATCTCGTCGTTGCGGCGAACAGTGGGCTCGCCCTCCTCGTCGAGGACGTCCGAGACCGGAAGAAGTCCAACGCTCTTGGCGTTCACGTCCAAGGTCACGTACTCCTCGCCAACCGTAACAACACGCGCCTTCACCGTGTCGCCCGGGTTGAAGCCCCTGCGGTAGCTCTTGAGCTGATTGTCGAGGAGCGAGGCGAAATCCATCATTGAAGCTTTGCTTGCCATATTCTGCGTCACTGCTTTCGTTGAATTCTATGCTGTCTGTAAGAGGGACAAAGAGCGTTAGGCGTTCCAGCGGTCCTCGATGTACTTGGCGCTTGCGCGCAGAAGCTCCGCGCTGCCGCCCACCTCAAGCGTGGAGTACTTGATGTTCTTGTTGTCCTTGAGGACCTCGATCACGCCGGCAATGTCGATGCAGCCAGTGCCCACCTCGATCGTGGAGAAGCCGCAGCCGAACACTGTGCCGCGTTTGGGGAGCCACTCCTCGCCGAGGTCCTTCCAGTGGATGTGGTAGATCTTGTCGTGGTACTTCTTGGCGAGGTCGACGGGGTTGGTGCCGCCGAGCCAGCTGTTGCCGGTGTCGAGGTTGACGCCGAGGGAGTCGGGGTTGCCGAGGCGGTCCATTATGTCGGCGATGCCGTCGATCGTGTCGGTGAGCGGACCATGCTGCTCGAGGCAGAGCTTGATGCCGTAGTCCGCCGCCATTTTGCAGGGGTTGTACAGCTTCTCCGCGGCGATGAACACCTTCTCCTTGTAGGTGAGGGACTTCGCCCACTCGCTCTTGGCGAACGTCTCGGTGGTGATCACGTACTCGATGCCCGCGCCCGCGGCGAACTTGATGGCCTTCATGATTTCGGCGGTGGCGTAGTTGGCGGGGGATGAGGGCTCCAGCAGGAGCGCGTGGGCGCTGAGGGTCATGATCTTCATTCCGTTGCGTTCGAAGGTGCGCCGTATCTCGAAGGGGTTGTCGTCGAGGCTCACCGAGGCGGAGAGCCCGGCGCTCGCGAACATGCTGCCGCTCGAGTGCGTGTCGGTGATGTCCGCGTGCGTGAAGCCGTACTCATGCGCGAGGCGAAGGTTGTTCTCGAGCGACGTGTATGGCTCGAGGCAGAGGAATACTCCAACGTTCATTATTGTCTCCTGTTCTTGTTCTATTGTGGTTTGAAAGTCGCCTAATATTATATCAGAATTTCGCGGTCCTCATGCCAGAATTTCCGTGCCGCAGAATTTCCGCGCGCTTCTGGGAGAACGGGCTTCCAGCCCGTTCCCAACTACCGCAATGGCGCGCCTAGGACTAGCCATTGGCGCGCCATTGCGGACGGCTCGGCGAGCCGTCCCTACCATCATTTCGTTCTGCGCGATCTTTGCAGATCTCTAGCGGAAGAAGAGCACCGTTGAGACGTTGCGCCACGCGCGGAGCATTCCGTTCTGGATGGCGATGCGCACGGGCGGCGGCACGCCGCCCACCACCTCGAAGTCGTCGGCCGTGAGCGTGGTCGTGGCCGAAGAGAGGTCGATCAGGTTGCGCAGGTTCTTGAGCGAGGAGAGCTCAAGCTTAACCTTGCCGTTCGAGCGCACATCGCCCGTAAGCTTGAGAATGCCCGTATTGGGCGCGAACGTGATCGTGCCGTCGAGGACGATCGGCACGCCTTCGGCCGCCGTTATCGCCGCATTGCCCATGAGCTTCGTGCCGACGAGCTCCAGCTCCGTTTCGTATTGCGAGGACGCCGTGATCGCCGCGCCGTCGGCCAGGGTGAGGTCGGAGAAGCCCACCGATCCCATGCCGAGGTTCATCTGCACCGCGCCATTGACTACGAACGGGTTCGAATAGCGCGAGGTGAGGTCGATCTCGTCGTACGCGAAGTCGAAGTCGTACACGAGCTGTCGGGCTGTGGAGGTGCCAGTCGCGCCCGTGAAGCCGATCCAAGCGAAATTGCTGTCCATTGCCTCAACGAGATCAACTTCGCGCGTCGTCGTGAAGCTCGAGCCGTTGCGCGTCGCAGTAAGCGTGAGGTTGTGCAGATCGTACGTAAGCGTGAATTCGGTGTCTTCGCCATCGGCGAGATCCCATCCTGAGAACGGCACATTGTCGCCGGAGAAGGAACCGTCAAGAACGAACTTGAAGCACTGCGGGTTGCCGCCGCCCTGATAGATGCTCGTGCACCAGGCAACCGTGCGCGCGCGCGGGGTGCCATAGACGACACCAAGGCTTCCGCCGACTGCGCCGTAGCAGGCGCCAGGCGTGTCAGCATAGTTCTGGAGTGCGATCGAGATGCCGTCTGCCGGATTGTCGGAGTGATCGGTAACGCGGTACTTGAACGACGCGCGGAAAGGACGGTTCACGCTCACGCGCGTCGTGTTCCAGGTGGCGCTGCGGGAGTTCGCCTCGTTCTTCGTGAGCTCGAACGCGCCCTTGTCGTCGACCGTCGTGTAGGTGGGCGCATAGTTCGAATGCGCCCAGTTCGTTTCGTCGATGCCGGGAATGCCGGTGTAGATGCCGCTGCGGAACGAGAAGTTGCTGATCGTCTGCGCACATCCGGTAGAAGCGCCCGTCGCGCCGGTGAAGCCGATCCACGCGAAGTCGGTGCCGACGAGCGACTTGATGTCCACCGTCAGATCCTTCGTGCGGACGTTGCCGTTACATGTCCACGACGCATGCAGCACCGTGCCGTTGTAGCTCAGCTCGAACAGGATGTCGTTGCCTTCGTGGGCCAGGATCTTGCCGGTGCGCGCGACATCAGTAAGCACACCGGCGCGGGTGAAGCCGTAGTGGTTGTACTGGTCGACCTCCCAACCCAGGCGCATCACGACGCCGACCGACTTGTCGAAGGTGCAGCCCATTACAGGACCCGACGAGGCGCCGCCGAGCGCATCGGGGCCAGCCGCCTCGTTCTGCAGGACGAAGGCCATTCCGAGATAGTCGGGCTGATCCTGCGACCACTCGTCGTGCTCGCCAACCCGGTAGGTAAAGCTCGCCGTCCAGGGCTCCGACACGCGCACGCGCCGCGTGTAGAACGACGCGCCCACGGTGCCGGCCGTATTCGGCGTCAGTTTGAGGGCGCCGTCTTCGACGACTGCCGCGCCGTTGGAGTCGAACTCGTCGAAGCCGTCGATCATGGTGGCCACGCCGCCGCCGAGCGACATGCTGGCTCCATCGTCCAGCTTCACTTCTGAATTGGGTCCAAACGCCGGCGCGTCGATGCCGAGCGAGGCGCTGCCAAGCACCTCGAAGCTGGGGCTGCCCACGATGCGGCCCGCGTCGAGATTACCCGAACCTGCCATGGTGAAGCGGCCATTGCCGGAGATCGCGCCCGTGCCGAGCGCGTCGAGCGTGTCGAACACGACCTCGCCGTTGTTGCGGAACGACGACGTGTTCGCGAGCGAGACGCCGCTGGCGAGCTCGAGCGTGCCTCCCTCGACGACCGTCGCGCCCGAATATGGCTGCGAATGAACGAGAGTCATGCGTCCTTCGCCCTGCTTCGTGAGGCCGCCCGTGCCGGAAACGACGTCATTGAAAGTTTCGTCGCTGTTGTTCTTTAGAACCACCTTGCCCGGAGTGGAGATGCCGCCCGTAGAAGCCCACGAGAAGTCCTCGTCGCCGCCGATCGTCAGCACCTGCGCGGCCTGGGTGACAGTTATCGGGCCCTGGAAGGTGTTGTGCGCGCCGGAGAGGGTTATGAGGCCGCCATCGGTGATCGAGACAGGTCCCTCGCCCGTGAGGCCTCCAGGAATCTCCAATGTGCGGGCGCCCCAGGGATGCAGCTCGGCGCCTGTGGAACCCACCTTCACGCCGCGCGTTGCGGCAAGCGTTGTGGCGGGATCGCCGGCACTGCGAATCACGCCGCCGTTGACGAAGATGTTGTCCTCGTCGAATTCCGCAGGGATGGCGCCGAAACCGTCCGACGACACAAAGGCGACGCCTCCGTCAAGGATCGACGTTCCGCCGGAATAGGTGTTCGCGGTGTTGGAGAGGTTGACGATGCCGGAGGTGGCCACTTCAACGCGCGCAGGGCCGGTGGCGGTGTCAGCCATCGTCGAAGGCTGGAAGCCCGGGCTGCTCTTCTGGTAGTACGGCACGGCGCCGCCGCCAAGCAGAAAGACGTTGTCGGCGTTCGGAAGAATAGTGCCCGTGTGCATCATGATCTCGTCGGCCTTGTCGGAACCAACGCGGCAGCCGGGGAAGAGCGAGAGGTCGATGGCGCAGGTCGCGGATCTGTCGGTCAGCAGAATAGTCGCCGGCTTCGAATTGGGGGCGATGCGCGTGGTGAGGAACGTGGGGCCAACGCGCGCGTCGAGCTTGAGCGCCGTGCCTTCCGCAAGGTAGAGCTTCGTGCTGAGGCCGCCGGCCGCGCCGGAATCGCCCGAGATTCCGAGGATGCCCTTGAACACGCTGATGTTGCCGCTCATGCCTTCGTTGAGGCCGGCAAGCGTCACGCCGTCCGTATCCGTCTCGCCGTAGATCTCGACAGATGCGATCATCGCGCCGTCGTCGGCGATGTCGCCTGCATAGACCATGAGGCCGTTCTTCGGACGGAAGACGTAGCGGTTCTGGTAGGGCTTGATCGTGCCCGTGTAGGTGAACGTGCCGTCGGGAATGATCTCGATGCCGGGATATTCGGAGAAGTCGAGGTTCTCCGCAGAGTTGTTGCCATGTAGCACGAAGCCGCCAACGGACGTCTTGTCCACACGCGCGAGAAGCGCCGCCGCGCCGCCCGCATAGTCGGCGCTCACCGATCCGCCCTCGAGCTTGAACTTGGCCGAGCAGGCGAAGTCGAGCGAGTTGGCGTTGCCTATCGTCACGAGACCTTCCTTGACCACGAACGTCGAGGAGATGTTGCTCGGCGTCTCAGTGTCGTTGTTCGCGAGAATCAGCGTGCCTGCCCCCGTCTTCTCGATCGTGGCCGCGCCGTCTTCCGTCAGGTCGTGGATAGTGGTGCGGATAGTGGCGCTTATGTCGGCCGGAACGTCGACCGTCATCGAGTTCTTGATGTTGAAGATCACGGGCGGCTCGACCAGCGACGTGCGCTGGCGCTGGATGCGAATGGTCGCGCCGTCGATGTTCACCGTGCCGGTGGTCGTGGCGGCGTTGCCTTCGACACGCAGGATGGAGTTGTTGAGCACGGAGCCGGGATGGAGGTTGAGGGTGCCGGAACCAGTCGCCGTGTTGGCCGTGAGGTAGATGTTGGGCGTAGTGTCGGGCGTGCCGCTCGTGAAGGTGCCGTACACGTCGAGAACGCCTGTCCCAGTGCCCGAGCAGATGTAAGATGCACCCAGGGCGGTGAGCTCGCCGCCCTGCTCGACCGTGATATGACCTTCGGCATTCTCGCCGTCGGCGATGCGGAGCGTGCTCACGATGTTCACGATGCCGTTAGTCTTGATCGTGAAGTCGCCCACGCCTCCGGGATAGTGCCCCACGCGCAGGGAGCTGCCGCAGTTGATGATTCCATAGGCGTCCTCGCGTCCGCCAACAACGCCCACGCCCTGGTTGTATAGGCCGAGCGTAATTGAATTGTCGGGGGTGGAGAATGTTCCGTTCGGAACCGCGAGAGTGAACGTGCCGCCGGCGATGCTGCCGAGCTGTACAACGTCGTTGCCGTAGGCGACCGTAAGCATGCTGCCGTTGTCGATCGTGAGGCCCGTGTTCTTCGCCGCGTTCACCGTGATGAAGTGCACGGCGTTGCTCGCGCCGTTGTCGAACACCAGCGGCTGGTCGCCCTCGATGACGAGATTGTCGTCAAGCGCGAACGACTTGCCGTTGAGCCAGGTTCCGCCGTCAGTCCACACCGTGTCGGGCACGTCGGTAACGCCGTAGTGCTCCTTCTCGGCGTTGTAGTTGGCGAACACCTGCGCGGTCGTGAGAGCCCCGGTCTGGATGCGGAGGTGACCGTAGTCGGCGTAGTTCTGACGTTCCCAGGCGCTGGTCGAGACACGATAGATGCCAGAGATGATGAAATAGCTCGGATCCGCGTTTGATAGATTGAGCGGGGTGTTTCCCACCGAGGCTATACGGCCGTTCACATAGAGACGCTCGTAGCCAGACGCCTCGTGCACTGCGCAGATGTGGTACCACGTGCCCACCTCGGGACGGTATATCGCGTCCTCCGGGCTGCGACGGCCCCAGTTGAGCTGATATGAGTTGTGCTCCACGGCATAGAGGCTGTCGGATTTCATGTCCATGCGGAACGCCCAGCGCTTATAGGCTTCAGGCGTGGAGGAAGTACCTTCCTTGTAGTACGGCATGCTCAGGAAGTAGCGGAAGTCCGCCTGTTGCTGCGTGGGCGAAATCCATGCCTCGACCGTCCAGGCGCTGTTGCCCGTGAGCGAATCGGGCATGGGCACGTTGTTCGTCATGCTGCCCGAAGCAGAACCCGCGAAACGGATGGCCGGCGCGCCGTTGCGGAGCTGGTATGTAGGCCGCGTGGTCTTGTTGTGGGTGTTGACATGGACGAAGTCGGGCTGTGTGCCCGCGTTGGGCCACAGCTCCACATTGTCGCCCACCGAATATCCCTCCAGCGTAGATGCGTCGAGATCAACCAGCAGCTCGCCGGCCGTCTGAAGCTCCACCGCGCCAAGCGTCAACGCGAAAAGCGCGGCAACGCAGCCAAAACATTTAAACCTCATGGACAACTTCCTTTCTCTTGTAGTTCGTGGAATGTAAAACTTTAACGCATCAATACGGTGAGACCTGCCGGCTTGGTGTTCGCCAAGTAGAGAACGCCGTTCTCCACGCGCAGCTTCACGTCGGGATACGGCTTCACTACGCCCGCGTCGACGTAGGTGGCCTCAACGCCAACCTCCTCGGCGCCGGTGAGGCCGAGCGCCGGACCCACCATGTAGCGGCTGCGCGTCGGCTTTGCGTCGAAGGCGACCTTGATCTTGCCAAGCCCCGCGAGCGCGTTGGCGGGCGAGTTCGAGAAGGTGACACCCTTCAGGTCGGAGGCGCGCGCCACTCCCTCGAGCTCCCAAGTTGCGCCGCGCAGCACGAACTGCCCGTCAAGCGTGCCAGTGCCGGAGAGCGTGGCCTCCACCGCGCACGGCGTGGATGCCGCATTCGTGAGAAAGGCCCCTTCGCCGAGCGCCAGAACGCCCGCAATGCGTCCGTATGGCGTTGCGGAGATGCGCAGCGTGCGCTCGTCGAACGGCGTTGCCTCGCCGCCGCCCACGCTGTAGTTCAGCGCGTTGCCGCGTGTGCTGGAGATGCCGCCGCCATAGTCGAACGTGCGCACCTGGAACGCGTGCCAGCCAGGCTCAAGCGTGATGCTGCCGGTGGCGGCAGTTGCGTACGCCGTGGTCTCGAGCACGGTCTCGCCGTCGATCTTGAGCGAGATGCGGTCGTCGTACACGCCGTTGAAGAACCATTCCCCGCCCTTGTCCTTCTCGACGAGGAACCATCCGGAGAGTTCGCACACCGCCTTCTTTCCAAGAGCCCAGTTGACGTCGTGGATTACCTGGAGAGTGTTCAGCACGCGGCTTTCGGTGTAGAGGGGATCAGTCCATGCGTCTGTGTATGCGCCCTGCCCTATCAAGTTGCGCACGAGGCGCACGGACGTGCCCGGGCGCATGCGGAACGACTTCGAGTCGAATGGCTCGTAGTCTGCCGCGCTTTCGCTCGTCGTCTCGCCGAAGTGCCAGCCTATCGCCATCTTCTTTGCAGACCACTCGGCCGGGTTGGGTCCTGCGCCGCCGCCAAGGTCCTTCGCCACGAGCTTGAACTTGTGCCAGCCCTGCGCAAGGTTGAGCGATCCCCTTCCATATCCGTTCCACGCGGCGTTTCTGCACACCTCGGAACCGTCCACCCAGAATGCGAGCTCGTCGTCGTAGGTGCAGCAGAATGTGTAGCTGCCTGCGTTCTCCACGTAGAAGTCGCCCTCGAAGCGGAACGACGTGTAAAGGGGTGTCGGGGTGAGCGTGGTGAGAGGGGTGATGTCGGCGAACCAGCAGGGCGCGCCGCATTCGGCCGAGGCGAATTCGTCCTGCGTGGGCGACGTAGTGCGGCTGGCCGTGGCGCTGAATATGTTCACGCCGGCGATGTGCTCTTCGTCTGGAATGTCGAGCGTCACCGTCACGTTCGGGGCGAGAGTGAGGCCGCCCGCGAAGCCGGCGACGTTCTTGAGCACGTTCACGCCTTCGTTCTCGATCTTCCAGCTGCCGTTCACGCCGCCCTTCACGTCGACGTCGGCCGTGAACTCGCCGCCGCCCTTGAGCGTGACGTTGCCGTTGCCCTGGATTGCCGTGCGGAAGTCGCTCTTCTTGCCGTCAAGGTCGATCACGAGCATGTTAGGCTCCACGCTCTGCGGACCCTCGAACCTGCCCCACGTCTCGAACGCCATGTGCAGGTACTTGTGGCGCATGCTCCAGCCGGCTCCTTCGTCATTGGACGGATGCCTGTTGCGCACAGTGCCGCCGCCAAGCCACGCGGCAGGGCAAATCGGGATTGCACGCTGCGTGTTGAATCCGAGCTGGCCGAGATTGAGCGTGCCGCCGTTCATCACGAAGAGTTCGCGGCTGACGGTGTTCGTGACGGTCATGCCGTTGCCGTTGTCCCATCTGTAGCGGATGTCGAGTCCTCTTGGGGATAGCACGCCGTCGTTCAGCCAGAGCTCGCCGTAGCAGGTGTCGTAGCCCACGCGGATCACGTCGCCGACCGTCTCGAGCTCGCCGCCGTCCACCACGATCTTGTGCAGCGTGCCCAGGCTCCATCCGCCCCAGCGGCCAATGATCACCTCGCTGTTCACGGTCACGCGGGATCCCTCCTCGAGCGTGAGCGTGGCGGGGCCAGGCGCGCCGCCGCAGTCGCCCAGGTAGATCTTGTTAACCGTGATGTCCACACCATTGCCCAGCACGGCATATCCGGCCGACTTCTTGTCGCCGGTGCCCATGCGGATGGAGTCGAGCGTCATTTCCGTATCCTCTATGCGCGCCGTCACGCTCGAGGCCGTTTCCACAAAGCACGGGTTGAACGCGCCGGTGCCGCTCACCTGGAGATTGCGGTAGGTGGTGTTCGTGACGGGGGCGAGGCCGAACATGCCGGCGTTGCCAAGCGTCACCGCAGATGGGGTCTTGCATTCAACGCCGGAGGATGTGGCGGCGTCGCCGATGAACAGCGCCGCGTTCGGCGCATTGGCGTCAGTGCCGTTCACGTTCACGGAATCCCTCTCGAAGTCGCTCGCGATCATGTGGTAGCCAAGCGTGACGTCAACTGCGCCGCCACCTGAAATGCCGCCGCGGTATATCGTGCGCCCGCCAAGGCCGAGGCTCAGGGTTGCCGAGGCGTCCACCGCGATCGGTCCTTCCACCACGGCGGTGCCGCTTCCGGTGCCAAGGAGGTTGGCGCCTCTCTCGGCAGCAATGGGCGCCGTAAACGGATTGGCGAGCGACCACAGGCGGAGCTGCCCGTCGGCAAGCGCGAGGCGGCTGCCGGCGGCCATCAGGGAGGCGGACTCAAACGAGAGCATCGTGCCGCCTATCACGCGCACGCATCCCACGTCCACGTCAGTGTCGGTCAGGCAGAGCGTGTCGTTGCCGGTGGGCGCCTCCGTGGTAGTGGGCTTGCCGACCACGGTGAGCGTGGCGTCGGCCGGGCCGGTGATGCGCGGGCGGCCTCCGTTGGGGCTGCCGGTGAGCGGACGCAGATCCATGCGCCTGCTGAACGGCGCACCGATGAGCGTATCCCCCTCAAGCTCTATCGTGTGCAGCGCCGCGGCGGTGTTCGCCTCGCCGCTGTTGTATATCACGCCCACTCCCTCGCCGTCGCCCGTTCCCTTCACGATGAAGCGCTTCGCGTGCGACGACACGTTGTGGTCGTTGTAGTTGGTGGAGCAGATGTCTAGCGAACCGCCGCTGATCCTCACCGGCGTCGCGCGCGTGCCGAGCACATAGCGGTCGCACAGCGGATCGAGGCGCACCGTGCCGCCCGAGATCACCATCTCGTCGGGATCCTTGAATCCCTTGCCGGCCAGGGTGAGCGTGCCCGATCCCATCTTCGCCACAATCGGCGCGTCGATGGCCTCGCCGGCGAACGTGTAGTCGCGCGAGCCAGCCACCGTAACCTTCGCAGCGGCGACCTCCGCCGGCACAGCCACCACGGCGGGGTGCGCGGTCTCCGCCCCGTCGAAACGAGCCGAGGCGCCGGGGATGAACGTCATTATCTCGCCGCCCGCAAACGCGCCGTTCGCAAGCTGCCATGCCGCGGAGGCCCAGGTGTCGGATTCGGTCTGCGGACGCCACAGCTGCTCCGCGCCGAAGTAGAAGACGGACGTTTCGGACCATGCCGTTGCACCAAGCGAGTTCACCGCCTTGAAGGCGACATAGTAGCGCGCTCCCGTCGCAAGGCCCGTGAGGTCGCCGCCAAGCTGCGAAAGCCCCGTGTAGGATCCCACCACTACGGGTGTGCCCTCTAGCGCCGAAGTGAGGCCCCAGCAGAGAGACACGGTCACGCTCGTCACCCCGTCTCCCATCGCCTCGAGAAGTCCGGCCACATGCACTGACTCGGACGTCTGTGAAATGGCACCTATCTTCACAACGGTCGGCTGCACGTCGGCGGTGCTTCGCACGGCCCCGAATACGGCGAAGGAGGGATTGGCCACGCTGTCGTATTCCGCCTTAACCCAGTCCGCAGTGGCGGCGCCGTTGAAGACGCGACATTCGTCAAGCTTGCCGAAGAGATGGTCGCCATGGGTGTCTTTGCCGTAGTTTCCAAAGCCGAATGCATTTTCGGGATTGCCCACTGCGGGAATAGTGGCGGTATAGTGCTGCGCGCCGTTGTAGTAGCTGGTGCCGGTGGTGCTGTCGTAAGTGACGGCCACATGCCTCCACTCGCCGGGCGTCCACGTCCAGCCGGCTCTCTTGTGGCCGCTGCCATCGCCGCTCGCGCCTCTCGCCGTGAACGAGAGTTCGCGTCCGCCCTCGTTCAGGATGAGGAAGCCCACCGTGTTCCAGGCGTTCATGCTGCCGAAGAGGATGTGCGTCTGGCCGGACTTCTCCTCGGTGAGCCATGCGCTGATTGTGAAGCGCGTGGAATCAGTCATGACGGTCTGCGGGTTCGCCACGAAGATGCCGGCTGCATCGTTGACGCGGTTCGTGATGAAGTTGGCCGCGCCCAGACGGCCGTCCGCGATCGCGATCGTGTTGGGTCCCACAGTGACGGCGCGGACGTTCGGCGAGGAGTCGAAGGGAGATGCGCCGCCATGCACCACCGTAGCGTATCTGGACCACACGGCGGCGGGCGTGTTTGCGGTTGCCGTTCCGGAACCGTAGTAGAGACGTATCTGCGTTGTGGTTCCGGAGAGCGACGGCACCTTCACCCAAACAAGCGACTCTCCGGCGTCGTTCCACGTGTCGATCTCGTGCGCAAGCTGGTTGCCGCTGGAATCGGTGAAGCAGATGTCCGCGCCGCCCTGCATCACGTCGGCATAGTCGAATCCCTCTATCGCGCTTGAGAGCCTCACCAGCACCGGGAAGTCGGCGAGGGAGGTTGACCCCGTGTAGCCTGCAAGCGTTATAGTGCACGTCTTGGAAAACTGCGCCGTATCAAGCGCAGAAGCGGAAAATGCGCAAAGCGCCATAAGCGCCAATGCGGAACCCAACCTCTTTTTCATTCTAGTTTCTCCGTTTGCAGACACCACGCCACATGTCACTTTCCACGCTAGGAGGAAACATAGACACATCGACTTGTCTGCATTATATCACCTTCTAGCATAATGTACAAGAGTGCAAGACGCAATGCGCGGTTTGTGACACGGAGTTTTCATTTGACCGTCTGCTTCTATCCGATTCCAGCGCTGCACTTCGCTGAAAACTTCACCGCCCTGCCAGCCTGATGGCCCGGAAGCGGGGACCCCGCCCACAATTCCGTCCATTCAGCGGCTCCAGGCCCCTCCGCACATGGCGCGGAGACCCGTCGGGACACTCCGCGAGCATGGCGGGCGAGGCCACGGAGTCATGCCGAGGCCGCTGGCCGCCAACCGTCGCCACGCGCTATGTCACTGCAAGCCGCCTTTCATCATGATTCGCACAAGCTTCGCCGGATGGAGCTTCAGGTCGTCTTTCACCTGCCCCGTCGTCTTTTCGGGATTCCGTGCGCATATCCACATGCCAAGCGACCTCGCCACCATCATCGCCGACATGACGTTCAGGTCGCACCTCCGCGTGAAGACGTCCTCGTGGTAGCCGTTGTCGCGCTTGCCGTGGTAAGTCTCGACGTACCAGTGCGTCCTTACGATCTCCGCGAACTTCTCCGCGCTCCGCGAGTCGGGGTCGAGCGACGAGACGTGCCAGGCGGCCTCCTTCGTCGGCTTGCCGACGCATTTGCGGATGTCCCTGCCGTGCCTGTCCTTCTTCCCGGTCTTCCGCGTCTGCCAGACCTCGCGGTACGTCCGGATTATCGTCCGGACGCCGGGGAACCCGGCCTCGACCGCGTCCTGGACGCGGAACACCTTCGTCACGCGGACTTCCCAGCGTCCCCGGTTCAGCTCTTTTTTTTTGAGGAGCCGACGAGGGGACGGATGCGGGAGAGCTCTTCGCACTGCTTCAGGACACCCTTCTGGTTTTTCTTCACCTGGAGCACGTAGTCCCCGCCGTTGGCGAGCACCGTGTGCGCGGTGTCGTCCTGGCAGCTCAGCGCGTCCGTGCTGACGATTGCGCCGGAGAGATCCATGCCCGCGAGCGTGTCGCGCAGGACGGGGTACTCGCAGCGCCCCTTCAGCCCCTCCTTCTTCGACGCGGGCGCGACCGCGACCACGTCGCCGCTCTCCGCGTCCACGACCGACACGAGCCCCACGACCTCGTCCACGAACTTGCCGTCCGCCGCCAGGTGCCGCGCCAGCTTCCCGTGCTGCGCCGTCATCCACTTCGAGAGGTGCGCCGCGTAGTCCGCCACGTCGAAGTCGTGCCGCCCCGCCTTGTCCTTGTGCCGCAGAAGGTGGTAGAACGCGTTGTAGCTGGGGCAGACGTACTTGCCCCATACCTCGTTCCCGAGCGCGTCCTTCGCCTTCGGGCACCCGAGCTCCTTCAGCTGGGCGTTGTTGAGCCGCCTCGCGAAGGCGTGGGCCTCCTTCATGTCCTTCGCACCCGCCGCGACCGCCATCGTGAATATCGCCAGAAGCGGGCCGATGCCGATGGACCTGTTCCGCCCGCGCGGGTCCTTGACGTGGCACAGCTCCCAGTGCAGGCTCTCCACCTGCCCCGTGGAGAACGGCAGGACCCCGTCGGACTTCGAGTGCGCCGCGACGTCGTACTCGTCGGGGAGGTCGTTCGACACGACCAGGTCCCATGCGTCCCTCCTGAACGGCTTCATGAACAGCACCTTCGGCCTGCCGTTGGGGATGTAGAAGTCCCGCGCGTGGTTCACGCGCGAGAACCCCTTCGTCTTCCCGACCTCCTCCCAGCCCGCCGCGCGGTAGCACGTCCCCGCCGAGCGCTCGATGTCGCAGAACGTCTCCGCGAGCAGCGGCCTGTACCCCCACTGCCGCTCCCAGATCGCAGGGAGCTCGCGCACCGCCATGCCGAGGACGTGCGAGGCGAGGTTCGGACGCGACCCCTTCGGCACAAGCTCCGTGTACCTGCGGTTGTTCACCACCAGCTTCAGCCTCGCAGCGCGCATCGCCGGGTTCCAGCCGATCCGCTCGTCGCGCGCCTTCAGGCAGTAGCACGCCGCGGCCCACGTCATCAGCGCCACAGGCCTGCCGTCCTCCTCGAACACGAGCCGCACGAGGTCGCCAGCCCCGTGGGACTCGCCCATGTAGTGGTACTCCCCCTCGAGGTTGCGGAACCACTCGGTCTCGCCTATCATGCACTGACGCACTGTTATGTTCATCGACACTCCCTGCCCGCCTTATGGCGCGGCAAGTGTAGTATCTCAAAAATCGGCCTGTTTGTCAATAGGGGGCGGAAACTCAATACGAAATTGGACCTTGCTCAACTATCTGAAATCGCCGTGAGGCAGTATCGGGGACTTTCTCCATAAGCGAATCAAATACCGTGATCTCGTATGTCCCGTCATTGAATTCGTGAAGAATCGCCATCCAGCGGACAAGCCCGGACGCCATCTATTCCTTGGCCCACCGCAGGGCACCGTCGAACGAATCCTCGTACCAGATGAAGCCAATGCCTTCTACACCTTCTCTGGACTGCATGATACAGACGTCACGGGGCCGCCGCCGCTTTCCATGCCCGCGCACTTCCTGCTTTGCTGCGGCAAGTATAGTCTCCATGCTCTCTTCGGCAAGCGACTTATGATCCTTGCGCCATTCCTCCATGCCAATAAGAGCGTCGTCAAGAATCCGAAAAGAATACTTCTGCCCATCGGGAAGCACCGCTCTCGCCGAAACTATCGGTTTGTCGCGATCATCCTCCATTTCAAACAACTTGAGAACACCAGACCGCATAAGTCCCGCGAAGTAACTTGCGGCAGAGAAACCGGAATCATTGCTCAATGAGATTCCTACCTGTTGCAATTGCGTACTCATCTATTTCCCTCTTTGATGCTCTCCGTGTATTTGCTTGTTGATTGTCGGAACCGCCAGTTGACGAGCGGAAGAATCCAACCATCGTCAATCCAATTGACGACGCCAATCTGCACTCCGCGCCAATCGCCATGAACTCGGTTAAACAAACCGATCTGTAGTCCCCCGCCACCAGCAAAGTTGAAAAGCCCCACCTGAGCGCCGCCGAGATTCTCCGACACCGTTCCAATTGGAGCCACTTGAAGCCCATACATGTTACGTTCCTTCGCACCGAACATCCCAATCGACACGCCAGCAACCGTATTATACAATTCGCCACTGTCAATAATCTGCTGCCCTCCAAGTGTGACACACGGATACCCCACCACATTCAAATCAAACCACACTGTGTCATCTTGTGGCTCTTTGAACGTCTCGCACCCCGCCGCGAGCACGAGGATCGCGACGAGAATTGCCTTTGTCAGTTTCTTCATGTTTCAACTACTCCTTTCACTTCCCGCCGCGGGGCGCGCCCCAAGGCCGCCATCAGCTCGCGGACGAGCTCCGCGCTCGCCTCGGTCTCCTTGACGTTCTCTGTTTCAAGTTTCATTTCACTTCACCTTTCTCGTTCCCTCTCCCCTCTCGCACGAGGGATGAGACGAGGATCATTCGTGCAATTGGTTTCATGGGTTCCTCCTTTCTCGTAGAATGTGGAAATGTGGAAGTGTTGCCAATTCCAATATTGCCAGTTTCTAGTTTCTGCATGGCTCATCTACTCCTTTCGCTTGCCGCCGCATGGCGCGTTCCGACCGCCAGCGCTGTCGAATCAATTTACAAGCAACTTCTCGGCATTTTGCAGTTGCGCCGTGATTTCCACTTTACGCTCCTCTTCGAATTTTCCTTTGGGGTTTATTGATCGAAGCAAATTAATAGCGCTATTTATGCATTTTCTGGCATTGCAGGCTTTCCTGCATCTGAGATAATATTGCCCCAAAAGGCAATACCCCCTTGCCAGGTCTAAGTTCAAGGCGTTCCTATGCTCTTCTGGGAATGTGTCATTATTCCCCGCAAGAACCATATAGGAGACACCCTCTTTTAAATACCTTTCAACATTCCAACTACAATATGTCCTGTTAGCCTGCTCCATGCGAATCACCCCCCATCCCCAATAAGAATCATATCCTGACTGATTCCGCTCCCAGGCGAGATTGAAGAAATCTTGAGCACCAATCAGGGAGTAATCGCCAAACCTTGGATTCGAAAGGTCATAAAGGCTATCCCAACCATCTTTGACCAAG
>JAEEGI010011374.1_pt1 | contig 19201 bp, 16 predicted proteins | sample 8958751 | NCBI WGS metagenome assembly JAEEGI01 (sample SAMN16246545, study PRJNA631951) | gut metagenome | biome: gut microbiome; feature: rumen; material: KS-attached | host: Bos | place: Iran: Karaj | collected 2018-10 | reverse complement strand
CGATGAACTGGTCCACCCAGGCCATTTCTTCGGCAGCATGTTCCGCATACTTTTCGCCGAGCTTGGTGAAGCCCTGGTCCGCGAAGATCTTACTTTCTACTTTGTGCTGGAGAGACTGGGCGGCGAGGCCGGTTGCATAGGCCTGCAGGGTCGCGATTGATTTCTGTTTGTCCATGATTCTGTTTTTATTATCGTTAATTTATATCGTTCACGATGCAAATATACGACATTATTTTTATATCGCAAGCGATATTTAAAAAATGTTCTATTTGGTGTACTTTTTCCCGTCGCCCCAGGCTTTTCCTACGACCTTGCCAATAGAACGGTAGGTCATGGCGGCAGCATCGAAAATGATGGGCTGGAGTTTCTCCAAATCAACCTTGCCGTCCGTCAGGATACAGTCGTCGGCACACATGTTTACGACCTCGCCGATCAGGATGCCGTCAGACCAACTCACGACCTTGCATTCAAGCGTAAGCGGGTATTGGTCAATGATCGGGGCGTTCACATTCGGACTGGGAGTGACCGTGAATCCTGCTCTGGCGACCTTGTCCGGGACTTTGCTGCCGCTTACCAAACCGAAATAGTCGGATTCGGCCACGGTACGGATGTCGGCGAAACTGACGGTGAACGCTCCGGTCTGTTCGAGGTTCTCCGTAGTCTTGTGCTTGGACAGGCTGATGACGATCTGCTTATAGTCATACTGTCCCGCCCAGGCTGCCATCATTACGTCGGGGTTGTGGTCTTTGTCCCAAGTGGCGATCATCACGCAGGGCTGAGGGGTCGTAACGAGTGCATGGTCAGGGCCGAAGTTCTTGCGGCCTGCGACTTCTTTAAAGGATTCCGTTGTGCTCATGTCTTCAGTATTTGGATTATTAAATATACATATTCTTTTATTTATTTCCCAGGAATTCGGAGGGGGTAATGCCCGTCATTTTCTTGAAGAGACGGGTGAAATGGTGCGGGAACTCAAAGCCCAGCAAGTGAGCGGTTTCACTGATGTTGTGACCATTCATCAGGAGGTTTTTTCCCTGCTCGATCACGAAAGAATGGATATAGCCGATGGCCGTGCCGCCGGTAACCCGGTGGATGACGTCACCCAGGTAACGGGGTGAATATGCCAGTTCGCCGGCACAGTACTGGACGGACGGAACGCCCAGTTCCATCTGCCGTCCTTCCCGGTAATAATCCCGGAGTAGCTGGTGGAAGCGCTTGAGGAGGTCAGAAGTAACCTTGTCTTCTTTTGACAATTGGCGCAGATAGATCCGGTCGCAGTATTCCAAGATGAGCCGGATGTATCCGAGGATAACGGCGCGGAGGGCGGGGGAGTCCGCGTTTTCTTGCAGTTCATGCCGCATCTGCGTGAGCAATTGCGTGATCCGGCCCCATTCCGAAGGCTCCATCCGCAGGGTTTCCGTGGCAAAATAGGAGAAGAAATGATACTCCTTCATCCGGGTTTCCAGGTCAGTGCCATGGAGGAGCTCCGGCGAGAACAGCAGGGCCCAGCCGCTGATGTCAATCTGTGTCCCGTCGTCCTCTCTTCCCCCGATTTGTCCAGGCTCGACTGCGATGATGGAGCCGTCTGCCGCATCGAACATCTTCATCCCGTAGGTAAGGTTTTTGGGGAAATTCCGCTGGATGAAGAGGCCGTATACGCCATATCGGTTCAAGCTGGAACGGATAGGGGAGACTTCGTCATAATGGATTACGTTGACCAGAGGATGCAGGATCGGCGCACCCAGGAAGGAGGCGTAATCATTGGGAGACGAAACGCGCAAAACGTTTTTCATAACGGCCATAAAGGTAATTATTCCATGTGATTAATCCAAATATCTGCGATATTGGTAGATTTTGGGCGAAAATCGGTAAGTAAATCTCCCCTGAACCCCGTACCTTTGCAAAAAGCATGAGTATGAAACAGATTATACCGTTTCTCCTTGCACCCCTGATGCTTTTGGGATGCAAGACCAAAACAGAAGATATGAGTACACTTTCCCTTACCCAGGAATGGGACAAGACCTTCCCTCAATCCGAACTGGTCAATCACAGTAAGGTCACTTTCCACAACCGCTACGGCATCGAACTGGCAGCTGATCTATATGTGCCGAAGAATGAAGGGGATAGACTTCCCGCTATTGCGGTTTCCGGCCCGTTCGGAGCCGTGAAGGAACAGTCCAGCGGCCTTTATGCCCAGCATTTGGCGGAGCGGGGCTTCGTGACCGTCGCCTTCGATCCGTCCTTCACGGGTGAATCGGGAGGCGAGCCCCGCCGGATGGCTTCTCCGGACATCAATACGGAAGACTTCCTGGCGGCGGTCGATTTCCTGTCCACTTGTGACCTGGTCGATCCGGAGCGCATCGGCATCATCGGCATTTGCGGCTTTGGCGGTATGGCCATCAATGCAGCAGCCCTCGATCCGCGGATCAAAGCGACGGTCGCATCCACGATGTATGATATGAGCAAAATCAACGTGGAAGGATACTTTGCCAGCGAAGACACGCCCGCTCAGCGGATGGAGAAGCGCCGTGCATTGGCCGTACAGCGTACAAAGGACTATGCTTCCGGAACTTATGAGCGCGCAGGCGGTGTCGTTGATCCGCTTCCGGAAGATGCGCCCTGGTTCGTTAAGGAGTATCATGCCTATTATAAGACATCCCGCGGTTATCACGTGCGCAGTGGCAACTCCAATGACGGCTGGAACATCATCGGCTGCCAGAGTTTCATGAACCAGCCCCTGCTTGCCTGGGCCGGAGAGATTGAGAACCCCGTCCTCCTCATTCACGGCGAGAAGGCTCACAGTCGGTATTTCAGCGAGTATGCCTACGGCTTGATGACGGGCTCCAATAAAGAACTCATGATCATTCCCGGTGCTACACATGTGGATCTTTACGACGATGTGGCCGGCGTGATTCCCTATGACAAGATCGAGGCTTTTTTCAAAACGAATTTGAAATGAAACTTCTGAACTTAATTCTTGCTGCTTGGGTTTCTCTTGCCCCGTTTACTGTTTCTTGTAGTGCTGAGCCGTTGCCTCCGGATCCGGGGAAGGATCAGCCGGAGCAGCAAGAAGTTCCTGGTCAAGGCACGACGGATGAGCCACAGAAACCGGAGACAAACGGAAGCAAGACACTTGTCGTCTGGTATAGTTTTACGGGCAATTCCAAGGCGATCACCACCGCACTGCGCTCACATATTACTGCCGATGCGTTGGAGGTCAAGCCGGCGCAGGAAGGCCTGGATTATGCCGCCAACAACTATGCCATCGGTAGTTCCCTGATTGCTGCGATCCGGCAGAATCCTTCCTCTGCGTCATCGTATCCGGCCATCAAGGAAGTGGAGGTTTCCTTTGACGAGTACGAGACGGTCATCATTGTGACCCCGCTCTGGTGGAGCCAGATGGCTGCGCCCATGCAAAGTTTTCTTTTTAAATACGGAGAGAAACTGGCGGGCAAAACGATCGGACTGATCGTCACCAGCGCCAGCAGCGGTATCGCCGGCGTAGAGCAGGATGCGAAACGGCTTCTCCCACAGGGAAGGTTCCTCTCGGAGAGTCTTTGGATCCGTTCCTCCCAAGTCGGCAGCGCCAAGGATCTCACGGCTGCCTGGTATGATAAATTATTCCCTACTACCCCTGAAACAACGTCTATGAAAGTGACTCTTACTGTCGGTGGCAAGACTTTCACCGCCGATATCGAGAATTCCGAGACCGGAAAAGCATTTTTTGAAAAGCTTCCTTTGACGCTTGAGATGTCCGAACTCAACGGCAACGAAAAGTACTGCTACGGCATCTCCCTGCCCAGAAGCGACAAGCACTATGACAGTATCGTGGCCGGGGATCTGATGCTTTACAGCGGCAACTGTGTCGTCCTATTCTATGGATCTGCGGGCGGTTACAGTTATACACGTATCGGAAAGATCGCCGACGTGTCCGGGCTTGCCGGAGCCTTGGGGAGGGGAAATGTATCTGTCTTATTCAATAAGCAATGAAGAAATCGATTATCTGCTTGATCCTTATGGCTATGGTATCGCAACTGGCCAACGCACAACTCGTTATCAACATCCGGTATTCCGGAGAAAACGGCAATGCCCGCAAATACGTGGAGGAAATGGAGCGCAGCGGCATCGCTGCAAAGATCCGTTCCATCGAGGGGTGCATCCGCTATGATTATTTCTTTCCGGCAGACGACCCGGAAGGCCTGCTTCTGATTGACGAATGGGCCGACCAGAAAGCATTGGACCGCTACCACAATTCCCCGGTCATGCAAGAGGCTGCCGCCCTTCGGGAGAAGTATAAGCTGGGAGGCCGTCAGATAAGGAGATTCTATCCGGAGTCGACTCAATCCGACAACAAAGTGGTCCCTTCGCCGCAGGCACAAACCGTTACCGGACTGATTGACATGCACAGCCACATGATCCCGGAGTCCTATATGAAAGCCGTCCGAGCGCATGGCATGGAGATGGATGAGAACTATCCGATCCCTTCTTGGAACACCGACGCTCATCTCCGGTTCATGGATGAAGCTGGGATCCGGACTTCCGTCCTGACGATGCCGGCACCTCAGCCATTTTTCGGTGATGCGGCAGAATCAGCCGCTATCTGCCGTCGTTTCAATGAGGAAGCGGCTGCATTGAAGTCCCGGCATCCGGGACGTTTCCTGTTCTGCGCTGCGCTTCCGCTGCCCGATGTGGATGCTGCGATCGCAGAGGCGAAATACGCTTTGGAAGTCTTGGGCGCAGATGGTGTCAAACTGGCCACCAACAGCTATGGACAGTATCTTGGCGACGAGGCGCTGGATCCTTTGATGGCATACTTGAACAGCAGGGAAGCCATCATCATTACCCATCCTCACAAGCCCTCATCCGTCAATGACCAATTGATTTCGGCCGTCCCGCTTGCTTCCTATGAGTATCTGGCAGAGACCACGCGCGCCATCCTGAATATGGTGGCGCATGATGTGCTGGTACGCTATCCTGACTTGAAAGTGGTTGTCCCGCACTGCGGTTCCTTCCTGCCCAACGCCCTCCCGCGCTTTAGAGGCCTGCTGCCCGTGATGACCGCCCAGGGATATATGAAGCCCGTGGATGTCGCGGCAAATCTCTCCCGCCTGTACTACGATTTGGCTGGAGCCGCGACGGACGATGCGATTGAATCCCTGCTGACCATTACGGAACCGTCTCATATCTTATATGGTTCGGATTATCCTTATGTGGCTGCCCCGGCGCTGGTCGGAGCCAAAAAGGTTTTGGAAACCCGTTTGAAAGCGCATGGTTTAGAGCCTCAGTCCATCCTCGCAGGCAACGCCGCACGGCTGTTCGGGATGGAGGTGCCAAAGATGACAATGCAAACACGCAAAATGGAAAACACGATTACACCCCGCCGGCAGGGTCTTGCCGTCATGGCAGCACTCGAAGCAAAAGGAGACCAGACCGGTCTGGAAACTGCCATCGCTGATGCGCTGGATAATGGGCTGACCATCAGCGAAGCGAAAGAAGCGTTATCACAGCTTTATGCCTACACGGGTTTCCCACGGTCCCTGAATGCGCTTGGCACTCTGCAGCGAGTCCTTGAGCAGCGCAAGAACTCCGGAATCCAGGACGATCCCGGTAAAGATGCCGATCCTCTCCCGCAGGACTATGATGCCTTGAAGCAGGGGACGGCGGTTCAGACGCGCCTTACCGGAAAGCCATTCCATTACGACTTTGTCCCGGCGACGGATTACTATCTGAAGGCCCATTTATTCGGAGATATCTTCGCCCGGAACAACCTTTCTTTTGCCGACAGGGAAATCGTAACGGTAAGTGCGATATCTTCCCTTCCCGGCTGCGAACCGCAGCTTGTCGCCCATGTTTCCGGAGCCCGCAATATGGGCGTCACAGATGAAGAACTCCGCGCCCTACCGGCTTTACTGGAAGAAAAAGTGGGTTTGGCGGAAGCGGAGCGGCTCAGAGGGGCGCTTGCAAAGGTCTTTGGCGGGAACTATGATCCTGTGCAGCCGGTTGATTTCAATCTCTGGCCGAAGGGTGAACCGAATAGCGCCTATGCCCGGTATTTTACCGGTAACAGTTATCTTGCGCCGATGGACGGCGGAGTGGCCAACGTTACCTTCGAACCCCGCTGCCGCAACAACTGGCATATCCATCACAAGCAGGTTCAGGTGCTGATTTGCGTCGCTGGCCGCGGCTGGTATCAGGAATGGGGGAAAGAGGCCATGCCGATGACTCCCGGCACCATCATTGCCATCCCTGCCGAAGTCAAGCACTGGCATGGCGCGGCCAAGGACTCCTGGTTCCAGCACCTGACTTATCATAAGGACGTGCAGGAAGGAGCCTCCAACGAATGGCTGGAGCCGGTGACGGACGCTCATTACGACGCCTTGTAGTCATTTGACGGTTTTGTGAAATAACGTTACATTTGCATGACGCCTGGAATGTGATTCCAAGGAGAGACTGATATCTTTCCCGTCGTCCCGTTCTCCGTCATGGAAAAGAAACGTTATGTCATATTGGATGCCCTGCGCGGATTTGCGATTCTGGGAATCATCCTTGCGAATTACCCGGAGTTCTCCTTATGGACCTTTTCGGATCCTTCGGGATGGACGGTGACAGACCGGGTGACCCGTGTCTTGCAGACCTTCCTGATTGACGGAAAGTTTTACACCATCTTTTCCCTCCTTTTCGGGATAGGTTTCAGTATCCAACTTGCCAACGCCGGAGGTAAGTTTAACATCTTTTATCGGCGGATGACCGTCTTGTTCATTATCGGTCTCCTGCATATGTACTTTCTCTGGAGCGGGGATATCCTTATGTTATATGCGGTATGTGGGATGATGCTCCCTTTGTTCCGGCGGGTAAGCACCAGGGGCATCCTCATGGCTGCGTGCGGATCCCTGCTTCTCCCGATTGTCCTGGACGCCCTGTTCGGAACCTCCCTTGCGGACTCCCTGGAGGCGGCTCAATGGGAGATCTGTGCCGGGTATGGCATCACCCGGGAAAACTTCGGCACTTGGCTGTCTGAAGCGGAGAGTTATCGACAGGTCCTGCAGTTTCTTCATCAGGGCGCGGTAGAACGCATGTGGGAGTTCGCAATAGCACACCGTTTCTTTAAAGTGTTCGGCCTCTTCCTGATCGGATATGCAGTCGGCCGGGAGCGCATGTATGCGGATATACCCGCAAATAGGGTTTTGCTGAGAAGAGTGCTGTTCTGGGGACTCGTCATCGGCATTTCGCTGGGGGCCCTTTATACCTGGAGTTCCATCGCCGGCCACCCTTGGGGACGTGTGGCTCATGATGTCACCTATCTGAGCGTCTATCCGATGGGCATTGCCTATGCCGCCGGATTCTGTCTGCTCTTTGACAGGAACCCCGAAGGGAAGGGATGGCGGTTGCTTTCCAAACCCGGCCGGATGGCCTGTACAAACTACATCGGCCAATCTGTGATAGGGATTGCTCTTTTCTATGGGATCGGTCTGGAACTTGGAAATAAGGTCGGATTGCTGGGGACGGAGGGAATCGCCCTGGGCGTATATGCTTTCCAGATTGCGTTCAGCTCATTCTGGCTGAAACATTTCCGCTATGGTCCAGTGGAATGGATTTGGCGGATGCTGACTTATGGGAAGTACCTCCCGCTTATTTTGAAATATGATAAATCAAATATGCAATGAAGGTTTTGATGATTAACGGGAGCCCCCGTCCCAAGGGCAATACATCCATCGCTTTGGCTGAGATCGCCGGGCAGCTGGAGAAGCATGGCATCGAAAGCGAGATCGTTTGGATCGGCAACAAACCGGTGAGAGGCTGCATAGCCTGTAATACCTGCAAAGGCGAGCCTGGTGCATGTGTCTTCAATGATGACATCTGCAATGAGATATCTGGGAAAATGAATGATGCTGATGCCTTCATCGTTGGTTCTCCGGTTTACTGGGGCCAACCCAACGGTGCAGTCCTTGCCATTGTCCAGCGGATGTTCTACTCCAATGGCGCCGCGTTTGCCGGAAAGCCTGCCGCGGCTGTAGCGGTATGTCGAAGAGGTGGCGCCTCAGCCGCATTCCAATCTTTGAATATGCCTTTCCAGATGATGAATATGCCGGTGGTGACGTCCCAGTACTGGAATATCGTCTATGGCCGAGAGCCGGGACAGGCTGCCCTGGATACGGAAGGACTTCAGACGATGCGGACCCTGGCCAATAATATGGCAGCATTGTTGAAAGCCACGGGAGGCAAGCCGCTCCCGCCTCGGGAGGAGCCTTGGGAACCCATGCATTTTATCCGATAGAGATGAAATAGCCCTTGTCGCCGTCGGGTTGGTAAAGTGACATAGAATTCGTAAGTTTGTTGATATGAAAAAGTGTCTTGTCGCATTGTCGGTTTGTCTGGTTCTGTTATCCGGCTGCCAATCGCAGGAGAAGAAAGACTTCTCCCTTGTAAGGGATTTCTACGAACATGTGCTGGGCCTCAAGCCCATGACTGATGAATACTTGAAAAAGACACTTTCGCAAGATGTCCTGAACTCCCTTTGGGAAGCTGATTATGGTGACACGTATTCCTTTTGGAAATTCAGGACTGGTTTTCAAGATGGCCCGTCCAATGAGTCTTCCGTGGAATCGATCGAGCCAATGGGCGACGGGTGGTACCGCGTGACCTATTTCGATATGGGTCACCCTGGAATAACGGATGTCCAAGTTGAGAATGGCCATATCTCTGCATATAAGGCTTTCAGGGAAGATGATGACGCGTCTGATGCCATCAATTGAAATAGGAAAGCGATCGGGTCTGACTATGTGTCGGATCCGGTAATCAGAGATAGGGCTCTTTTTGACATATGCCTCAAAACATAGAAATACGCGGTGCAAAAGCCCATAACCTCAAGAATCTCGATGTAGATATCCCTCTCGGGAAAATCGTCGGGATTGCCGGGGTGTCCGGGTCAGGGAAGTCTTCCCTTGCCCTGGGCGTGCTGTATGCCGAAGGGTCCCGCCGCTACCTGGAGTCCCTTTCCACCTATACACGCCGCAGGATGACACAGGCCTCACGCGCCATGGCTGACGATGTCCGTTATGTGCCAGCGGCACTTGCCCTTCATCAACGCCCCGGTGTACCGGGCATCCGCAGCACTTTCGGGACCTTGTCTGAATTGCTGAACAGCCTTCGCCTTATGTTCTCCCGACTCGCCAGCCATCGTTGCCCCAACGGTCACTACCTGGAGCCGACGCTGGATGTCGCTGCGGAACAGCCGATTTACTGTCCTGTCTGTGGAGAGCGGGTTTTTGCCCCCGGGGCTGAACAGTTGGCGTTCAACAGTGAAGGTGCCTGCTGTTGCTGCGGCGGCACGGGGATCGTCCGCACCGTAGATGAGTCTACATTGGTCCCCGACGAGTCACTGACCATCGATGAAGGCGCCGTTGCCCCCTGGGGCTCGCTGATGTGGTCGCTGATGAAGGATATCGCCCGGGAGATGGGCGTCAGGACCGACGTGCCCTTTAAGGATCTAACGCCGCAGGAAAAGGAAATCGTTTATCACGGTCCCGCTGAAAAACGCCACATCATTTACAAAAACGAGAAAACCAACGGTTTTGCCGAGATGGACTTCACCTATTACAGCGCCGTTTACAGTGTGGAAAACGCGCTGTCCAAGGTCAAGGACGAAACCGGCATGAAGCGGGTAGAGAAATTCTTGAAAGAGGATGTCTGCCCGGAATGTGGAGGGACCCGCCTTTCGGAGGCTGCCAGGGCTCCTCTCCTGAGGGGGATCAACCTGGCTGATGCTTGCAAGATGACACTCTCTGAACTCATTGAATGGGTGAATGGTGTCCCGTCCTCGCTTCCCGAACCGATGAGACCGATGGCAGAGCGTATCTGCGAGTCATTCCACGACACGGCCCGCCGTCTGGTGGACTTGGGCCTGTCCTACCTGTCTCTAGACCGAGCCGCCTCCACCCTTTCCACGGGTGAGCGTCAACGGGTACAATTGGCCCGTGCCGTCCGCAACCGCACGACAGGTGTCCTTTATGTGCTCGACGAACCATCCATCGGCTTGCATCCCTCCAATCTGGAAGGGCTCACGGGGGTGATGGACGATCTGGTCGCCGACGGCAATTCGGTTGTGCTGGTGGACCATGACACTCAGGTCCTGGCCCATTCTGACTGGGTAATTGAACTTGGACCCGGAGCTGGGGCAAATGGCGGAAGCATCATTGCGCAAGGGACGGTCCCGCAGTTGGAAGCGAACCCATCTTCCCGTATCGGTCCCTTCCTGAAAAGTGGCCTGAAACCAGCCGCCCGCAGAAAGGACCTTTTCGATCAAGGTGCGATCCGGATGGCCACGGGAGCCATCCATACCGTGAAGCCGTTGGAGGTCTCTTTCCCCAAAGGACGTCTTTCCGTTGTGACAGGCGTGTCCGGATCCGGGAAAACGACCCTGCTTTTAGAGAGCCTGGTCCCCGGATTGAAGGCGTATGTGGATGGGCAGAATCCTCCCTCGCATGTCGAGCGCCTCGAGGCGGAAGGCATCCGCCAGGTGAAACTGATCGATGCGACTCCGATTGGCATCAATGTCCGCTCAACGGTCGCCACTTATGCCAACATCCATGACGAACTCCGGAAGGTGTTTGCCCGAAGCGAAGATGCTAAGGCCGGAGGCTGGAAGGCTGGGGACTTCTCATATAATACAGGGAAACTCAGATGCCCCACCTGTGATGGTACGGGCAGCATCAGCCTGGATGTGCAGTTCCTTCCCGACGTGGACATCCCGTGCCCGGATTGCCATGGCTCCCGATATGCCCGGGTGGCTTCGGATATACGTCGGAAAAACGGGTGTTCGCTGCCCGAGTTGATGGCAATGAGCGTTGATGAGGCCTTGGACGCCTGCAGGGACCTTTCCGTGATCCGCGGCAGGCTGCAAGTCCTCCACGACCTCGGTCTCGGATATCTGACCCTGGGCGAAGCGACCCCCAGCCTCTCCGGCGGAGAAGCCCAGCGCTTGAAACTCGCCAGCGAGATGGGACGCGGGCAGGATGATTCTGTCTTTGTCTTCGACGAGCCGACGATCGGCCTTCACCCGCTGGACGTGAAGACTTTGATGAATGTATTCCATCATCTGATCGGCAAGGGTGCCACGGTCATCGTCATCGAACATGACTTGGATGTCATCCGGCAAGCCGACTATGTCGTTGACATGGGGCCCGGCGGGGGAGAGTCGGGAGGAAGGATCGTAGCCTCGGGAGCTCCTGCAGAAATCGCATCCTGTGAAGAAAGTATTACCGGGAACTATCTTTAGGATGAAACGACCGTTGTCCAAATGATGATGCTCCTGGCAACTCGTTGCTAATGCCAGATTATCGATTGATCATCAAATGGGGTTGAAAATGAAATGAAGAATCAGTAAATTTGCTCACTATGAAAAAGTTAATTTTTGCGGCGATTATCGCCTGCCTGCCCTTGTTTGTTTCCTGTGGGGTGTCGAGTGTCAATCATACCGGAGATCTCACAGGTTCTATTTATGGCGTGTGGGCATTGGATTCCAAGACTGTTGCTCCCGCAGGAAAAGTCGATTATTCCGGCGTCCATTTCTATCTTTCCTTGAGCGAGCCCCGTATCGCCCTTGCCAAGAAAGGCAGTTTTACGCAGCTTGATCTCAAAGATGTGGACGTCGACGGTTCCCAGTTTTCATACAATGCGGCCAAAAAGCAGATCAGCTTTGGGAAGACGCTTTGGCTCACGCAAGGTCTTAACTATGAAATGCGTCTGTCCGGGACCTACAACGTCCTGGAAATGACCCGCACGAAACTGGTCATCCAGAAAGAATCCATGGGGGTTAAGACCACCTATTTTTTCCGCCGGTACAAATAGACAATCGACGGGGCCTGTTTTATTCCTGTTTCCTGTGAAGTTCAAGCATACACACAGACCAGGGTTTTGGCTCGGCTTCGTTGACTTCTTCACGGCCGGGCTGTTTTTCCTTCTGTACATGCCTCTGAGTGGTCTGCAGGATGAACTGGATGAGATTCTGGGCCGAAGGACGCAAAGATACTGGGTTGCCTACCTGCTTGGAGTCCCGACTGCCTTCATCTATCCGCTTGTCTGGATGTCCCAGATTGCCGAAGAGATGAAAACAAAAGCCATCGAGATGAACATTGACGGCCCGTACACTTCGTGGTGGCACATGTTTGGTTGGAATGTTTTCGGACTCCTGCTGATGGGCCCGGCCATTGCGACGCACCGGTTTTTTGATACCCTCAATAAGATTGAGTCCAAGTTGAATGAAACCCTCCAGGGATGAAGCCTAAAAAGAAACAGAAGAAGCTGCGGATCACTGAGTCGGATTTCATGCTTGCCAACCGCAGGGCGGCACGACTTGAGGAGATCGCCGAGCACGGTCACCCCATTTCTTTCCGGAAAGCCCTCCATAGGTCCAAGAAACTCTATGACCGGAAACGCCTGAAAAAGGTGGGGGAGGACTTCGATTGAGAGTCAGTTAAACCGGAATTTGTCGGATTATTCTTCTGAATTAGTATCAGTTAAATTCAACAAACATGAACCAAAGTCTTGTAGAACTAACACAAAAACGTATTCTCGAGTATATCGCGGCGAATCCAGAGTCAGACAGGTTGCCAACGGAACAGGAACTGACCCGGATCCTCGGCGTCAGCAGGGTCGTCGTACGGGAAGCGCTCAGCAGTCTCCGCGTCCTGGGTATGATTGAAACCAGGCCCAAATCGGGAAGCCGCCTGGTAGCTCCCGATGTGTTCTCCACCCTCAAGACGGTGATTTCTTCCGGCCTGGTTGATGATTCGACTCAGAAAAACCTTCAACGTTTAAGGGTCGTGATTGAGATCGGTGCGGCTGATTACATCTTTGATGGCAAGAATCCCGAAATGATGGACAAGATAGGCGCTCTGGTCAAACGGGAAAGGGAGCTGTATATCGAGCTGTTGACCGCTGATGATCTTCAGAAGAAAAGCCTGTCAGCTGAGATTTCCAAGGTCGATGTCGAGTTCCATACTTTGCTGATGGAAATGACAAATAACAAGTCTCTCATCGATTTCCAGGGAATCATTCGTCATCTTTTCTCTCTATATCCTCCTACGATCAAGGAATTTGGCTCCGAGGCCATGACCCATGCCGGCCTGTATTCAATATTGAAGACCGGGACCGCTGATGAGTTCCGTATGGCCATGAGAATACATTTGGCGCCTTTGATGCAATTGATTAAGTAGTCGCAAGCGCTTTTTATCAAAGAACGGGACAAGTTTTTGCCCCGTTCTTTGATAAACTATTGCATCTGTATTATATTTATCCTATATTAGAGGGGAAAATCGTGCATATTTTTTAAAAATTTTACATTATATAGGCTAATTGTCATACAAATGGCGGGCGCAAACAGTATTCAGATGGAGAAAATCGAAAAGATAAGGGGCTTGAATGTGGCTGTAGTCACACCGATGACACAAGAAGGGGTGATTAATTTGGATGTTATTCCTCAATATGCCGGATTCCTCATCAATCAGGGAATCGATGGTGTATTTGTAAACGGATCATCCGGAGAGGGGCTTTTGCTGAGTGTCGAGGAGAGAATGGCAGTCCTTGAAAGATGGATGGAATTCTCTGACAAGTTGAACATTCTGGTCCATGTGGGGCACACATCTTATGTGGAGGCCAGGAAACTTGCCTCTCATGCTGACAGACTGGGAGTCAGAGCCATATCAGCCATGGGGCCGTGCTTCATGCAGCCGAAGACGATGGAAGATTTCATCGGATATAATAAAATAATCGCATCAGCGGCTCCGAATACCCCATTCTATTATTATCACGTCCCGGGCTATTGCGGGGTGAATTTCCCGATGGACAAATTCCTTGAACAAGCCAGTCTCGAGATTTCCACCTTGAGCGGAATGAAATTCACGAGTCAGGATGTTTGGACGGAGTTCAATTGCGTGAAGGTCCAGGGCGGTCGTTTCGATATCCTTCATGGTCATGATGAAACCCTGGTGGTGGGTCTTCAGCTAGGGGAATATGGCGGAATCGGAACTTCATTCAATGTCTATGGAAAAGTATTCAAGCAGATAATCCGCCTCTATGAGTCCGGTGATATCCAGGCTGCGGTAGACCTTCAGTACGAAGCCGACAAGATTGTGAGGCTCATGTGCAAGTATGACGCCATTCTCGGCACAATCAAGCAGATGCTGGTAATCCTGGGGGTCCCTGTCGGACCGGCAAGGTTACCTAACAGAAATCTGACCGACGCTGAGAAGGCGGACCTCAGGACAGAGATGTCAAAGTATTTTAATTTATGAGTTCCTTTACCATAGTGGACTGGATAGTTATGATGATGATGCTTGCAGCCATCATTGTCATATGCTACCGTTCAGGCAGGAAGAACAACACGCAGGATGATTATCTCCTGGGTGGTAAATCCCTGGATTCGGGGATGGTCGGCCTGTCTCTTTTCGCCACTTTGGTAAGTACTTTAAGTTATCTGTCATATACGGGGGAAATGATAAAGAACGGGCCATCCTATCTTGCCGGTTCTTTATCGTATCCTTTTGCGGCTTGGATCGTCGGAAAATATATCATTCCGCGTATCCTTAAATATAAAGTGACGAGCGGATATGAAATCCTGGAACAGAGCCTGGGCAAAGGATCCCGGACGCTGGGTGTGATTTTCTTTATATCCCTGCGTTTCATGTGGATGTGCACGATCATCTTTGCCACTGTACGGGTGGCTTTAATCCCGATCCTCGGTCTTTCTCCTGCCTGGACTCCTGTCCTCTGTGCCGCCATTATCCTCTTCACAGTATTCTTCACGACGATCGGAGGACTCCGGGCCGTTGTCGCGACAGATGCCATGCAATCCATCATCATGTTCCTGGGAGCAATCCTGACAATCGTCGTCATCCTTTTGAAAATTGATGATTTCAGCGTACTGTCATCTCCTGCGATGTACAGCGATTGGGGCAGGCTCGAATGGCTTCCACGCATGGATGTCAGACTTACGCTCGCTAATTTCTTCGTCATGAGGCTTTGCTGGCAGATCTGTACCGCCGGTTCAGACCAGATGGCCATCCAACGCTATCTTTCAGTGAAGGACAGTCATGCCGCAAGACGGTCCTTCAATGTCTCTCTGATCAGTTCTGCGGCGATAGAGATTCTTCTGGCGATTGTCGGCCTGTTTATCATGGCATACTTTACGATCAACAGTAACTTGCTCCCTCAAGGAGAGACCATTTCCTCTGCGGCGGACAGTTTGTTCCCTCTATTCATCAGAATGGGACTTCCGGCCGGAATCACGGGGCTGATCGCCGCCGCCTTGCTCGCTGCGGCCATATCCAGCCTGTCATCCGGTCTTAATTCGGTGTCATCGGTCATTCAGGAAGATATCCTGAAAAAGATGAGATGCTTCGAGGGGCGGGAGTTTACTGTTAAAAGCATAAAACTCATTTCCATCTTCCTGGGGGTGGCAGTGCTTGGGTGTTCCTTCCTTGTAGGTTATGTACAGGGAAATCTGTTTGACGTACTTGTTAAAGTCGTAAATCTCGTTACGGCACCTCTTTTCGTGCTGTTTTTCCATGCCATGTTTTCAAAGAATGCCACCGACCATGGCGCGGTAGCCGGCGGGCTGTCTTCCATGGCGATGGCGGTAGCCGTGGCGTTCTTCGGGATCTTCGGCATTTCTCAGATGTGGATCCTTTTCACGTCACTTGCTGTGGGGATCCTTGTAGGCTGGATGGCCAGCTGGGCGGACAGACAAATTAATAAGAGTTTCAGCGTTTAGATATATGAAAAGACTGGTCTCAGCTATATTATTCATTGGTTTTTCCATGACCGTGTTTTCTCAGAATGTTTGTTTTGAGGTAAAGCAGATCTGGTCCAACGATAAGCACAATGCTTTCACATCTTTGGTTAAATTCAATGATGCTTATTATTGCTCTTTCCGGGAAGGGGACAGCCATATTTTTGATTCCTCTGGGAAAGCTGAGGGCAAGGTCCGTATCTTAAAATCAACCGACGGAGAAAACTGGGAATCGGTGGCATTGTTTGGGAAAGACAAGTATGATCTGAGGGACCCCAAACTATCCGTCACTCCGGACAACAGGCTGATGGTCATAATCGGCGGTTCGATTTACGAGAACAAAAAACTGACCGGGAGGATTCCTCAGGTTTCATTCAGCAAAGACGGGAAGCATTTTTCAAAACCGGCACCGGTCCATATCCGCGATGATGCAGGCAATGGAAAGGATTGGATCTGGAGAGTGACATGGCATAACGGTGTGGGATATGCCGCCATGTACTCGTTGACTGCAGAAAGAGACGGCTTCTTGAGCTTGCTCTCGACAAAGGATGGCGTCAACTTCGACCTGGTGACCAGATTTGACATCACGGGTTTCCCTAACGAAGCGACCATCCGTTTTGATCCTGCGGGCAATATGAGTATGATGGTCCGGAGGGAGCTGGACGACCAAAAGGGCTATTTTGGGAAAAGCGCCTTCCCATATACGGACTGGACATGGAAAAAGATGGATTTCCGTCTCGGCGGACCGGATTACATTTATCTCGACGATGATCTCGTCGTGATGGGGTCGCGGTCTCATTTTACGTCGATCGCAAAAACTGTCCTGTTGACGGGAAACGGTACGGAAAAGTTCCAGGAAGTCTGTGTCCTGCCTTCGGGAGGCGACACCAGTTACCCAGGGCTGATGGTCGAAGGGGATCGATTGTGGGTCAGCTATTATTCCTCTCACGAAACGCCGAAAGCATCCGTTTATCTAGCTAAAATACCTTTGACAATGTTTGTTTTGAAAAAGTAAAACTAATAACCATGAATTAGTTATGACTAAATCTAACCATTTGCCGTTTAACAACAAATCAATTTTGTTGTTATGCATGTTGTTCATCTCCTTTTCTGGTTATTCTCGAGAGGTAGCCAGTACTGCCAGTCCATCAGCCGTTGATCAGCAACAGGATGCGTTCACACTGAAAGGTAAGGTTTCTGACACACATGGAAACCCGTTGCCGGGGGCAAGCCTGGTGTTGGTGGGAAGCACCCGTGGCGTAGTAACGGATTTGGATGGATCGTTCTCTATTTCCGTCTCCCGCGGTGATAAACTGATCGTTTCCTTTTTAGGAATGGAGGATCAGATTTTTACCGTGGTTGATGATAAAAAGGTAAACATTAAACTGAACGAGAAAGGCAATGAACTCGAAGGACTCACTGTCGTTGCCTTTGCAAAACAAAAGAAGGAAAGTGTGGTCTCTTCCATCTCGACCATTGCTCCTGACCAGCTTCAAGTCCCAAGCAGTAACTTGACTACGGCATTTGCAGGTCGCCTGGCCGGCGTCATTTCCTATCAGCGGAGTGGTGAACCGGGAGAGGACAATTCCTCCTTCTTTATCCGTGGCGTCACTTCGTTCGGAGCCGGAAAAAAGGATCCGCTGATCCTGATCGATGGCGTCGAATTGACGTCAAACGACCTTGCCCGGCTCAATACGGATGACATCGACAGTTTCTCCATCTTGAAAGATGCCAGCGCTACGGCATTGTATGGAGCCCGGGGAGCGAATGGTGTCATCATGGTGAAAACCAAGGAAGGTGCTGAAGGAAAAGCGAAGTTGAATATCCGAATCGAAAACAGCCTGTCCGAACCGGTAAGCTCCATCAAACTGGTGAAGGATCCACAGCTGTATATGACCATGCACAACGAGGCTGTCAAGACCCGTGATCCGCTGGGGGCACTGATTTACTCGGATGAGAAGATCGCCAATACTGGGAAGGGGAATCCGTTCGCTTATCCTTATACGGATTGGCAGAAAATGCTGTTCAAGGATTATACCTTCAACCAGCGTGTGAACCTGAATGTCAGCGGCGGCGGCAAGATCGCTCGCTACTATATCGCCGCAGCCGTCAATCAGGACAACGGTATCCTGAACGTCGACAAGCGTAACAACTTCAACAACAACATCGACTTGAAGAAATATCTGCTGCGCGGCAACATGAACATCAATGTCACGCCGACGACAGAACTTGTCTTCAGGCTGCATGGTACGTTTGACGATTATAACGGACCTATCGACGGCGGTACGGCAGTATATAATTCGGTGCTGAAGACGAACCCGGTCTTGTTCCCTGCGTATTATGAGCCGGATGACGCCAATATGAACACAAGACATATCCTCTTCGGTAATTATGGCGCAGGTGATTATATCAATCCCTACGCCGACCTGGTCAGGGGTTACAAGGAATACGACAAGACGTTGGTGCTGGCTCAGGTGGAGCTGCATCAGAATCTGGACTTCCTGCTGAAGGGACTGTCCATGAGAGGGCTGTTCAACACGACCCGTTATTCTGATTTCAATGTGTCCCGTTTCTATAATCCTTATTATTACAAGATGGATTATTACGACAAGAATACGGGCAAGTATTATCTGACACCCTTGAATGAGGCCACCGGAACGGAATACCTGAGTTATAGCGAAGGCGGGAAAAACGTTTACAGCACGACTTATTTCGAAGGCGCGCTGCAATATGGCACGTCCATCAAGGACAGGCATCATTTCAACGCACTCTTTGTCCTGACCTCGTACGAGAAGCGGGTCGGTAATTCCGGAAGCCTGCAATTATCGCTGCCGTACAGGAATCTGGGACTGGCGGGACGTCTGACATACGATTTCGACACCCGTTATTTCCTGGAGTGGAATTTCGGCTACAACGGATCTGAAAGATTCAGTGAGCAGAACCGTTTCGGCTTCTTCCCTTCCATCGCCGCCGGTTATATGGTGTCGAATGAGAAATTCTTCGAACCGCTCAAGAAGGTCATTACCAAGCTGAAACTGAAGGCATCCTACGGATTGGTCGGTAATGATGAAATCGGAAGCGCTTCCGACCGTTTCTTCTATCTGTCGGAGGTGAACATGAACAACTCCAACCGAGGGTATGTATTTGGAATTGAGCGCAATTTCAGTAGAAACGGCGTTTCCATCTCCCGATATGAAGACCCCAACATTACTTGGGAAAAGTCCTATAAGCAGAATTATGGCATAGAATTGACCCTGTTCGACAACCTCGAGATCCAGGGCGATTATTTCAAAGAGCACCGGACGAACATCCTTCAGGATCGGGCATACATTACTGCAACGATGGGACTCCAGGCCGTTCCGCAGGCAAATATCGGAGAAGTCTCGGGAAGTGGCTTTGAGGTTTCTGTAACCTCCT
>JAEEGI010011370.1_pt1 | contig 19203 bp, 9 predicted proteins | sample 8958751 | NCBI WGS metagenome assembly JAEEGI01 (sample SAMN16246545, study PRJNA631951) | gut metagenome | biome: gut microbiome; feature: rumen; material: KS-attached | host: Bos | place: Iran: Karaj | collected 2018-10 | reverse complement strand
CCGAGTCTACTTCGGCTGTGCGCTCGTTCACCATCACAGCTTTGCCGGTGGGCGAGACCGAGCCTGGTTATGTCATGAAGAAAGACATCGACAACGACTCCTATACCTTGCAGCACGGCCTCACGCTGAACAACTTGTGGGTGCGTTCGGTAAAAAGCGAGTATGACAATATCACTTTCGACTCCGATGGCCTCATGAATCGTGGCTTCACTGTAAAGGGAAACCGCATCTATCAGGCGGGTAGGGTAGAGGGCAGCAGCTCGGCTGCCACCTATTTGCGCGTGTATAATGCTGCTACAGGAGAGCGCATACATGATGTGCAGCTTTCGGCCGATGTGAGCGTTCCCTATTATCCGGCCAACGATGTGCTCACCGATGCTGCCGGCAATCTGGTGGTGACCAACCTCACACTTAACATAGGTTCCACCCCTCTCATGATTTATCAGGTCGACGAGAATACGGGCGACGCCACCTTGCGTGCCCGACTCACCGCCAATAATGTGACTTCGAAGCCACGCATCGACCATTGCAACGTGCTGGGTGATGTGAGCAGTGGCAATTTCAAGGTATTTGCTGCCACGGCTAGCGGATCTGAAATCATTCGTTGGACCATAACCAATGGCTCAGTCACGGCTACTGAGGTGAAGCAAGTGACAGGTTTTGCTCCCGCAAGCAACACCTCTTTCGGCATCGCACCGCGCATCTATCCCGTGAGCGACAACATCGTGTATGTGAATGGTGGGGCAGGATATCTCACACGCTATAACTTTGCCACTGGCGCCATCGACGGCAGTTTCAGTGCTGGCGAACTGGTGAGCAACAACAACCAGGCCAATGGCGCCGCAATATTCGACTTTGCCGGTCGCAACTTCCTGCTCTACAGTTACGGCGACTTCAATGCCAGCCTGGGCCACCAGTTTATGCTTGTCGAGAACGAGACCGACTGGCAATTCTCGGGTTTCGGCAAGATGTGGCTCTTCCCCGCACAAGGTTTAGGCCGCATCAACAGCTCCACATGGGGCGCTCCTTGCATGGCAACGCCTGGCGGTGACAAGTTCACCAAGAACCTCTACCTTTATGTGCCTGGTAACGGCATGGCGGCCTATGAACTCAAGGTGCTTAAGGGCGATGTGAATGCTGATGGCAAAGTAGACGTGCTTGATGTGACCATGCTCATCTCCATGATTCTCGACGTAGTACCCAAGGACACCTTCCGTGCCGATGTGAACGACGATACCTCGGTGAATGTCTCAGATGTGACCATGCTCATTAATATTATATTGGGCTTGGTATATTAATGTTTTGATTCTTAAACAAAAATTCAATATTTTTAAGATGTTGCTTCGAAATAAATATTGTAAGTTTGTAACATAAATCTAATGTTACAGCCTGGTTGTAGAAAAACACATTTTTATGATGCGATTCTGCTACCAGGCTGTCGATATATCTGCAATCTTTAACGATAATCTTAATACAACCTGCAAACTTGATGTTTAACAATCTATAAATAATTGATTCTAAACAATCTACATTATAAAAACCAAACATTTATGAGAAAACAGCTATTGCTTCTGTTAGTTTCAATCTGCTCGGTTTTGGGCTATGCCCGCACGGTGACCGGTGTCGTCACCTCGGCCACCGACAAGGAACCCATCATTGGGGCCTCGGTGCGCATTCACGGCACCAATAAGGGCACCACGACCGACATAGATGGAAGCTACTCAATCAACGTCAACGACAACGATGTGCTTGACGTTTCGTATGTGGGAATGAATCCCGTCTCGGTGAAGGTGGGTAACCGCTCGGTTATCAACATCGAACTCACCGACAATTCCCAAGTGCTCGGCGAAGTTGTTGTCACGGCAATGGGTCAGACTCAGGAAAAGAAGAAACTGAACTTTGCGGTGCAATCTCTCAATGCCGACGAGGTGACTGCCGGTAGCACTACCAACTTTGCCAACTCTCTGCAAGGTAAGGTGGCTGGTCTGCAAGTGGCTACGGGTGGTGGCTCTCCTAACTCATCTACTCAGGTGATTATCCGTGCCATTTCTTCGGTCAACAACTCTCAGAGTAATGAGCCGTTGATGATTGTCGATGGTGTACCCATTCGTGGTAAAGGTTCTACTCTAGCCGACATCAACGCCAACGACATCGAGAACATGACCGTGCTCAAGGGTGCAGCTGCATCGGCCCTCTATGGCCAGGAGGCTGCTAACGGTGTCATCATGATTACAACCAAGAGCGGTAGCAAGGATGGCAGCATCAGGGTTACGGGCTCGGCAACCGTTGAAATCAACACTCCCATGCGTGTTCCCAAAATCCAGAGCAAGTTCATCCCAGGTACCAAGGGTATGTACAAGGAGAACAGCTCTAGCGGTGGTTGGGGACCCTACTTGAGTGCCAACGACGTGCGCTACGACAACATCGGCGACTTCCTCGGCACAGGTCTGCTCCAGAAGTATGACATGAGCGTGAGCGGCGGTACCGAGAAATTCAATGCTTATGCTTCGGTTGCCTATATGGACAACCAGGGTGTGGTTCCCAAGGACTTCAAGAAACAGCTCACCGTCTTCCTCAAGAGCGCATTCAATCCCTCCAAGCAGGTGAACATCCAGTTCTCGATGAACTATGTCGACTCTAAGTCGCGCGGCTTCGGTAACTCGATGTCGACCATCTACAACTGGGGTATCAATAAGAACATGAGCGACTATGAGACCCTCGAAGGTCACGTGAACTGGCGTGCCCGCTATGAGAACTGGGATATTCTCACCGATCTTGAGCGCATCAATGCTGGTGTTTCGCCCTACTATGGCCGTTATAAAGACAAGAGCGAGACCAAGAGCAGCCGTGTCATGCTCAATGGCCAGATTTCTTATGAGCCCTTCACCGACCTCGTGTTTACCGGCAAGTTGGGTTATGACAAGGGTCACAGTACCTATGAGGCTTATGTCGTGCCCCGTTTCTATGACGAGGACTTCAACGATCCCACCAATCCCGATTTGCAGCAGGCATTGAGCGACAGCCAGAGCCTCTTCGGCTGGTACAGCTTCCAGCCCTCTCGAGGCGAGCAGTTCACGGCTCAGTTCCTTGCTACTTATAAGAAAACCTTTGCCAAGGACTATACTTTCAATGCCCTCTTCGGTATTGAGTATAAGGAGAGCAGCAGCTATGAGGCTTCTATCTATGGCGAAAACTTCCAGCTCAGCGGTGACTTCTACAGTTTCATGAACACTGATTTCACCAATGGTGACCAACTTCAGGCTAATCATCCAACTCTTAGTCATACTAAATGGAATAAGTATGGCTACTTTGGCGAGTTGCGCTTCGACTATAAGGGCATGGCACAACTCTCAGTGACCGGCCGCTACGATGGCTCGTCACGCTTCAAACAGGTCGACCCTACCTATTTCTATCCTTCGGTAACGGGTGGTATCATCTTCAGCGAACTCTTTAACCTCTCTAACAGCTGGTTCTCTTATGGCAAGCTGCGTGGTAACTGGGCTAAGGTGGGTAAAGATTGTCCCGCTTACCTGTTTACTGACACTTACAAAGTTTGGACGCTGTTTCCTGATGGTGGCTATGGTATTGACCCAACGCATGCGCGAGCCGTGGAACTGGAGCCTGAAATGACTAATTCATGGGAAATCGGTGCCGACCTGCGCTTCTTCAACCAGCGCACACGCTTAGATGTGGCTTACTACTCAACAACTGTTGACAATCAAATTGTAACAGTCCGCGTGTCTCCCGCTTCGGGCGTGATTCTTCAAACCCGCAACGAGGGTACTATCGAGAACTATGGTGTTGAGGCCACTCTGGCACAGGACATCTTCAAGACTCCTGACTTCGACTGGACTGTAACACTCAACACCTCGTTCAACCGTGGCCGTGTGAAAAAACTGCCCGAGGATGTTGTTGAGATTCAAGGTACGCAATATGGCGATATCTTCCCCGTAGCCCGCCTGAACGGTTCTTCCACAGGTATCTCGGGTAAGGATTACCGCCGCGACCCTAATGGCAATGTGATTTGCGACGAGAACGGTTATCCTGTCATCGACCCTGCCAAGGGTATTTACATTGGTAACCGTGAGCCCGACTTCCTTATGGGGCTGGGTTCCACCTTCCGTTACAAGAATGCAACCCTCTCGTTCCTGTTCGATGGCCGCTGTGGCGGTGACATCGTGAATGTGACAGGCCGTAGCCTCATCACTAACGGCATGGCTCGCTGGTATGACCGTTATCGCAACCGCGAAGTGATTTTCAACGGTGTCCAGGAAGTTCCTGGTGCCGATGGTGAGATGACCTATGTGAAGAACACTACCCCCATCATCCTCGACCAGAACTTCATCGCTACCTACTTCAGCACGGTTTCGTCCAACTTCATCGAAGATGGTTCTTACATCCGTCTGAGTTATGTCACGCTGGGTTACGACTTCTCGCATCTGTTCAAGAAGACGTGGGCTGTGAAGGGCCTGAGCGCTACCTTCACGGGTCGCAACCTGTTCCTGCTCACCAAGTATTCGGGCAACGATCCTGCCATTCTCGCCGCAGTGAGCGGTGGTACGGGCGGCATGGGTATCGATAACTACAACGTGCCCGTTTCACGCAGTTTCAATTTCACTCTTAAAGCAACGTTCTAAAAATGACTAGACCTATGAAAAAGATAAGATTAATCGTAGCAACGTTGTTGATGGGCTTTGTGTCGGTGAGCTGTACTGATGTGCTCGATGACAACGTAAATCCCGATAGGGCTCACTATATCGATGCCAAGGTCGGCTTGCCGGTGCTCGTTTTCTATGCACAGCAGGTCGTCTATGACCACTCCGAGTATTATGCCTATTTCTCGCAGATGCTCACCACAGCCGGCAAGAGCTCGGTGGGTGCTTATTCCTATAAGTGCGAGTGGGAGATGCTCACCATGAACCGTCACCCCATGTGGCGACGTCACTTCTACGACATCGGTAAGAATGGCAACACCCTTATCGAGAATTCTCGCATAATCAATTCTCCCAACTATGAGCTGATTGCACGCACCATCAAGCTGATGTCAACCCAGCTCACGACCGATGCCTTCGGCGACATGCCTCGCAGTCAGGCCTATCAGTCGAATGCGCCCCAATACGATACGCAGACCTCTATCTACAAATGGATGCTCGAAGAGGCCGACGAACTGATTAAGATGTACGAAGACCCCGCCATCGCACAGAGCCCCGACAACCAGGAAATCACCTTTGCCGAGGACCGCGTCTATGGTGGTGACCTCGAGCGCTGGAAAGGTCTCGTCTATGCCATAAAGGCCCGCATCCTGTTGCGCAACATTCCTAATGTCGACCGCAGTGCTGCTACTTGCAACAAGATTATTGCTGCTGCCGATGCCGCCATCAATCAGTGGCGCAAGGGCGAACTCTTGCACGGCGACTGGTTTGGAAACGAACCCCGTTACAAATGGGATGGCGGTACTGTCACCCAGAATGCTGTGTGGAGCATTGCGCAGCCCATCATCAACTCTTGGGAGTCGCGCGGCAACCTGCTTTCAAGTGCCATTCCCTCCAAGTTCTTCGTGGTCGACCTGCTGGGCCTTGGCTCAGCCGACAACGAGAAGGATATGGGTAAGTATAGCGCTGAGCGTCCCGATGGCAAAACTTGTACCAACGGTTACGGCAATGACCCGCGTCTGGCCTTGCTCATGCTTGCACGCGATGGTCCCGAGACGGCTTCCAACCCCAGCACCGTGAACAAGATTCGCTGCCTTGAGAACAACATTGGTATGGGTAGCACCTACAAGGTGGTGAACTATCCCGACCTCTACATGGGTGCATACGCCGGCGATGTGACTTGCTACAATCCCATCTTCACGATGGAGGAACTCTACTTCATCAAGGCCGAGGCCGAGTACTGGCTGGGCAACAAGGTGAAAGCCTGCGAGCTCGCCAAGGAAGCCACTGAACACAACATTCAGCGTCATCTCGACTTCTTCCTCGAGAAGTATCCTAACCCCAACTACAACGAGAAGACCGACAACAAGTACCCCGGCAAGTCGCAAGGCACGAAACCCGGTTGGGTACAGGGTGATTACTGGCATGCTCAGGTCGATGCCTTCCTGAATAACGAGGATTACTATTCTGGCACTGGTGCCACTCCTAAGGTCTATAAGGTTTCAGTTCGCGGTAACAAGCATTGGTTCTTTAACCCCAGCGAATTCACCTTGAGTGACCTCATGGAGCAGAAGTACATTGCCATGTATCTCCAGCCCGAGCAGTGGACCGACATGCGCCGTTACCACTACAGCAACAATCGCAACAACTACGGTATTGGTGACCAGAACGAGATTATCTATCCCACGCTGCGTCGTCCCTATAATCTCTATTCAGCCTATTGGATTGATGGTCTCACCGAGGCTGAGAAGGAGAATACCTGGATTCAGCGTCTCAACTACGACCCCGAGACCGAGGAAAAGTATAACCGCGCCGAGTTGCAGCGCCTGGGAGCCTACAAGAACTACAAGTGGCTCCAGGAGCCCATGATTTGGGCACATGCCTATGGCGAAGTGACATCTCTCACTGAAGAGCAATGATTGTTTAAACTATATATCAAGATAAGATTATGAAGATTTATAAAATATTAGGTGCTTTGGCACTCACATTAGGACTCTTCACCTCGTGTGCTAATCATGACCTCTTTGCCGACCGCATGGAAATTGGTCAGGTCCTGCCTACCGTTGACTGGGAGCAGAACTCTATGGCTGTAAAGGCTGGTGCTTATGCCACTTTTAAAGGAAAGTATTACACCTCAAGCGACAAGACCATCGACCGCAGCGAGGTGTGGGCTCTGGTCAAGCGTCAGCAGAGTGCCGCCGCCACCAGCAAGCTCACCACGGCTCTGTCCTACACCAAGACGATTTCCGTCACCGACACTGTGCGAAGCATGCAGAAGGTGGCCGAATACAGTCATAGCGATGCCGTGTGGGATGGCTATGAATATGTGCTAACTGATTCATTTCCCACCTCACGTACACTTTCACCTGTGAATTGGGTAACTCCTCTTGATTGGGATCAAGATAAGTTTGATTCCTATTATCCCTCGACCTTCCAGACCGAGTTTGTGAACTACCTGATCAATGCGCTCACCAAAGACAGCTTGTACTATAACGACCTGCGTAACGTCTACATCAACTATGCTTTCACCGAGGAGCAATTCCAAGAGATGAACGCCAAGCACAATGTGTCGTTCCCCACTGTCACTGAGACCGCCGACAAATCAACTGCGTGGTACACCACCGATGAGGTTGATCATTACTACTACACAACCGTCTCTGAGTCGGGTGCCGCCATCTATCACGAGATTGCTACTGAAGCCGACGCGCCTCAAGGTGTGAACGTCTATCCCGTCTATGGCTCGAGCCAGTGGCTCTTCAGCCGTTATAGCGACGACATTGGCGGCCGCATCACCACGGTGCGCCGTGAGTATATGCCTTATTGGAAGGATCTCATCAGCCTCATTCCTTTCACCAGCTGGATTTATGATTCGGCCAATAAGAACTATGCCGTTTCATTCTCAAGAAAATATTTCTTATTACCAGAATTTCGTGTTTATGACACTGACGGCAAAGTGGGTGTGACTACCGATAACAAAGAAATTACCCTCAACTAAACTATGACGACTATGAAGAAGATGATTCATAAAATCAGTATGCTGGCAGTGGCTTTGCTTGCGTTGGTGGCTTGTACCGACAAGGACCCCGCTTATGGCAATTTCCCTACCAAGGATGTTGACTTCACCTATAATGTTGATGGTGACCTGTATCAGTTAGACTTCTATGTGGTGTCCACCATTCAGTTCAACAACACTTCGGCTAAGTCGGGTGCTGTGACTTGGGACTTCGGCGATGGTACTACCTCTACCGATGCCAACCCCAAGCACAAATATGAAACGGCGGGCATCTATCAGGTGACTCTGAACGTGGATGGCGTGGGTAGCCGCACTTATCCGCTCCTCATCTACGACATCGCGCCTGTGCTCAGCGTGGCTGAGCAATCGGCTCCCACCATTGTCATCAACGATGTGTCGGTGCTCCTCGATATCGAGTTGCCTAACCCCGAGAACCTCATTTGCAAATATGTGTGGAAATTCCCGGAAGGCACCAAGACCGCCAGCGGCACTGAGATTGAAACCTTTGAGGGCTATTCTCATGCCGATGGCACCATCGATAACCCAGGCAAACTCACCTTCAAGAACATCGGTTCGCAGAAGATTGAGGTGCAGACGTGGTTCGACATCAATGGCGAGAACCGCCGTCTCGAGGACTCCTATGTGAATGTTCAGGTAGGTAGCTCGGTGCCTGCTCCCACGCTCTACTATGCTGAGCTGGGCGGCAACATCAAGGCCTACAAACTGGTAGATATGTCGCAGCTGCCTGCCGGCACCAAGAATATGACCTTCGACATGGGGGTGAATTCTGGCAATATGCCCACCCAGATTGTTTTTGCCAAGCAGGTCACCAAGACCGACTCTACCACACTTGAGCAAGACAATATCTACATCCTCGATTGCGGCAAGCAGTATTACTATGTAAACGACGAGAACAGCACCTTGGGCGACGGCAAGATTACCGTCATGAGTGCCGATGGTGCAAGTGTCGACATCATGGTCACCAATGTAGGTCAGCAGGCATTCAACGACCCGTTCCAGGGTTTTGCCGATGCCACTTACCTCTACTACACCGACCGCAACACCGGCATTCGCCGCTTGCCGCTCGACACTCGCGGTGAGAAGGAGGCCACCAACTTCAACAGTTCGGCAGGCTACTTCGTGATCAACAACCAGCTTGCTTACTATGGCAATGGCCTCTCTTATGGTGCCATCCACACAGGTCTATACATCGACAAGACGGGCATGTTCTGGTGGGGCAAGAACTACTCGGGTTATGGCATCTATCGCTTCAATGCCAGCGACATTGGCAAGACGGGTGCAGGCATTCCCATTCCTCATCCCATTGTGCTCGAGACCACGCAACCGCGTGCCTTTACACTCGATGAAGACCTGGGCAACCTCTATGTGTGGATGACCAAGGGCACAACACCCGATGTGGGCTTCGGACACTACAAGCTGCCTGGCCTGAGCGAGACCGTTACCTACGACAAGTTCGTGAAGTTCTTCCACATGGAGGCCGACCCGATTAATACGACCGATGCCGAGGGTGTTCACACCACTCAGATGGCCGTTGACAGGCAGACGCACTACGTCTACTTCGGTTTCCGTGCTGCCAAAGACGAGAAGAACTACACCTCGGGCCTCTATTACTACGATCCCGATAAGCAGACTATCGTGAATACGGGTGCTACAAATGCCAAGATTCTTGGTGTGACCATCAACCCCCGACTCACCAATCTGTTCTGATGTCGTCACAATTGACGGTTACTCGCAGTATACCTTAACATGAAGGCCACGGCTTAACCACAGGCCGTGGCTTTTTTAAAACAAAGAAAGTGATGAAGAAATTTTCAGTTATATTATTGCTGGCCCTGTTGCTTGGCACCTTGTTCATCCCAGCGCAGGCACAGGTGAAGCGCGAGCAGCGCGGCGTGTGGATGAGTGCCTATGTGAGCGACTGGCCTTCAGGTGCCATCACCGAGCGCAACGCACCTGCTATGAGGTTGGCCTGCCAGAAGATGCTCGATACCCTGGCTGTAAACAACATGAATGCCATCTACTTTCATGTGCGTGCCATGTGCGATGCTTACTACGATTCGGCCTACGAACCCTGGTCCAATCTCGTGAGCGGACAGCGTGGCATGGCTCCGGCTTTCGACCCCTTCGACTACCTCATTACCGAGAGTCACAAGCGGGGCATCGAGGTCTATGCCTGGGTCAATCCCTATCGCTATGCCTCCAAGTCGGCGGGCCTTTGGGGCCAGAGTGAACTGGACTATGTTCACACGCATCCCGAGTGGCTCTTGCAGGACGACTACGAGACGGTGCTCAATCCGGGCTTGCCCGAAGTGCGCCAGCGTGTGGTCGACGTGTGTCAGGACATCATCACAAAGTATGATTGCGACGGTCTGGTCTTCGACGACTACTTCTACAACCAGGACGGTGCCTCGATGGACCTCGATTCGGCCCTCTATAACGCCTATCGCCGTGAGGGTGGCACCATGTCGCAGGGCGACTGGCGTCGTGAGAACGTCAACATGATGGTTCACGACGTGAACGAGATGGTCAAGAACACCAAGCCCTGGGTGCGTTTCGGCATCGGCCCTGCAGGGGTAGCTTGCTCTAGTCCCGCCGTGGCGGCGCAATATGGTGTTGACCCTAGCCCGGGCAGCGATTGGCAGTACAACCAGATTTTCAGCGACCCCATGGCCTGGATATCGCGTGGCACCATCGACTTCATGGCTCCTCAAGTCTATTGGAACACCTCGCAGACCTACACCGGTGTCACACAGTGGTGGGGCAAGATCGGCCAGAAGTTCAACCGACACGTCTATATCAGCGGCTATGCCGTCGATCGCATGACCGAAGGCTCTAACTGGAGCCTTGACGAGTATGTTAATCAGGTGCTTATCATGCGCGATGCCATGAAGAGTGGCGTCTTTGGCATGGTCTATTTCAAGTATGGCACCTGGCGCAATCTTTCGGGCATGCTCAACGGCAAGACCAAGCAGCTCCGCCATTACTTGAAGGAACATGTCTATACCACGCCTTCGCTCAATCCCGCGGTGGCTTGGATTCAGCCCGACCACACCTATGGCACCATCACGGGCTTTGAGCGCAATGCCAATGTGCTCCAGTGGGACTCGGTCCCCAATGTGCGCTATGTGGTCTATGCCATACCCGACTCGGTAGATATGGCCACGTTCAAGTGTCAGCCTCAATACATCTTGGGTGTGCGCTATGCGCCATCGTTTGATATACCGCAAGCCTATCAGCAGGGCTACGACTTTGCCGTCACTATCCTCGACCGTTGGGAGAATGAGTATGCTCCCTTGCAACTGGGAGCTACCCCCACACAGGCGCCCAAGCCTGTGCTCTTGTTCCCTGTCAACGGAGAGCCCACAACCGAACTCAATTATCTCGAGTGGACCTGTGGCGAAGGGGCCGGTAACATGAACTACACGCTGCGTGTCTATCGCGATGCCGAACTCTCCGACATGGTTGCCAATGTGCAGCTCGACTCGGCACGATATGTGATTGCACAGGTGCCGGGACTCACCGAGGGCACTTACTTCTGGCAAGTCTCGGCTTGTGGACTCAACCAGTTTGAGAACACGAGCGAGGTGGGGCAGTTCTCCTATGGCGTGATGCAGGTAACCTCGCCCGCCAACAACACGACGGGTCTCTCACTCACGCCCACCATCACTTGCACGCAGGCTTCTGCAGGCACGCAATATCAGCTCGAGATGTCGCTGGTGTCTAATTTTGCATCGCTGGCCTATACTGCCACAAGCGCTGAGCCGTCTTTCACCATTCCTAAGTATGCACTGGCAGGTGGCTCCACCTATTATGTGCGCGTACGTGCGCGCTTAGGCGAAGCCGAGGTGCTCAGTAGCGCCATCAAGTTACAGACGGCCGACGTCATTCCCACTGTGCCCGAGTATGTTGTGCCCGCTGTTACCGACACGGTGCTCACCAGCCTTTCTCGTGTGGCATTTGAGCCGCAAGAAGGGCCACAATCACTGCGTGTCGAGATCAGCAGCAGTCCCTCGTTCCCCGTGCGCACTTCCTATAGGGGTACTATCGACGACGGCACTTTTGCTACGCCACGACTCGGCTCCATAACCGGTACGGGTAAGCTGACCGACGGCAAGACCTACTATGTGCGAGGCCGTTTTGCCTACTACACCATTGCAACTGGCAGCACACTGCAGTACACCGACTATTCGCCCGTGCGCCAGTTTGTTTACAAGGTGGTTTTGACGGGTGATATCGACGACAATGGTCGTGTCAACGTCACCGACGTCACCACCCTCGTCAACATGATTCTAGGCATAGTGCCCAAAGATGAAGTGCGTGCCGACATCGACGGCAACGGCAAAATCAATGTCTCCGACGTCACCGCCCTCATCAACATCATCCTCGGCATCAGTTAGATGTGAGGGGTGAGATGTGGGGTGTGAGGGTTCTCGGAGCTCTCCGAGTTCTCCAAGTTCTCCGAGTTCTCCGAGATCTCCGAGACTTCTGAGAATTGATTAAAAAAACAGTGAGGTGGCATTGATGTGCCGCCTCACTGCTTTGTGTGCCAGCCCCTGTATTTGTTTATTGGTGATGCTGATTTATGAATCTTTTGAGACCAATATTATATCAGTCCCGAGTTGGTGGCGAGGGTGAGGGCCTCGGTGATGGAGCGTGTGCCCAGACGCTCAAACATCACTCGCTTGTAGGTCTTGATGGTGTCAACTGAGCGATTCATCTTGTCGGCAATTTGCGCAACGGTCAGGCCTTGTGCCGAAAGTATGAGCACCTGTCTCTCTTGTGGGCGAAGTTTGACTGTATTCCTGGTTATCCAGCGATGGTAATCCAGTGAATATTCCCAATAAGTAGGTGCTCCTTTCTTGCGTAGCTCAATGTGTCCAGGCTCGCTATGCGACGAGAGCGACACCACGCACATCGAGAGCCACAGCCTGCCATCATCGGCAAGTGCGAATGGGGTCATTTTGTGATTGATGAGAAAACTCTTCTCACCATCAACAATGTGAAAATCATAGCTTATGAAATAGCCGATGCGCTCGCCTATAGGTATGCTGTTGAACTTCTTGAAACCCTCGGTGTTGATTTCAAGCAGCATGGCTTGCTCGGCTTCGGGCACATGCTCAATGTAGAACTGATAGCCCATTGCTTTCATCTGCTCTGCTGTGTGGCCTCCCAGGAACAGCGGATTGCTTGCCACATGCAGAAACTCGCGTTTGAAGTAATCAATCACATAAATGCTCTGATAGGTGGCGTTGGCCATCGCGTCGATGGCACGCTTGAGCATTTCGATGTGAGCATAACGCTCATCGTTAAGGTCAGTCACGGTATTTTCGCTCAGGAAGAAATCTTCAACTTTTGCCATAATCTGTAGGTTTTTCAGTAGCAAAGATAGTAAAAAAACATGTGATGTTAAATATTTTCACACCCTAAAGAGTGAAAATGCCAAAATTTTGCTTTTTGACTGTAACATTCACCCTTTAGTGTGTGTCTTCCTTATAAAGAGTTATCTAAATTTGCACATAAATAATAAACCCCATGAGCACTATGAAAAGGAGAATTACCACATTATTAATGATGCTTGCTTGCGCCGTTGCAGTTGTAGCGCAGCAATATGGTGTGCAATGCCAAGTTAACGATAGCAAGGGTGAGGGCGTTCCCTTTGCTACAATCTACCTTTATAATAGCAGTGATACGACCAAGGTGGTTAGCAGTGGCGTGAGCGACGCCTTTGGCAAGGTGGACCACAAACTCACGAATCCTGGCAGTTACTTGATGCGTGTGCAGTTTGTGGGTATGACAACACAAAAACGAACCTTTGAGATAAGTGCATCGTCGCCAGTTGCACAACTTGGCACCATAGTTCTCAATACTGAATCAACTACGCTAAGCGAAGTGACCGTTACAGCCCAACGGCAACTTGTTACCACCGATATTGACCGTCTGGCCTATGATGTGCAGGGTGATGAAGACAGCAAGACAGGCACCGTGCTCGACATGCTCAGGAAGGTGCCTATGGTCTCGGTCGACGGCAAGGACGATATTTTGGTGAAAGGCTCATCGTCGTTCAAAGTGTATCGCAATGGCCATCCCGACCCTGCACTGAGCGGTCAGAACATGAAGGATGTTCTCAAGGCGATTCCCGCCAGCACCATCAAGAAGATAGAGGTGATTACCGACCCTGGAGCAAAATATGACGCTGAGGGCACTGGTGCCATCCTCAACATCGTGACTGTGGGCAGCAGTGGTTCGTTGATGCAAGGCGTAACTGGCACAGTGAGTGGGGCTGTGGACAACACCGGTAGCCTCAGTGGCAATGCAAGCATCATCACTCAGATTGGCAAGGTTGTGGCCTCGCTAAACTATGGATATGCTAATAAGAATCGCCACTACGACCACAATATCATGAAGAGCGAACACACTTACTCCAGCACGGGCAACTCATTGTATAGTAACAACGAAACGCGCGGCTCATTCAATTTCCACTATGGTGACCTGAACGCAAGTTGGGAACCCGATACGCTGAATCTTGTTTCGCTCTCGTTTGGCGGCTACTACTATAACCATCACTCTGATGGTATCAACAACGCTCGCATGACCGACCGCGATGGGAACATCCTATATAAGTACACAACTACTGGTCGTGTGCCCACGAGTGGTTCCTATGACTTGCATGGGCGCGTTGACTATCAACACTTGCTGCATAATCCCGGTGAGGTGCTAACACTCAGTTACATGCTCTCTACCAGTCATAATAATATGAAGAGCATAAATACCTTCAGCGAAATGCTTAACTGTCCATTCCCTTATACTGGACAAACCACCGACACCAAAGAGACCTTTGCCGAGCACACATTTCAGCTCGACTGGACGCGCCCATTTGCCAAGTATCACACCATTGAGACAGGCTTGAAGTATATCAATCGCTTCAACAAGAGCAAGGGCATTTTTGAATTTGATGGTGTGCCCGAGATGAACAACACCACGCTTTTCAACCACCGCACCCATGTGGCAGCCGCCTACTTGAGTTATCGTTTCAGTAAGGGCAACTGGGCGGCTCGTGCTGGACTGCGCTATGAGTATAGTCGCCTCAATGCCGAGTTCCCCGACGGCATGCAGGCCAACTATCATCGCAACTTGAATGATTGGGTGCCCGACTTGAGTGCGCAATATAAATTCAACGATGCGCATAGCCTCAAGATTAATTACTCGACAAGCATCCGTCGTCCAGGCATCAGCTATCTGAATCCGGCTGTTGAGGAAGATCCCACAAGCCGCAAGTTTGGTAATCCTCACCTCGGCAGCTCGCTCAACCACTCAATCAGTATGACCTACATGAAGATAGGCAGCAAGCTCACCTTCAGTCTCAGTCCAAGCATCTCGTTTAGCAACAATCGTATAACAGGTGTTCAGTACACCGATGGTGATGTGCTGGTTTCAACCTATGCCAACACTCTCAAAAGCCGATACTTTAACCTAAGCGGTTTCGTGAAGTGGGCGATAGGCCCAACCACAAGTTTCACACTCAATGGCAGCGTGGGTAATTACAACTACGAGAGTCGTGATCTTAACCTCAAGAATAATCGATGGGTGGCGTTCTACTATGCACAGCTCAATCAGCAGCTGCCATGGAAGTTGCGTTTCAGCGCAGCCTTGAGCGGCCGCAGTGGTGGTATCGATGGCCTCTATGGCCACTACACAGGCACTTTGTACTATAACCTTAACTTGCAGCGCTCATTCCTCAAGGATGACCGCCTCACAGTGCGCTTGAGCACTGCAAACCTCTTCAATTCCAGTAAGTTCAACAAAATCACTATGTACACTACACACGGCGACTACACAGGTCTGGACCGTGCTTGGCAGTTTATGCGTGAATTCAGACTTACGGTGTCCTATCGTTTTGGCTCCCTCAAGGCAAGCGTGAAGCAAACCAACAAAACCATCCAGAACAACGACCTCGAGGGCGGTTCAAAGCCAGTCGGCAATTAACAAGAATGTGTGATTTTAGGGGGGATTAGCGGCGCCAGAATGAGGGGACGAACAGGGCGATGATGGTGATAATTTCGAGACGGCCCGCCAGCATGAGGAACGACATGACCCACATGCCCGATGGCGAGATGAAATCGTAGGAACCGGTGATGCCGGTCACGCCAGCACCTAGGCCGTTGTTCGACACGCACGAGAAGGAGGAGAAGAAGGCATCGACGATGGGAAATCCCTGTGCCACCAGCACCAGTCCGCCTACAACAATGAGCAGGAAGAAGATGGCGATAAAGGCCGAAATCTCGCTGCCTCGCTCGTTGTCGATAATCTGGTCGTTGACGCTAATAGAACGCATGAGGCGAGGCCTGATGTAGCGCCGCACCACAAGCGTGAAATTCTTGAAGAGGTAGAGCACCCTGTCGACTTTCAGACCACCGGTGGTGGAACCTGCGCAGGCGCCAATGCACATCATCAGGAAGGTGAGCGTGAGCACAAACAGTCCCCATCCCTCCCAGTCGCCGGCACTGTAGCCCGTTGAGGTGATGGCCGAAACGATGTGGAAGATGGGGTCGACGGTGACGCTTTGCCAACCGGTGTAGTGCCCCTTGGCCACAATGGCAGTCACCACGCACGCATAGAGCGCCACGATGATGAAGACGTAGGTCCTGAACACATCGTTCTTCCAGAAACCACGGCCACGCTTCTTGAGCGAGGCGAGGATAAGGCTGAAACTGATGCCGCCCAGGAACATGAAAAAGGTGAGCACCAACTTGATATAAGGCGAGTTGAAGGCGGCAATGCTGTCGTTTCGCGTCGAGAAACCGCCGGTAGAGATAGCCGTGAAACTCTGGCAGATGCTCTCGAAGAGGTTCATGGGGCCAAGCCAGAGCATCACAATGAGAACGAGGGTGATGATGGTGTAGAGCGCCCACAGAATTTTAGCCGTGCGCGAGATGCGTGCCCCCAGTTTGTCGTGCGTGATACCCGTAGCCTCGGCATGAAACATGATGATGCTGCCGCTATTGTTCAGTGCAGGAATAAAGGTGAGAGTGAAGATGATGATTCCCAGTCCGCCCACCCATTGTGTCAGTGCCCTCCATAGCAGAATGCCGTGACTGCAGCTCTCCACATCGCGAATCACGGTTGCACCGGTAGTGGTGAAGCCCGACATGGCTTCGAAAAAGCCTTCGCTCGCGTTCAGCGGCGTGGCGCAAAGCATCATGGGCAGCATGCCAAACAGTGAGAACACAATCCACGCCACCGAGGCCAGCAGCAGTCCGTCGCGGCGATGCAGTTTCTTGCTTTTGGGTCTGATGAGGAAATTGAGTGCGGCTCCAGCAGCCACCGTCAGCCCTATGGTGATGGCAAAGGCTTGCCAGTCGCTCTCGTGGTTGAAAAGGCAGGTGAGCAAGGGCAGGAGCATGAAGGCTGCCTCCACCATCATGAGTTGTCCCAGAATGCGAGCAATCATCGCATAGTTGATGCCGCCGCTTGCGTATGTGCTGTTTCGCTGCCGTTTCATGTCAGTTGAAGAGTTTTCTTGCCTTGTGCAGTGCTCCGGCAAAGCACACCACGAGCACCGAGTCGCCGCTGCACAGTTGCGTGTGTCCTGTCACAAGCATGCCCTTGCCGTTGCGAATGATGCCGGCAAAAGTGAGTTCTTCGGGCAATTTGAGGTCTTTGACGATGGCGCCGTTCAGTCGTGAGTCGGCTTTGATTTCAAGTTTCACCACCTCGGCATCGGGCAGGGCCAGGCACTTGGCCGAGGCTGCTCCGGCGTCGATGAGCAGTTGGAACACGGCGTTGGCCACCAGCATCTGGCGGTTGAGAATGGTGTCGATCTGGAACGACTCGGCCATGTTCACAAACTGCTTGCGGTCGACTTCGGCCATGGTTTTCATTACCCCAAAATCAGATGCCAGCAGGCAGGTGAGCACATTTTCCGATGCAGTCTCGGTGAGTGCTACAAATGCGTCGGCATTTTCGGTGCCGGCTTCTACAAGGGCCTCGATTTCAGTGGGCTCGCCATGAATCACATTGCACTTGTGCGTCTGACCGATGAGGCGCTGGCAATTGTTCATGTCGCCTTCAATCACCGTGAAGTCAAATTCGTTGGCGGCGCTGGTCACAGTAAGGGCGGTAGTGCTGCCGCCTCCAGCCATCACCACGCGCGAGATGTTGCGCTGCGTCTTTCCTGTGAGTTGTGCCACATCGTTGAGATTGGTTGGTGTGGTGGCAATGTAGAGTATGTCGTTGGGCAACAGTTGGTGATTACCTTTGGGAATAAGGGTGGTCTGGGCCCTGCGAATGGCTGTGACATGGAAGGTGCGGTTGATGGAGGCCAGTTCGCGCAGATGCTTGCCTGCCAGCGGAGCCTCGGGTTCGAGTCTCACGCCCAGCAGCACAATTTCGCCCTTGTTGAACTCATACCAGCTGCTGGCCCAGGAGTGGCGCAGCGACTCGATGATGCTCTGCGAGAGCAGATATTCGGGAAAAATGACATTGTCCACACCCATGCGCTTCACGACCTCTCGGTTTTGTGGCAACAGGTAGTCGCTGCGGTCCACGCGTGCCACCGTCATCTTGGCTCCGATCGATTTGGCCAGTCCGCATGCCACAAAGTTGCGTTCGGCCACCTCGGTCACTGCGATGAAGAGGTCGCAAGTGCCGGTCTTTGCTTGTCTGAGCACATTCAGGTCGATGGCGTCGCCTGCCACCGTCATCAGGTTGTTCTCTGAGTCGAGCATCGAGAGTTTGGTGATGTCTCGGTCCACGATGTAGATGTCGAGATGCTCTTCTGAGAGATACCTTGCCAGGTGTGACCCCAGAGTGCCGGCTCCAATAATGGTAATATTCATTGCAGTTGCATTTAATGAAGTTAAAACCGTTTCGGTCGCAAATATAGTTATTTATTTGAGAAAACTGCAAGTCTTTACCAAAAATCACCATAACAAATAGGGCGCTGAAAATGTTTTCCAGCGCCCCCTATTGTAATTAAGTAGGATTTCTCGCAGTGTTACTCGCGGGCAATTTGCTCGCCGCTCAAGAAAATGTGCCGGATGATGGGCGTAGTGTAGGCGTAGGGGATGAAGTCGATCGAGGGGATAGGCTGCGTGACATTGAAGTTGGCAACCTTGCCCAGTGCAATCGAACCATAGTCCTTGCTCAACCCCATAGCAGCTGCACCGTTGATGGTGGCTGCATTGAGCGCCTCGGCGGGTTGCAACCGCATCTTGATGCATGCGAGCGAAACGGCAAACTTCATGTCGCCGCTGGGCGTAGAGCCAGGATTGTAGTCGCTGGCAATGGCCATGGGCAGTCCGGCCTGAATCATCTTGCGTGCCGGAGCAAAGGGCATGTTCAGGAAGAACGAGGTGCCCGGCAGCGCCGTGGGAGTGGTGTTGCTGTCGCGCATCATCTCGATGTCGGCATCGGTCATGCTCTCAAGGTGGTCGACCGAGAGGGCGTTATGCTCCACAGCCACTTTCACGCCACCCGAGTCGGCGAGTTCCTGACCATGAATCTTGCCGCGCATGCCAT
>JAEEGI010011369.1_pt1 | contig 19203 bp, 14 predicted proteins | sample 8958751 | NCBI WGS metagenome assembly JAEEGI01 (sample SAMN16246545, study PRJNA631951) | gut metagenome | biome: gut microbiome; feature: rumen; material: KS-attached | host: Bos | place: Iran: Karaj | collected 2018-10 | reverse complement strand
ATTATGAAGAACACCAGATACTACTAAAACTTGTTTGTTTTTAAATTCTAATGTTTCTGCAGATCTTGTTCAATATATGACTGAAAGTTGCCAGTTATGATTAATGTGACAATGAATATCAGATTTTAGGCCTAATGATTATGTTACAAGAGCTGAATTTTGAACAGTGCTTTCCAGAATGCTATATTGAACTCCAGATTGAGAGGATGTATATTATTCTTCACACTTATACAGATTAAAAGCTAGATGAATAATCACTAATGATGATCCAAATTTACAAGAAGTAAGGTGATATGTAATGTTAATGCTTATGAGAAGTGATAATTTAAATGAGGCTGAATATCTTAGCTGTGTAGAGCTTTATGATCCAGTTTGTTGAGAAGATTGAAAAGTTTATTCAAATTGATGTTTCTTAAATGCTGCTGGAGTAAAACCAGGTTATAATTTCTGAGTTACAGAAAATAATACATGTGAAGAACTTACAAATAAAACAATCCAATGAAAGTACTTTCTTGTATGAATTAACGATCTTCATGAAATAAATTATGATGGATATGATAGTTATATTTCACTAAATATTACTGATAAAGATATATATGCAACATTCTGTAATAGCATAAGTGCACCTGATTATTCAATAAGCTGAAATACGATTAGTGTAAAAGAACAAATTCAAACTGAAATGGCATGTGAATGGAAACTTTTAATGGATGCCGAGAAAGAATTTATTCTAAATGGTGCTCAAATTTACTTACAGCCAGATTATCTAACAATCAATACAACAAAATGAGCTAGTTTTAAATTCCAAAAAGTTGCTGATTCTGTGGAGGTGCAAGAAGTTGGAGCTGATAATATGTATTATAATAGTTGATATTGAATTAGTTTTAAATTGTGATCTAAATATAGTTGAGCATTTATAAAAGAATGGGATTCTGAAGAATATAATACAACAACTGAAAAGACATATAATATGCACCGAATTGAAGCATCAAAATGAAATCAACAGCTATTTGTAATTAATGCTGTTAGAAATGAAGAGTTTGATATATTGGATGAATATAAAGATACAGTTTTGTGAAGTAATAATAAATACACATTTTATTCAGCGAATGAAGCAAACAAGAAAATTACTGATTTAAATATTTTTGATGTAAAAGTTAAAGAACCTGTTGAAACACATGAATCTCAATGACCAAACTTTATATGAATAGTAGTAGATCCTAATTTTTATGATGATACAAGTATTGTTTTTGTTTATAACCCAAACACTTCATGACTTCCTATAAATAAATGAGTTGAGATAAAGAGTGTTTGATATAAAAGGTGAGATTTCCTACAAATAGAGTTTGACTGAAAAACAGAAGGAGCTGAATTGTGAACATATGCTAAAATTTGAAAGATTAGTTCAATTAAGAGCTTATGAAACGTAAAAGATGAATATTTCAAAAAGAGAAACAATATTCCATATGAATTAAAATATTCATGATACCAAGAGAAACCCATTATAGATTATTATGTTTATCAATGAGAAATAGATTGATGAGTATATGTAAAAAATGAAACATGATATACATATACATTCAATGATCTATGAATAAGAATATCAACACCTCTTGGATGGAGATATCAATTTCCTGCAGCAGATCCATATAATTTATTTGTTAGAAATTGAGTAGAGATTAGAAAAACATGAAAAGATAATATTCCTCCATCTTGGATTGAATATATTAAGATTTATTCAAAATGAGAAAATGAATCATTAGAAGACATTATAAAAGAAAGACATTTAAATCCATGATGTTTATTAGAATCATGAGTTGATGCTGATTGATTAAAAGGAGCTAACTGAATAGGATATTATATCATAAATTCAGTTGATGATTGAATCTATAGTAATGTAATAAATAATGTTAGATGTTTCCCTGATGATGAAGATGATTATAGTGTTGCAAATGAAGCTCATATTCAATTCTTTGAACCTGCAAATGATAAATGAAGATATTATAAAATAAGATTCCAAAACTATCCATCTATATTTGGTAAGATAGAAACTTTATAAAATTAAATTATTAAAATCATGAAAAAAATCTGACTTTTAACTACTTTGTTAATCAGTAGTTTATTACTTACAGGATGTGATACTAATGAACAAAAAACAATAGAACAAAATAGTTCTATTTTAACTTGAGGTTTCTCTGAGATACAAGATAACGAAAATAAAATAGAAGAACCTATTGAAGAAACAATAAATGAAAATATACCTCTATGTAATGATATTGATTTAAATCTGGATACTAAATACACATATATAGATAATGTAGTAGAAAATTGTACTTATGAAGAATGAACAGCTTATTCATGGAATTGAGGATGATGTTGATGACTTATGCCTCAATTATATATAACAAAGGATACTATTTGATATTTTGATATAGTTGCAGATGATGACCATCCAATAATTTGTAAATCTCCCAGAGCATGAATTATTAAATCATTATCTGGAGATTTTGAGGATTTAGCAACTTTTTGGTATAAACATTGAATATCAAAGAAAGCATTAATTGATACTTTAGAGGCAAGAACTGATGAGGAAGTATTTAGAAATGGTTGTTGATATTATTTCTGTAACGGTGATATTTGTGAGCAATTCTACAGACCAAGTTATTGAGAAAATGAAAATCATTACTACATTTATTGATATAGATATCCTATAAATGGTCCTTATGAAACAGTATTATTAGTAGATGATAAATTGTATATGTTATGACAATCTGAAAATATGTTTAATGAAGATCATCGACCAAATCCTGTAAAACAATGAAGATGGGTTGTTTATTGATTAGATTGAGATAAATTAATAGTAAAAAGATATGTAGATTGAGAGCTTATTCCTCCTTATACATTAGAGAATTTCAATTCTTATAACTTTGATGAACATACTACAACTACTAAATTTAAAGTAAAGACTTGTGAAATACCTTTATAATTAACTCATAAACAATATGAAAAAAATCTGACTTTTAACTACTTTATTAGTAGCCTGATTATTACTTACAGGATGTAATAAAACAGTAGTAGAAAATTGTTGAGATGATTGTATAAATGAAAGTGATATAGATGTATTAGAACATAAATGCATGGAATATGTGAATAATGCATTATTTGATAATATTGAGAAAACGCCAAATCCAACAGCTCAATATTTCTATGATAATTCATGATCTATGGAATATACTTTTACTGATGCGCAATTTTTATGAACATACTATTGAATAAAATGATATGCAAAAGCCTGAGATAAATCTCAGAATTTTATTTGTAACATATATACTGGTTGATGATTACATGATTTATACTTCTATAATGATAAATCAAATAATGAAGAACCAGTAACTGAAGAAGCAAAACCAATTGAGGTTTTATGAGTTACTGAATATTATTTGGATATGAATTACCAAATAAAGTCATGAGATAATTATATAATGGAAGAATACAAAAAAGAACCAACAAATGATCCAATTTATCTTAATAGTTTTGATGATAAATATGACTTTATATGGAAGATGTACTGAAATGTATTATTAACGTGATATTTAGAAAATCGTATGGTTGCTGAATGATATTTCTATGATACACAAGAAGAGATGGATAATGCCCCCAAAGTTGAAAATTGGTATATTAAATATTACAGTTATTGAGATGAAAATCCTAAAACTTTAAACTTATGATATATGAGAGAAAATGTTTTTCCTACACGAGAATCATTTAAAAAATGAGAGTGAGATGCTATAGTAGCTATTTGAAATGAATTTTACCCTGCAAGAATTGACTCAATATCACATTTTCCATGAGATGAATTACCATGAGAAATGTATGGGAATAATCTACATCATTTCGTTAATGATTGAAAAATTCATACATTCCGTGTTGAAATATTCCGGCCTCCATTTGAATGAGAATGGTGATATGCTGAATCTGTTATAAAGAATTGGGAAATTTTAGATTAATTATAAATAAAGAAATGAAAAAAGTCTGACTTTTAACTACTTTATTAATTGGTAGTTTATTACTTATGGGATGTAATCAATATGAAGAAGAATTTAGTGAATATTGATTATTACAGTGGCCTAATGGAACTATTACATTAGAAGATTTTGAAAAAGAATGAAATATAATAAAAGAATCTGAAGTTGACAATTGGACTGGTTGAAAAATATGTAGTGAAACTCCAGAAACGGCCTGTGTCCCTGTTATATTAAAAGAAAATGAAATATTGGTTACACCACATGAATATAATGAATTTATTGCTGAAGAAACAGATTTAACATTGCTAGAACCATATTATACGGATCTAAAAACTTTTCGTAAAGTGACATGATTAAAAGAAGCTTCTCCTGAATATGTTGAATGAGAATTACCAGGTACTTATATTTTTGATGCATATACGAAGTTCTATAAAACAACAGAAGAAAAAGAAGCAATGCTTAAGGAAAAAATAGAGAATCAAACAATAGAAGAACCTGAATTTACATGATATTATTTTATAGCAGAGACTCCTGCAAGTGACCCTATAAGTACAAGCTTTTCAATAAGTGATCCATGAAATACTCCTCTTAGAACATGAATGATTTTAAATATGCCTATTACAGGTTTTAATAATTGAGATATAGTAAAAGTATATTACTGACGAGATTATGAAGAATTAGAAAAATTTACAGATTTTCATACTCCAAGAAGAGCATCTAAACCATACAAGACAGAAATAATTTGATCCCTAAAAGATGAATTATTTATTCCAAGGGATAATTCTCAATACAAGTTACAAACAGAAAGCATCGAAGAACCAATTATAAAAACGAGAAAATGAGTATGTCGCTTATATGATGAATCTTTTAATGAAACTATATACGAATATACATATCCGGATTTATGAATCAGAATTACTACTCCTGAATGTTGGGATACGGTACATGAATATGACAAATCTGATAGTGTTTTATTTAGAAGTTGATCAACAATTTTAAGTAATCATAAATGACATGTTGATTGGTTTTATGAATATCTTACTACTTATACTAAAGATCCAAGCCAATCTTTAGAAGAAATAATAAAAGAAAGACATTTAAATCCTTGATGTGAATTGAGTCCATGAATACCAATTGCTTTTAATAATATAGAATGAACATGATATTTTGTTACTGCACCAAATGGGTATTCTTCTGCAGAGCCCACAAAATGTTATAGTGATGATGAAGACGATAATATAGAACGATGAGTACTTAATGTATGATATTTTGAACCAACTAATGACAAAAGCAGATATTATAAATTAAGATTCTTATCTGATTGTGCTCCATGACCATGTACGATATTTGGTAAAGTAGAAACTTTATAAATTAATTAAGATAAAACTATGAAAAAATTCTGACTTTTAACTACTTTATTATTCGGTAGCCTATTACTTACAGGATGTACCACACCTGAAAATCCTATAGAAATAGATTCATGAGAACAATTCATAACTTATGAAAAAGTAGATTCATGATATATTTACAAATATGAAACTACAATATTTGAGGATGAACACATTTATTATCCACTTACTTTCTCGATTTTTTCAGAAAAATTATTATCAAACTCTGATATAAATATAGAAGTTAATGAAGATTTAGATTGAAAACACTGATTATTAGAATTGAAAACATCAAACTGAGATTTTGTAGATGCTTTTTGAAAAGATTATCATCTTATTTCGATTTGACCAGATTTAACAATGTACTGCCAAAGTAGTGAAAAGAATAATCGAAAATATCTATTCCTTCAATGAAAATTACCATGATTTGATGAATCATGTCTAATCGATATGTGAAATTATGATGCAGAACCATTTAATTCTGAACCTTTCTGATTTAAACTTTCAGTTTTTCCTTGAGGTTTTTGGATTAGAAAATTAAAAAGTTATGATGAATTAACTGATAAATGTAAAGAATCTATCACAAATAATCATGTTTGACTACCATTAGATACAATATATTGAGCAATTGAACCAGCTAATGAAAATTTTAATTGTATGGTGACCTGGTCATGAAAGCCAACTAATTTATTATCAATGGATTTATGACAGAAAAAAAGAGATGAAATGTTAGAAGCCTGAATATTTCATAATGTGGAAGAAGGAACTTTTACAGTTTCGGATTGATTTTACTCATACACATTTATGGATAAAAATTTATGAGCAAATGTAGCTTGAACAGGTGAAGATTCATATTGATGCTTTTTTCAATGGTGAAATGATTATTGTTTTCCATGGAATTGAGAAATAGAGAAATCATCAAAGAAATTAGAGCATCCTGAAATCTATTGACCAGATAATCATTTAAATAATCCTGTTTTTATTACCCCTCAGACTAAGAATATAAATACATCCAGAGATTATCGGTCAAACGATGAACATAATGATGATTTACGATGATGAGCTTTAAATGAATGAAAGTTAATCCACAAGGAACCAGATTTTAGAAGATGACCATGTCCTGAATGATATCATGTACCAACTTATGATGAATTACGTGGGATGCTTTGGGCGTTTTACTATTATTATCGATGAATTTGAGATGATCCAAACAATCATAGTTTTGAAGATGAAGTGTTAATTCCTTATGCGGGTTCTCGTGATTTTGAGTATTGATGATCTTGGTGACAATGAGAGCATCGATGACTATGGTCTTCTACTCCAAGTAGAAACTGAAATTTAGCACATAGCCAGGCTTTATATTCTTCTCATTCAGAGAATGATTTATCACGTGGAGCCTGATTCTCTTTACGTTGTTTTAAAGACTAATTATTGAAATGAAAAAAATCTGATTATTAACTACTTTATTAATTTGTGGATTGTTACTTACAGGATGCAATAAATTCCAAAAAAATCCTGAAATAATTTTAGATGAAACTCAGAATAATTCATTTTGAATTTTCCATAATACAGAAGAATGAACGATAACTTTGAATAATTGAGAGGAATCGATAACCATAATGGATAAAAACTTATGAGCAGGTGTAGCTTGAACGTGAGAGGAATCTTTTTGATATTATTTTCAGCGATGAAATAACCATTGATTCCAATTAAATTCCGAAATAAAAACATGAACTGAGTTAGTATCCAGAGAAGAATCAATGCAATATTGACCAAATAATCGGTACGATAGCGATACTCAGTTCGTAGTTTTAGGAGAATTGGATCGTAATGTAAATTATCATAACTATAATTATTTAGCATCATTAAATGATAATTTACGGTGATGAAGTGGGGATAGTGAAATCGTGAATCGTATGTGAGAGTATGTTATAGATCAATTTAAGTGAGATACAGGCAATCCTAGAACTGAAAGGAAATGACCTTGTCCTGAGTGATATCATGTACCAAGTTTTGGAGAGATTCATAAACTATTTAAACTTTGGATAGATATTAAGTATCCAAATGATATAGAGAAAAAGGAACATGTAAGATGGATGTCAATTTGAGGTGGAGGAAATCAAATTTGAAGAGAATTTAGTAACGATTTATTGCTGCCGATGGCATGATGAATTCGCTTTGATGGTAGAGCTACACCACATGACCAAGGATCTGAATGATTTTATTGGATGTCTAGTCCATGAAGGTTTTTAAATTTTCATAGCTATATGATTGTAGAATACGCTGAAAGTTATCGTGCTGCAACATTTAGTGTACGTTGTTTTAAAGATTAATTCTGATGAAAATGAAAAAAATCTGATTACTTACTGCTCTATTGGTAGCAGGATTATTACTTACAGGATGTAATAATTTAAAAGAATGAAATAATCTTTATTCTTTATGTGAAGAAAAAGCTAAAAATTTAAACTGTGAATCTATATTTAAGTGGGATTGAATAATCCAATCATGAGATGAAAATATCCTTTATTGAATGAGATATTCAATAAATAAACCATGAGAATTCATATCAGATGAATCTATACAATGTACTTTTGATAGTAAAGGAAATTTTAAATGAGTATGGAAGGATTGAAGGGTATTTACTCCAAACAATATCAAAAATAGTGAATTGATGAAAACATGATGATATCTTTATAAGAACTTAGATTTGACGAAAGAAGAAGATAAAGCTGAATATGAACAGCTTCAGAATGATAAAAATATGATTTTGAAATATCAGACAGATACTTCAGCAGCTGTAAATAAATTTATAGATGTGATTTATGACGATTTATTGAAATCATGCGAGCAATATTGAACAGGTTATGAAACTATGACATGAACAATGTATGAAAGAGATGTTTGTGTGGATAATTATATTTCGGATTTATATGAAAAACTTAAAACTGAACTTAACAATCCAAGAACTGTGTATTTATGAGATGATCCAGTTTTGTTATCATATTATAATGATTTAAATTGAGATCATCCATTTGTTCGTTATTTTGTAGATTTATATGATATTCTTAAAAATCAGAGTTATAGTATTGAATGAATGATGCCTAAGCGACCAAATTGACCGATTTTATCAGAAGATTCTGAAGCTGAAAATGTTGCAGATTGGGAAGCTCTGGAAGAGATATTTCTTAAAAATGGAACATGATTTTATACTTACAGTGAATGAAATATATGAGAATCAGAATTTGATGGAGCATTTATTTCAGGATTTTGGTCATGAATTGTGATAAATTGAAACTTATTAGAACGAATACAAAATGAATATTGATATAATTTTTCACTAGGTGCTGATGATATTTTATATTGAACAGCCCCAGACCGTTGAGGAATTGTTATACATTACAATGACTGATATAACGATTATATTTATCAAATTTATAGAGAATGAGGAGGTTCATGAGATTTCTATCTTTTAGTTTGGTTATTAAAAGATTGAATACGAGTTCCTATTTGAGATTGTTGATATTTACTCTATCCTCGTAATCCGATACTTTATTGAGAATGTAAACAATGGAGTAGCTTTGATCCATTAACAATATTTGCACGAGGGTATAATTTATATGAATATAATGATGTTCAGTCAATGGCTGATAATTTTAGATACTCTTTGAGATATCTGGAAAGTGTCAGAGTTTTAAATAAATAATTTGTTGTAGAATGAAAAAAATCTGACTTTTAACTACTTTATTAGTAGCTGGTTTATTACTTACAGGATGCAATAAATCAGTAATAGAAAATCATGAGATTACTGAAAATTCAGAACAAGCATCGAGCATTCAGCAGCAGTGCGAAAATCAATTTACAAGCGAAGTTATAAGTACAAATTATGAATACAAGTGGAATGAAGAAAATTATTTTAAAGAAAATAGTATTAATTGAATAGTAACTATTGATACATGAAAAATTCCAGTATTCTGTGAATTAACTACTTGATGAATTGCAAAAATTAGAATAGAAAATCTATGAGCTGTAGTAAATAAGGAATATTCTCGTTTATGTGTAGATTTTTTAGAAAATGAATACTGAATTGAAAGGCGAGCATGAACAATACTCTATGACAACATAACATCAAAATGGTATCATCAATTTTGAGAAATTGAAAGTAGATTTTGAGAAGTCTTAAAATATTATAATTGTTATATTAATAGTGATTCAGAGATAAATGTGGAGTTTATTGATGCTAAAGATTATACTTGAGGTAAATTTGATGATTATCTATGAATAAAGATTAATTATAACACAACAGATGAAATGAATTCATATGAAGTACAAAACGAGTGAGTCAAAAGAATTATTTCATATCCACACCAAAACAATGATTGAGCTCATTGATATATTAATGAAATTAGAGGTGCAATGCCAAAATTTAAAGAAATAAGTTATGCCTGAGCCAAACAAACACAAAAAGATAAACAATATTGTAAATTGATACAGTGACCTGGAGAGCCATTTAATGAATGTTTAGAATTCATTGTAGACTTTGAAATAATTGACGAGAATGGTGTAAAAAAAGAATTTAATGATTATAAAATTATGCTGTGAAGAGTAAATGATGGAAATCTTTTTCACTTGGCTAGTTGATTTTAATTTATATTTATTATAGATATGAAAAAACTCTGACTTTGGATTATTTGAATATTGATTGTAATATATATTTGATATTGAGTTGTATTAACATCTTTTTCGGTAAATGTAACAGCTAAAGAACAATGTTATAACGAAACATTTGAATGTTATAGAAAATGTTGAACAGAAAAAAATAGAAGAAGCTGTTTATTATTTAAACAGTGATATTGGAAATGAATATTTTTATGGTGATATAGTTTTGTGGAAGCTAAGATTAAAGATATTTCCAATAATGAAGAATTTAGTGAATATTGATTATTACAGTGGCCTAATTGAACTATTACATTAGAAGATTTTAAAAAAGAATGAAATATATACAGCTGAGATGTATGGAATGAAGTATTTTATAAATGAATAGTTTGAGATACTCCAGAAAATGCGGCTGTAATGTTAGTTTTTAAACCTGATGAAATTTTATATACACCGTATGAACAAAATACTGTTTTACCAGAAAATCATGAAAATGATATATGATTTTGGACAAATTTAGAAACTTTTCGTAAAGTGACATGATTAAAAGAAGCTTCTCCTGAATATGTTGGATATTTTGATTGAATTTATATTTTTTACCCATATGCGAAATTCTATAAAATAAAAGAACAAAAAGAACCTATTATTGAAGAACCTATTGTTTCAAACCAAAAATCTACATGAGAAGAAATAGCTTATACAGATAAATATGATATAACACTAACTAAAAAATGGAGAACGGATTGAGATAAAGAAGATTGGCCATTTTATAGTTGGAATTCTACTTTCTTAACAAAAGAATTAGATAATTGATATGAATACTACTATGATATACCAAGATGATCATGAAAGAATAAACATATTATTATTGCTTTTAATTCTGATGAATATATTTGAGAATCAGACTTAGATTTAAGTAATACTGAATATATCCTAAATACATTTGAAGAACGTAATCCTTATTATCCATATTTTCTAATTCCTAAAATCTGATTTACATGAACAGTAGATTATATGCAATTATGAGAAGATTTTGAAATTGAATGTAGAGATATAGATCATTTATTAGATTTAGATAAAAGGAATTGTAATCTTTGAAAAGAAATGGATAAATCTGAATCTCCATTTTCATTAAAGGATTGAACATCAATAGAAAGATTAGATGATTCAGATTGATGTGATAAATTTAAATGATATGAAAACCGTTATATTATTAAAAATACGGATATTTGATGTTGGGTTTGAGTTAATAGTTGAACAAAGGTAAAAAGCATTTACTATAAATAAATTGAATAAACAAAGTTTACCACTGAAAAAGTGGTAAAATATTTGACAAAATTATAATATTGTATATAATATATTATAAATATTTTTATATTATGTTATATAAAAAAATGAAAACAAAAAATGAACAAACAAAAATGAAAATCTGGTGATTTAGTAAAGCCGGTAAGATTACAATTTGAATTATTGTCTGAATTATTGTAGCTTTCTTTTGTGCAGTATGAATATTTCATTCATACATCTTATATAATCAATTAAATGAATATTGAGAAGATTTTCAATGATGATATCCTAGTGATTTAGATATATATCTTACTTTACTGAAAGATCATTGAATTGCCGTAAGTGAAGATTTTTCCGATGGGTTATATAAAAAACGATATTGATGATTAATTTCTCGTTTTGTAGTTCCTGAAGATAGTAAATGAAAAAGTTGGGGTGAATTATGGTTATGATCTCAAATTGAAAATTTTCCAATAATTAACATTGATGATTCTTTTGAATCACGAGAATGAACATGAGGAAGATTTTATTTAAATATACCTTACCATACAAAACTAACTCAGGCTCGATGAGATCCTATCTATTGAGAAGAATTAGATGAACGTCATCAAAAGGTTGAAGTTTGAAAGACTATACATGAATTAAAATTAGAAGTAAGTAATGCTAGGAGTGTTGATAGTACTCTTGAACTTGCAAACAACTCTGAACATAAACATATTTGGCAAAATTCACAAAGAATAAGAATACACAGTTTTACTTATAACTTATCTAAACCTTTAGAAGAATGAGAAACTAAATGTATCATTCTTACTCCATTTGATAGAATAACAAAAGAATTAATGGATGCTCATGATGAGAATTGTGAATTCTGGCTATTATCTGAAAAACCATGATTTGATGAATCTTTACTAGAAATCACAGCAAGAAAGAACAAAGCAAGTGACGAATTACCTAATATTAAAATATCTCATATTACAGTAGATTTACCTATGTATAAATAATTAATTAGAATTATATATTAAAAGACTCTATGATTTAATAATCATAGAGTTTTTTCTTTATTATACCTATTATTCCTCAAAATAACCTATGGTTGTTTTTTGGTTAACCTTTGGTTGTTTTAGGTTGTTTTGTGTAGAAAACCAGCATAAAAACTATGTAATTTTATCAAAAAACTCAGGATTAATATTTAAATAATAAGCCTTATATCTATTATAACAAATTTTAGTTTTTTGATAGTTGATTGATTTAAATCTCTAAATATCACTCTTTCAAAAGAACCATAATCACACAATGTAGAATAAATAGATTTTTATTTATTTTTCTCGTTCAAAAATCTCTTTATCCATCATGTTAGAAAATGAGGGAAAGTAAAAATTTGACCATTGAATCAAATATTTTGATTACATAATTTTATTCAATATTTAATTGAAGGATAATTACTGGATTCTATCAGCTTTTTTAGTGATGGCGTAGCAGAATTTCATGCTTTCACTTCAACAGGGACTAAACTTTCAGAATCTCTTACAAAGAAATCCATTTCAATAGAACTTCTTGGATTTCTATAAAAATATAATTGATATCATTGTTTTCCTAATAATTCTCCAATGATATTTTCATAAATAGCTCATTTATAAGTATTGAAGTTTTTATTATCTCTTAAATCTTGTTGCACTTCATCATCTAAACTTCCTATTAATAATCCTGTATCTGAAAAATATAACCTATAATTATTTGGTTCATAATTCCCCTTTAATGGTAATTCTAAATTATGTAATCAATAAGATATATTAATGATTCATGCATTAATTAACCAATCAATAGTTCAAACAAAGTCTCTATTTCTTGCTCAATTTCATATTTTAATAATCTGAAATTTTTTATTATCATTTCATAGGAATACAGGAATTTCCCTATATATTTTCAATATCTTCGTTTTATCTAATCAAACAGCATATTTTGTAATGTCTTCCTCATAATCTAAAATAATCTGTTTTTGCATAGATAAAATACCACTATAATTTTTATTTGTTACAAATTGGTATATTATAGCAGGCATTCATCATAAAACCATAAATTCTTTGAAACACTCCGAAAAAACATTAAACGCTGTCTGAGAAAGTGGTTGTATGTTCAACATATGTTGATATAAATCCTCAATTTGATCCTGTGTATATCATTTTGCCCATAAAAATTCTTCAAAATCCATAGACTTCATCTCATAATCAATTTTATTTCATACACTATTAGATTCTATTTTCTCATAATTAATTCACATCAATGATCACGAACAAATAACATCATATCTTCAATCTTCTCTAAATGATTTTAAAGATGTTGCTACATTTGGACATTCTTGCATTTCATCAAAAAACAATAGGGTTTCTCCTGGTATAAATTTCAAATTAGTATCATGAATTGAAATTGCTTGGATTATTGCATCTACTCTATATCATTGTTCAAAAATATCCTTGTATTGTTTATCAAATGCAAAATTTATCTCTATAAAATTTTTATAATTTTCTTTTCAAAATCTTCTAATTGAAGAAGTTTTTCAAATTTGTCTTGCTCATTTGATAATAAGGGGCATTTTATTTGGATCATTTTTCCACTGAATCAAATAATCATCTATTTTTCTTTTTAAAAGATTCATTATTTAATGATTTATAAGGTTAAAAGCCCGACTAACACATTTTTGTATTTTACTTTTACACATTTTTCAATATAAATCAACCTATTTTTTACACATTTTTCAATATATTTTTATATCAATTTTACACATTTTTCAGATTTCTATTTTGAATATATTACAAAAGTATCAAATTTTGTCGGAAAACTATCATTATGATTTGAAAAACAAAAGTTAATAACTAACAAAAACTTGAATAGGTTTTCAGACACTTAATTAAATATTTCATCATATATTTCTTGTATCCCCCCAGGGGTTTTGTTGGGGTTATTGTTTCTATCGTTTGGGGTTTTTTATCTCTAAAGCATCGTTATTTTCTACATATTCATCCTCAAAATAAGTCAGAGTTTTCTACAAAATCATTATCTTCTTTAATTACAAAATAGTATCATTTTTATAAAAATTATCCAAGATATGAAGAATTGATTTTTTCGCAAATTCTTTTCATTTTATTATTTTACTATCAACCAATTCTTTCAAATTTCCTTCCTTTGTTTGATGTTTTTCATCTTCATAATAAATATGTATTTCATCATAATATTTTTCAAAAAGCTCATCTATGCCTCATTTTAAATTTAATTCATTATATATAATTTTATATACATCATTTAGAGATTTAAAAGTATTTCTAAATTCAGATTTTTGTTCATAACCGAAATTATATACCAAACTATTACATATTAATAAAAATTTATACTTCCTATTTTTAATATAAGTTTTTATAAATTCTCTTATTTCACTCTCTCTATTTACTTTTTCTTCATAAAATATGGCATAGATAACCGTCTCTATTATGTTTAATATTTCGGAAATCTCGTCTCAGTTACACTTAACAAGTGTAAAGAAATCTGAAATATATTTCACTAAATTATTATTTACTCCTTTCATCTCATTTTTAAATTCATTATGCTCAAATACCCTAGCACATGTACTTAATTCTGTATTTATTAAATTAAAATCTGTATTATCACGATAATAATATAAAAGAATCGTTTTAAATATATTTTCCAAAATGAAACTATTTTTCTCTTCATATCTATAAACTCAGTATCTAATAAGTCTTAAATAAAAATAAATAAAGAAAAATCTCAATTTTGTTCATTTTTGAAATTGCTCATCACAAAATCTAATTAATCCAGCTATTCAATCAATGATTATAGTGGATTCTTTTTCCTTTCACTGCTTTCAATTTCAATACTCATCAAATATTTCAGATTTAACGTCTCTAATGAACATATGGAAAAATGTTAATACTGTTATTATGAATCATGTATCAGAATTATTTATTTCTTTCCATGGGTGATTTTTTAAATCTAATATATATCTTTTAAAAATTTCTATGGAATTTTCAAAAAATTTAATCTTTTCTTCTATTTCATAACCTCTATTATTCAATAGTATATTATGAATTTCCGTAAAATGATTTCTTGTCAAAAAAGTATTTCACATTCTTGATAAGAATAGGATTTTTTCAATATTTTCAATATTTCCAATTTTAAGCAAATCTTGAATACATAAACTATTAGTTACATCTACTTCAAATGCATCAATAACAATTTTCAGCCATGGTTCTACAACCTTTGATATTATCGCTCTGACTACCTCATAATTTGTTTGAAGTAATTTCATAATATTATTTTTTGCATGTACATCATCATCTTCATCGAAATAATCCAATCTATACCTAAAACGATAATTTTTATTAATTATTTCACCTATTTTATCCTCTATATATTTACTTTTTTTATCGTTCTGATTTATACCACCCCAAAAAATTTCCTCATATAACAAATCCAAATTATTCATTAAAAAATAATTCTTTTCATTTATTGAATTAATGTAGATATAGTCAAAAACATATTCATAATTACTCTTAAATCTAGAATTTATATAAAACGATATTTCTTTTTTTGCAAGAACATCCTTGTATATATTTTTATTAAGTTTCAAAGCTACATCATCTATATTCATATTTAAGGAACGTTCCATATTATCAAATGTATTAATCACATTCCTTATAACAATAGGCTGATTTAGTTCTTCTAATTCAGCCTGTAAATTATTACATTTTTTAATAAGTTCTTCCTTTAAATATTTAAAATTATTAAAACCATTTAATTGGTTTAAAATATAACTTTTCATATCATTGATACTTTCTCTGTATACATCATACCTTGTATTTGGAAATTTATTATAATATTGATAAAAATTCATAAAAGGCTTTTCTTCTTCGTTATCTCATATACGGAAACTTGCCAACTGTTTAGAATCAGCCGCATATAAACAAATTATATTATCTTGTACTTCCTTATTTTTTCTTTGAAGTTCTATTAGCATCTTTATTATATTTAAAACCTTTCAAATATTTATAAGGTCATTTTTATCTACCCTATCAATTTCATCAATTGTAATCAATATTACAAAATCTTTATATGTCGTTGATAATGATATATCTATCTTTTTTATAATATCATCTACACTTAATAAATCCTTATTAATAACACCAGAAATAGACTTTAATAAATTATTTCACGAACTGTTTAATAATTTCAATAATGTATTAATATATGATTTTAATGATGAATCATATTTTTCTTTCATTAAAGAATCTATAAAATTTTCAAAAAAATTCTGATATATATTTTTTGTTGATTGAAAATTCCATGGATTGAATTGTATATGTATTAAAGTTCTTCAATTTAAATAATCATTATCTTCATTTTTAAGTTCATTTAAAATATATTTTATAAATGTAGTTTTTCAGGATCACCAATATCATGTTATAAAATTCATTCCAGATTGTAAAATTCAATCCTTCATTAAATAATAGTTTATATAATCTCTTACTTTATTCGTAAAATTTAACTTGTCATTATTCTGAAAAACTGTGTTATCTCTATTAGTCATCTTTACATTCAGGTAATAAAAAAATTAATAAGAAAAGCCATAATAGGTAAATTAACACAAAAATCACAAAGAAACTCCATAATAAATCAATATTATCACATATACATCTTAAATTTCATGGTTCTCGTAAAAAAACAGGTTTGCAGATACATTTACTCCCATTTATCCGATAAGAGTTAACAAATACTAACGATATCAAAAGAGATACAAATCAGACTATCAACATATCAGACAAAAAAACACTAATTTGACTTTTTAAATACTTTATTCTTTTCCAAAAAATACATACTAAAATTATAAAAATCAATAATCAACAAACTATTTTAAATAAATTAGGTTCAAATATTGAATTTTTTAATTTCAATCAAATCACGAAACTTATAACAACCGCAATAAGAAGCGATAACATCCCATCTTTTGTCATTATAAGTTGTTTATTTGATTTTTCCGATTTTCTCAACAATCATTCTTTAGATATATCTTTTTCTTTTCCCATCTTTTTAATTAAAATTAAAATCATTTTAGTTAATAGCAATAATAATTTTTAATACAATATATTTTTATATTTCAAATGCTTTAGAATCATTCTATATCCGCTGCTTCATTAAATGACATAATAGGTACATTATCACTAACTAACATTCATCTTTCCTTTTCATCTTCTACATATTCATCCTTAAAATAAGTCAGAGTTTTTTCTACAAAATCCTTATCTTCTCATTTATCTTCTTTATCTAATTTCCATCATCTAAATATTCCATAAGTACTGAAGAAATGATACTTTCTGTTATGTTGTAATTCTATAAGATCTACTAAATGAGGGACATCTAATGTAGAAAACTTTACTGCATATTTGAATACTTCTCAGATTCAATTCCTATCAAAGTATCATGAATCTACTCTAATCTTTCTCATAGAAATCTGATAACTATCTCATGTTACATCATACCATTCTTTTTGTAATTCTTTATTTAGATGAGTTTCTTTTCATCATGGATATTCTACTACTATTGGTAATTCATAATCACTACATGCTAAAATATGAATATGAGGATGCCATCAATTCCTTTCATTATATGTTACTTCTATAGAGCTTATAATTCAATCAAAGTAATTCATAAAACTTTTAGTTTTTTGTGATGCTCTTTTTCAGTTTCTATATCTTTTTCATAGTTTTTCTTTTGCACTGCATAATTTATTTAAAACAGTTTTTAAACTCTGATTTCTATTATGTTTTACTGTTAAAGTAATATGATATCGATGTTTATTGTATAATTGATATTGTTTTATTCATTGTTCAAATCTTTGAATCATTCTAATACTTCTTCTGGTAGAACATGCTAAACAGAATTTATCGTATTTGCAGAAGTTAGCTTTATATAATTTTTGCTCTCAGTTAAGATAATCACGAAACATTAAAACATTACAACAATCCTTAATCCTATTTGTTTTAAATACGGATCATAAAAGATGAGGTTTATGCAGTTGCATATATTCAACAACCTCTTTCTTCTTTTGTTGGCTTTTTTCCATCTTAGCCAAAGTTCTTTCTAATAATGATTTATTTTGCATTTTGTGATATTTAGATGGTAAAATGTTTTGAGCGTCTTAGTCATTGTTTTTCAAGGCAGTGCTGAAGATGATGATGCTGTTAATGTTGTTTTTGATGATGTATCATTATCTAAACCTATAAATAATAACCTCATGATGATGTGTTATGACATAAAGATATTCTAATATGAGCTATTTATTCTTCATACATTAAATGTTATATCCTGCTGTACCTATATAGATAAAAAATTAGACTACTTTGGAGAAGTGTCTAATCCATATAGCATTTTCTGTGTCTTTGTGAGATTCTTATCTACATCAAAATCTGGATCTATTTCTGTTACATAAAATTTCACAATTTTCTTAATATATGAAAATTCTATCTCATTATTGAGGATATCTAATATCGTGTTCGAAGTTTCTAAGAAGGCCCCTGTTTTTTTATAATAATTCATTTATTACTTTTTGCATTTTAAGTATCTTTCTCTGATATGGATATACTTTCGTATCACAACCTAGAAATGATGCAATTAGATATAAGTGCAATCTCGAACTAAATACTTTTTCGGCTCATTTTAATACTTTCACAAAATTCTCAAAATCTGATTCCCAATCTAATAACGCAAAATCCACATTTTCTCATAAAGATTTTTCCAAACGTTGAGAGTATTGTAAATCCTGATAATAAATATTATTTCCCTTA
>JAEEGI010011362.1_pt1 | contig 19208 bp, 16 predicted proteins | sample 8958751 | NCBI WGS metagenome assembly JAEEGI01 (sample SAMN16246545, study PRJNA631951) | gut metagenome | biome: gut microbiome; feature: rumen; material: KS-attached | host: Bos | place: Iran: Karaj | collected 2018-10 | reverse complement strand
TTCCACGCTGAAGCGGTTGTGTACCAGCTGCATGTTGGCGATGAGGTTTTTGACCGGGTAGTCTTTCGGGTCCATTACCGGGATGAACAGGCGGCGAACCCCGTTCGTGGTGGCGTAGGCGCCGGCGGCAGGTTCCGCCGGCACAATCGCGCCGAATTCGTTCGTGACCACCGGGCGCAAGCTCGGCACGTAAACGCCGTCAATCTTGGATAAATTCTCGAGTATTTCGGCGCGACTGAGGCCCGCCTTGCGGCCCTCGCCTACGCACCGCAGAAAGTCAATCATGACTTTCTCCCCGTCGCCAATCATGAACGCGTCGAAGAAGTCGGCGACGGGCTCGGGGTTCGCCATCGAGGGCCCGCCGGCAACCACGATGGGGTCATCTTCCTTGCGGTCCTTCTGCCACGCGGGAATGCGGGCGAGTTCCAGCACGTAGGGCACGTTGGTAAAATTCAGCTCCGTCTGGAGCGTCATGCCCACCACTTCGAATTCGCGTACCGGCGTGTAGGTCGCGTAGCTGTACAGCGGAATATCGTACTTCGCCATCTCGCGGGCCATGTCGTCCCACGGCGCGAACGAGACTTCGCAAAGCAGGTCGCTCTCGCGGTTTATCACGTGGTACAGGATGCGGATGCCGTTGTTGCTCATCCCGATTTCGTAGGTGTCCGGGAATACGAACGCCATGCGGCAGAGCATCTGACTGTGGTCCTTTACCACGCTGTTCGCCTCGCCGCCCATGTAACGGGCTGGACTTTCTACGGCGGGTAACGCTAAGGCGATTTTTTCGAGGATGGTCATAGTGTCAAATTTAGAAAAAGGAACCTTAAAAGCACGTTTTTTTATAAAATTTTCGTTTACTTGAGAACGAAAACATATTTCTTTTGATAAATTTATGGTATGAGCTTCTTTTCTTATTTCCTTTGCCTTGTATTTTTTGTCGGCGGTGTCGTCGCGGCCTATTTCGTACCCGAAAAGACTCTGGCCCTGCACCTGAAATTTGTATTGATTGGAGCCTGGGGCGCGGTTCTCGGCCTCCTGTACTACAGCCATTGCAAGCGCAAGTTCACCGAAGCCGAAGCGAACTTTACCGAAGCCCTCAATGAGACCCGCAACGCGTCCCCGAAAACCGAGTATGTGCCCGTTGTCCCGTCCCTGAGCGATGAACCGCAGCCTTTTGAAGGCCCGAGCGTAAAGAAGAAGCCTTTCGACAGCATTCTCCCTCCCGAAGCGATTCCGGCAGCCGAGGCCCTCAAGCAGGTGGATGCCGTACAGCATGCCTTCCCGCTCGATGCCTGGAACACGTTCTGCAAGCGTATCCTCAAGAACAGGCCGTTCCCCGATGTGGTGGAGGCTCTCGAGAAGTCGCTCCCCGAACTGTTCCCGGGTGGCGCAGGCATCCTCTACATGTACGGCGGCGTGCAGACCGAACTCCACAAGATTCTCTCGTTCGGTGATTACGTTATCAGTGATGACGTGATTATGCCGGGCGAATGCGCGAGCTACAACGTGGGCGATGTCGTGGTGAGCGACTATACCTCCGGTGAATTTACGGGCGGATGCACCCACCTGCACCACCACCCGCAGGGTGTTTCCTTCTGCGCCCCGATTGAAGGCCTCGAGGAGCATTTCGGCATCCTCTCGGTCCAGGTGGACAAGTTCCCCGAGGGCGATTCTCTCGAATTCTGGAAGGCGAAGGTGAGCATTGTCGCCGCGACCTTCGGGCTTTACGTGGCAAACCAGAACCTCAACTTGCGGTTCCAGCAGCACAGCATCCGCGACAACCTTACGGGGCTGTTCAACAGGCGCTACATGGAAGAATCCCTGCGCCGCGAAGTGGCTGCCGCAAACCGCCATGCGACCCCGATAGGGATAATCATGATTTACCCCGATGCGGCCGAGGCCATCAAGACCGAGAAGGGCAACCACGCCCTCGAGCAGCTGCTCTGGGAACTGGGCCAGCGCCTGCCCGGGTTCATCCGTACCGAAGATATCCCCTGCAGGTTCGACGGTAACGTGCTGTGTGTGATTCTGCCCGGCGCCGATAGCAAGATTACGCTTGAACGCGCAGAACGCATCCGTAACGAGATTTCTCAGTTGCAGATTTCCTACGGCGACGGAATCCTTGCGACCAAGCTGAGCCTTGGCGTGTCCGTGATGCCCGACCACGCGATTGACGAGGGAACCCTCATCTACAACGCGCAGGTGGCCCTCAAGGCGGCACTCGAGAACGGCGGCGACAGGGCTGTGTCGTTCGGCGCTCTCCGCACGTAGTTTCCCGCAAAAAACAAGGACTATAAACCAAAACACCCCGACCGAAGCCGGGGTGTTCTTTGGGGTTAGGAGGAGAACAAAGAGTTCTTGTACTATAAGATAGTAAAAAAAACGGGCAGCGAACATTAAATTTGTGTTTTTTCCAAAAAAGTGTAGAGAACTTCACACCACCCGCAAAAAAGCGGGGCGAAGCGTCCCGTTTTTCAAAAAGGGGCGATTTCGCCGTTTGGCCTGGAAATAATCGGCCTTCATTTTCTAAATTATATGCCGTATGAAGAAGTTTATTGCTCCAGTTGTCTTGTTTATCGTGGCAGCAGGGCTTGGCGCCTATTTGCTCCTTGATTTTTCCGCGGTTAAGTCGTCTTTTGATGCGGAATCCTACCTGGAAGCCCGCAGCAGGATAGATTCCCTGCAGGTAGCCCTGTTCGAGGCTCAGGGGAACCCCGATTTACAGCTTAGTATACGCACCGAACTGGAACAGTCCTGGGAATCCCTGGGCGATATGAGGACTGCACCCGTGCCCGTCGCTGCGGAAAACCCGCTGGGAGTTTCCAGCGAGACCATGCTCTGGATTGCTGGGGGCGTCGCTGCGATTATCCTTTGCATTATCTTGCTTTTCGCCGTCCTTGCGCACAGGAAGAAGGTCCTCACCATGAAGATGGAGGCCATCAAGGCCGCAGAAGAACAGCGATTCAAGGAACCGAAGGGTGGGCTCGACGACGAGACGATTGCGCGCCCTCGCCCGCAGAAGCGTTCCATCATAGACGAAGTGTCCGAGTTCGCCGAGCGCGAAAAGCAGCAGGAACTGCCCAAGATGGCGTTCGAGGACGAGAACGGCGTGCCCGAGAACAAGATTATGACGACCGACCTCGATGCGCCGCGCCCGCAGCTCAGGCCTACGGCGAAGGAACGCATCACCTCGGCCATGCAGTCGCTTTCCGACGTGCTCCGCTCCCCGCGCGGCGTGACCCGTGACCGCACCATGAAGATTCGTGCGCAGAGCCACAACATGACGGGCGACCCGACCCTGCAGGCGAAATCGCCCCTCAAGACCAGCAGGTTCGACCGCGAACTCACGGAAAAGACGAAGATCATGCAGATGTCCCGCCGCGGGTTCCCTGCTTCCGCAATCGCATCGCAGTTGAAGATTCCGCAAGATCAGGTCGAGGCCGTTATCAAGGAATCCCTAGAATCGGGGAACTAGATGCGTTACCGCTTCCGCTGTGAATACCTGGGAAGCGCCTTCTACGGTTGGCAAGAACAGAACTGCGCGGGCAAGACGCGCTTTGTTACGGTGCAGTCCACTCTCGAGGAAGCCCTGACTACGGCTCTCCGCGCGCCTATCCGCGTGGTGGGTTCCGGGCGTACGGATACGGGCGTGCATGCCCGCGGGCAGTGCGTCCACTTCGATTTCGACGGCGAACTGGACCCGGTACGTACGGTCCGCTCCGTAAACGGCCTCACCAAGAGACTCATCCGCATACGTGACCTCGAAGCGTGCCCGAGCGAGTTCCATTCCCGCTACGACGCGCTTTCGCGTTACTACCAGTACACCATCTTTACGCGGCCCGTAGCCCTGATGCGCGATTTTGGCTGGGAATGCGGCAGCGTTGACCTTAACTTGGATGTAATGGAATGCGAGGCGAAGGCCTTCCTGGGCGAACATGACTTTATCGATTTCTGCATTCCCCGTAACGACAGCAAGTCCACTCTCTGCACGCTGACGGAATTCCGCCTGGAACGCCTGAACGACTGGAGCTGCATGTTCCACATCAGGGGCAACCGATTTTTGCACCGGCAGGTCCGCGCGATGGTTGGTACGTTATTTGATATCGGCCGCGGGCGTTACCCGCTGGGTACGGTGGAAAAGATATTCGCCAAGGATTTCAAGGGCGAACGTACCTGGGCTCCTCCCCAGGGGCTTGTGCTCCAGGATGTAGAGTACAGCGATTACTGACTAACAACTAGTCACTATTGACGCCTGAGCAGGTCGAGCATTTCCTTCACGGCGCGTTCAAGGCCCACGAGGACTGCCCTCGCCACGATGCTGTGGCCGATGTTGAGTTCTTCGATGCCCTCGATGGCTGCAATGGCTTCCACGTTCCTGTAGTTGAGACCGTGACCTGCATTGACGCGCAGGCCGTACTTCTTTGCAAGGACGGTCATGTCCTGGATGGCGGAAATTTCGCGGTTGACTTCCTGGATGCTGCCGAGGTCGCAAGCCGAGGCGTACCTTGCGGTGCTGAATTCCACGAAGTCGGCACCGACCTTCTTCGATGCCTTCACCTGCTCGGTTTCGGGGTCGATGAAGATGCATGTCGCGATGTCGTTGTTCTTGAGGGTCATCACGATTTTTGCAATCTCGTCAATCTTTGCCGCGACGTTCATGCCCGCCTCGGTCGTGATTTCCTGGCTGTTCTCGGGTACGAGCGTCACCATGTCGGGCTGCACGTTGATGGCGAACTGCACCATCTCGGGATTGGTAGAAATCTGGAGGTTGAGCTTCGTGGAAACCGTGCCGCGCAAAAGCTTGAGGTCGCGGTCCTGGATGTGACGCTTGTCTTCGCGCAGGTGGGCAACAATGCCGTTGCAGCCTGCGAGTTCGGCAATAATCGCTGCGGCAACCGGATCCGGTTCGCGGATCTTGCGTGCTTCACGGATAGTGGCGATGTGGTCTACGTTGACACCCAGTTTTACGGTCATGGAAACTACTCCTTGTTGGTGTTCATAAAGGTAGATAAATTTATGAGCGTGGTACCCTGCGCGGTCGTTTTTTCTTTCAATGTCTTGACTTTCTGGACGCTCTCGAGCGTGAGGGGGAGAATGATTGCCGCCATGCCGCTCCTTGCTGCCCCGCGGAGTTTCTTGTGGACGAAGTCGTCAATGCTGCTGTTCGAGGGGTTGTAGGGCGTGATAATCTTGCAGTTCATGCCCACTTCGGGGCAGACGTCCGAAACCTTGGACTTGCTGTTGCCCGAAAGGTCAGCAAACCACAGCTGGTGTGCCTTCGCTGCGTTGAGTACCGCCTGCAGCAGCGGCTTGTGTTCGACTGCCTTGTCGGCGAATCGCGTGGCTATCCCGTTTGCCGAGGGTACGAGCGTCTTGGCGTCCGCAATGATTTCTGAAATCTGGTCTTCCGTGAGGTAACTGCGGATGGCGCGCATGTTCTTGTGCCTGCTGTCAAGGCTGTTCGATTCCATGAGGAGCCACAGTACGAGTTCCTTGTTCTTTATCTTGTCCAGGTCGGGGTAGAAGCCCTTCGGCATGTCGAACGGGGTTATCAGCAGGTCGTAGGGGTAGTCGAGCGAATTGAGCGCCGCGATGATTTCGGGCATAATCCTTTTTTGCTGGAAAGCTTCTCCGGTTATCTGGAACGAGACTGAAAGGTACGATGCGTTGTCGCGGAATATGTTGCGTGATATTTGCAGGTTTATCCGGAGCGTATCGCCATCGGGGGAGAGCGCGTCCAGGTTTGCAGACTGGAACGCGTCGTTGTCGTTGAAAAGCTCCTCCATGTAGAGGACCTTCCCGTTGTTCTTGTCGATGAACCGCTTCGCCTGCAACAGGTAGCGGATAATCGTGGTTCCGTTCCCGAGAGTCCACACGTCGCGCTTTTTCCGGCGGGAGAACTGCGCCTGGATAACGCCTATGTTTGCCTTCATGCGGTCGATAAACGGCGTGGTGTCCTGTACGGAAGCGGTCGTGTCTGCAATTTCTTCTGCCGGAGTATCGCTCTTCGCCCATAAACTTTCGATATCGCTCTTGGGGAGTAGGTAGGCTGCCGTAGCGAGTACCCCGAGAACAATAAATATGGCGATTATATGCTTTGCGTTTTTCATCCCCTCCAAATATAATTATATTGCGGGCATGCCAATCCTCTTTGCAATCGCCGGAGCCACGGGAATAGGGAAGTCGCGCCTTTCGCTCGACCTCGCGGAACGATTCGATGCCGAAATAATCGGGGTGGATTCGCGCCAGATATACACGGGCTTCGCGATAGGGACGGCACAGCCTTCACCTGCAGAAATGGAGCGGGTAAAACACCACATGGTAAACTTCCTTGACCCGCGGGAAACTTTTTCGGCGGGGGATTTTTGCAGGATCGTGCGCGAACTGCTGGAAGCAAATCCCGGCAGGAACTACATTGCGGTTGGCGGTACGGGACTTTACCTGCAGTCGCTGATGCTCGGGCTCCCGAAAATCCCGAAGATAGAGCCGAGTGTGCGTGCAGGCCTTGAAGAAAAAGCTGTCTGCGAAGGTCTTGATAGTTTGTTCAAAACTGCGCAGGAAGTAGACCCCGAGGCGATGGCCGGAGTCGAGAAGGAAAACGCCCAGCGCATCATCCGCATACTGGAAGTGTGGCAGGCGACGGGCCGCAAGCTTTCGGACTGGCAAAAGGAACGCGAGGGCGGTATCGGGCAGATTCCTGTCTTCTGGCTCCAGCGTTCGCGCGAAAACCTGTACGCCCGCATCAACGCCCGCGTGGACAAGATGATGGCGGATGGCTGGCTCGATGAGGTTCACCGCCTTGCAAAGAACGTGCCGCTCGATGCTCCCGCATGGCAGAGTCTCGGGTACCGTGAACTCCTGCAGGCGACATCACCTGCGGATGTGGCGCGGGTTGTCGATGAGGTCAAACGCAAGACCCGCAACTACGCGAAACGCCAACTGACATGGTTCCGCTGGCAAATTCCCTCTGTTTCCGTGGATTTGGAAACTCTCGCGAACCCGTACGAGTATATCGTAGGCCAGATTTAATATATTTGCTCCATAAAACTGGAGTTTCTATGAAGAATATCGTCATTACCGGCGGTGCAGGCTTTATCGGAAGCCACGTGGTTCGCCTGTTCGTGAACAAGTACCCGGAATACAAGATTATCAACCTCGATAAGCTTACCTATGCGGGCAACCTCGCGAACCTCAAGGATATCGAGAACAAGCCGAACTACAAGTTCGTGAAGATGGACATCTGCGACTTTGACGCGTTCTACAAGCTCATGCAGGATGAGCATGTCGACGGTATCATCCATCTGGCGGCAGAAAGTCACGTGGACCGCTCCATCAAGGACCCGTTCACGTTTGCCAAGACGAACGTCATGGGAACTTTGAGCCTGCTCCAGGCAGCCAAGCTCTACTGGGAAAGCCTCCCCGAAAAGTACGAAGGCAAGCGCTTCTACCACATCTCTACCGACGAAGTCTATGGCGCCCTCAAGATGAACCACCCGGAAGGCATCACGCCCCCGTTCACCACGACGGCAAGCTCCAGCGAACATCACCTGGCTTACGGCGACGACTTCTTCTACGAGACGACCAAGTACACGCCGCATAGCCCGTATTCTGCATCCAAGGCGGGCTCCGACCACTTTGTGCGCGCGTTCCACGACACCTACGGCATGCCGACGATTGTCACGAACTGCAGCAACAACTACGGGCCCTACCAGTTCCCCGAAAAGTTGATTCCGCTGTTCATCAACAACATCCGCCACAAGAAGCCGCTGCCGGTTTACGGCAAGGGCGAGAACGTGCGCGACTGGCTCTTCGTGGAAGACCACGCCCGCGCCATCGACGTGATTTTCCATAACGGGAAGATTGCCGAGACATACAACATCGGCGGCTTCAACGAATGGAAGAACATCGACATCATCAAGGTCGTCATCAAGACTGTAGATAAGCTGCTCGGCCGTGCCGAAGGCGAGGACATGAACCTCATCACCTACGTCACCGACCGTCTGGGTCATGACGCGCGCTACGCGATTGACTCCACCAAGCTCCAGAAGGAACTTGGCTGGGAACCTTCGCTTCAATTTGAAGAAGGCATAGAGAAAACGGTGCGCTGGTACCTCGACAACCAGGAGTGGCTCGACAACATCACGAGCGGCGACTACGAGAAGTATTACGAAACGATGTACAAGAATAGATAGCCTACGTGTCATCCAGGCCCTTCGACAAGCTCAGGGTAAACTCCGTCGAAGGATCTATAGGAGATTCAAAATGGGAAAGTTTAACTTTATCAAGACGTCTATCGAGGGCGTGACGATTATCGAGCCGACGGTCTTTGGCGACCAGCGCGGCTACTTTATGGAAACCTACAACAAGGGCGAATTTGACGCAGCCGGCCTCAATATGGTCTTCGTGCAGGACAACGAATCCAAGAGCAAGAAGGGCGTACTCCGCGGTCTCCACTTCCAGAAGAAGAATCCGCAGGGAAAGCTCGTGCGCGTGATTGACGGTGAAGTCTTTGACGTTGCGGTGGACCTGCGCAAGGGTAGCCCGACGTTCGGCAAGTGGGAAGGCGTCGTGCTTTCTTCCGAGAACAAGAAGCAGTTCTACATTCCCGAAGGCTTTGCGCATGGGTTTGTGGTCCTCAGCGAATCAGCGACATTTGTTTACAAGTGCACCCGCCTCTACGACCCGAAGGACGAAGGTGGCCTGATGTGGAACGACCCCGAAATCGGCATCAAGTGGCCGGTGGGCAACGGCTTCGAACCGCTCCTCTCCGAAAAGGATACGAAGAACCCGCCGCTCAAGGACCTGGGCTTCGCCTTTGAACTGTAATTCTAATTGTCATGCCCGCGCAGGCGGGCATCTCTTATGATATAATTTTCTAATTTAAGAGCCAATGAAAAACATTCTAGTCGTTTGTACAGGCAACATCTGCCGCAGTCCTACGGGGGAATACCTCCTGAAAAAGGAACTGGGCGAGGGCTTTAACGTGATGAGTGCCGGGCTTGGTGCCCTGGTGGACCATCCTGCCCATGAAATCAGCCAGAAAATTGCCATGCAGCACGGAATCGACATGAGTGCACACCGTGCACGCCAGATAAACTTGGATATCCTCAAGTGGGCGGATCTGGTTCTCGTGATGGAAAACGGTCACAAGATCGAACTCCAGCGCCGTTACCCGGAACTCGGGGACAAGGTTCACCGTTATGGCGAAGCCCAGCAGGTCGATATTCCCGACCCGTACCGCCGCCCGGAAAATGCGTTCGTGCTGGCCTGGAATTTTATTTCGAAACTTACGCCCTATTGGGTTGAAAAAATAAAACAGAGCGAGGCTCAATAATGAAAAAGTTGAATCTTTTGCTTGCCGGTGTGGCTCTTGTCCTGGGCGGCTGTTCGCTTGGCCCCCACATGCGGATGACTGTCCCGGAAGGTGATGCGGAAGGCTCCGCGGATTATAACGGCATCAAGGTGGTTGTCCACTCTATCGAAAAGGGCGATTTTGGCACGGGCACGACTGCTGCCGGTGATTCTTCGAAGCCGGATTTCGGTGACCTCGCCGAACTGATTGTGGATTCCCTGCCGAGTCTTGAATACCGTATCGGTCCTCTGGACATGGTTCAGGTGGTTGTCTGGGAACACCCGGAACTTACCTCCCCGATGGGCCAGTACCAGCCTGCCGGCCAGCGCGTGACGACTGATGGCACGCTATTCTACCCCTATGCTGGCGAGATTAAGGCCGCGGGTCTTACGGCGCAGGAACTCCGTACCGAAATAACGAAGCGTCTTTCTGACAAGATCTTGAACGACCCGCAGGTCGATGTGCGCGTGACGGGCTACAACAGCCTGAAGGCGTTTGTCTCCGGTGCGGTGAACAAACCGGGCTACATCGCATTCAATGAACTGCCGATGACTATCCCCGCAGCGATTGCCGGTGTAGGTGGCTTTGCTGAAGAGGCGGACCCTGCCGGAATGCAGCTTCGCCGTGGTGACAAGGTGTACAACATCAACTACCTCGATGCGTTCAAGGCGAATCTCCCGCTCGACAAGATTCTGCTCAAGCCCGACGACCAGATTTTCATTCCGGCACTCACCGAGACGCAGAAGGAAAACCGCGTGTACGTGATGGGTGAAGTGGCAAGGACTGGTGCCGTGAACGTGAACCAGGGCAAGCTTTCGCTTGTAGAGGCCTTGGCTTCAGCCGGTGGCCTGAATACGGGTAGTGCTTCGTCTCGCTTGATTTATGTCATTCGCAATACTTCGGACAAGCAGATCGACGTGTATCACCTGAATGCGAAGAACGCGATGGCTCTTGCGATGGCAGAACGCTTTAACTTGAACGCACGCGATGTTGTCTATGTGGATGCTTCCGATCTCGCGACATGGAACCGCATCATGAACCTGATCGTACCGAGCTCCGCATTCATCAACAATGGTGCTAGCGCAGTTCGTAACATCGAGTTGATTGAACTTCAGGGATGGTAATAGATTATGATTAACCTTATCCTTTGTGGTGGTTCGGGCACGCGCCTTTGGCCCGTGAGCCGTTCCCTCATGCCCAAGCAGTTTGCCCCGCTCTTTGACGGGCAGTCCCTGTTCCGCAAGACGGTCGTCACGAACGCGGCCGTCTGCGAGTCGCAGTTTATCGTTTCGAACGCCGACCAGTTCTTCCTCGCGAAGGACCAGCTCGAGATGGAAGGCATGACCGGCAGCAAGTTCCTGCTGGAACCCGTGGGCCGCAACACCGCACCCGCGATCGCGCTCGCATGCCTTACAATGAACCCGGAAACTGTCGTGCTCGTTTCCCCGTCGGACCACGTGATCCGCAAGAAGGAAGAGTACAAGAAGGTGCTTCTCCGCGCGCAGGAACTCGCCGAGGCGGGTAACCTCGTGACGTTCGGCATCACGCCCACGAGCCCCGAGACGGGTTACGGCTACATCGAGGCTGACGGCGAGAACGTGAAGCGCTTCGTGGAAAAGCCCGACTTGGCGACCGCCGAGAAGTACCTGCTCGCAGGCAACTTCTACTGGAACAGCGGCATCTTCTGCTTCAAGGCGAAGACCTTCCTCGCGGAACTCGGCAAGTACTCTCCGGAGATGCTCGCCACCGCACAGAAGGCGCTCACCAACGCGACCATCGAGGACGGTGAACCCATCCGCATCGACCGCGACGACATGCTTGCCATCCCGGCGAACTCCATCGACTACGCCGTGATGGAAAAGTCCAAGAAGGTGAAGGTCGTGCCGAGCGACATCGGCTGGAGCGACCTCGGAAGCTTTGATAGTTTGTATGGGGAATACCCGCACGACGATAACGGCAACAACGTGAACCCGCGCCACATCGCGGTGGGCTCGAAGAACTCCCTCGTGATGGGCACTCAGCGCGCCATTGCGACGATCGACCTCGACAAGATGCTCATCGTCGACACTCCGGACGCATTGCTGGTCGCCCCGCTTAGCAGCAGCCAGAAGGTGAAGAAGGTTGTGGAAGAGCTCAAACAGCGCGGCTCCGACCTCATCAACGTGCCGCAGACGGTGAGCCGCCCGTGGGGTACTTACTCCGTGCTCGAATCCACCGAACGCTACAAGATGAAGCGCATCGTGGTGAAGCCGGGCAAGCGCCTCAGCCTGCAGAAGCACCTTCACCGTTCCGAACACTGGGTGGTTGTGAGCGGCACTGCGACATGTACTGTGGGCGACAAGGTGTTCTACGTGCGTCCGAACGAATCGACCTACATCCCTGTGGGCGAAGTTCACCGCCTCCAGAACGAAGGCCGCCTCCCGCTCGTGATTGTGGAAGTCCAGGTGGGCGAGTACACCGGCGAAGACGACATCATCCGCGTGGAAGACGACTTCCACCGCTGCAAGTGACGTTCGGTACGAACGTCATACCGCAGCCTTGCGATAAACGTCATACCGCAGCCTTGCGATAAACGTCATACCGCAGCCTTGCGTAGCAAGGCAAGTGTATCCATAAAAAAGGCAGGTTTTGAAACCTGCCTTTTTTCATATTGTCACCCTGGAGGGGCTCCGCCCCGATAGAATCCACGGCACGAAGTGCCGCACTCACCTCTATTAGAACTGGCTCAGGAATCTCTGGTCGTTGCTGGTCAGGAGGCCGATTTCCGGAATCGCGTGGCGCAGCATGGCGATACGGTCGAGACCGAAGCCAAACGCAAAGCCCGTGTACTTCTCGGAATCGATGCCACAGTTCTTGAACACGTTCGGGTCCACGGAACCGCAACCGCCGATTTCCATCCAGCCGGTTCCCTTGCAGCGACGGCAGCCCTTGCCACCGCAGAACACGCAGCTCACGTCCATTTCGGCGCTGGGCTCCGTGAACGGGAAGAAGCTCGGGCGGAAGCGCGTCTTGACGCCTTCGCCGAACAGCTTGTTCATGAACACCTGGAGCACACCCTTGAGGTCTGCAAAGCTGATGTTCTCGTCGACCACCAGGCCTTCGCACTGCTGGAACATCGGGGCGTGGGTCGCATCGTTATCCACACGGAACACGTGGCCCGGAGCAATCATGCGGAACGGCGGCTTGTGCGTTTCCATGTAGTGGATCTGCGTGCCGGAGGTGTGCGTACGGAGCATCACCTTGTCGTCCACGTAGAACGTGTCCTGCATGTCGCGGCTCGGGTGGTCAGGAGGCGTATTGAGCGCCTCGAAGTTGTACCAGTCCGTTTCGATGTCGCGACCGAAGTCCACCTCGAAACCCATCTGGCTGAAGAAGTCGATAATCTCTTCGCGCACGTCGTAGAGCGGGTGCGTAGAGCCCGCCGGAATGCCTGCACCCGGGAGCGTGGTATCTACAAAGCCGCTTTCCAGTTTCTTCTGGAGCGCGGCCTGGTTCGCAGTCTCGATAGCCTTGTCAATCGCTTCGGAGACGGCGACCTTAAGTTCGTTCACGAGCTTGCCGTAAGCCGGACGTTCCTCGGCGCTCAAGCTACCCATCTGCTTCATGAGGTCGGTCACGGCCCCCTTCTTGCCCAGGTACTTCACGCGGAGGTTGTTGACGGCTTCTTGGTTCGTAAGGTCGGTTTGCGCAAGTTCTGCGTCAAACGCCTGCTTCACATTGTTAATAGCTTCACTCATAGTGGCCACAAATGTAGAAATTTTTAGTCAAAGGGGGAGGTCTCCCCCTCGCTTCTGCCCCATGTCATCCCCGCGAAGGCGGGGATCTCCTTGTGGCATCCGCTACCTCCTCGCCTAGGGGGCCTGCCCCCTAAGACCCCCGAAAGCTATTGCGGCTGAATTATTTTTTTTGATTTTTAAATTCTAGATAAGCTTTCTCGCATTCCTCAAGGTATTTCTTGTCTGTTGTGCGTAGAAGAAGCTTGCCTTGTCCTTCCCGTTTTGGTGGAGTTTCCAGTCCCAATGTCTTGTACATATCCTGGACCAAAATCGCGATATCACCATAGTCAAGTCCAGTTTCTTTAATGTTATGTGTTGTAATAGCGATGTCGATGTAGGTAAACCCTGCATCTTTTATCATCTGTATTAGCGGCTTATAGGATTGAAGTTTCTTCAAGAAGTTTTCTCTATTATCATTCGGTTCTGCAATTTTATCTGGGTCCAAAACAATGACAATATCATTTGTGTCATATTTCGGTGCATAACTTGGTGCATGACGGTATTTAAGCAGGTCCCTAAAAACTTCATCGAATATGGATAAAGGGGCGACGGCGACTTTATCGTCCCTGTGCGGTGTAAGCTTGTGCTTCAGATGGGGAGGCCATATCCCGCCTTCGCCTTGGCCAATGGCTGAATAGATATCGTTGTTCTCATCGACAATCACGCTATCCAGCATGCCGTTCTTTTCGGAATAAAGTGCCCATACGATACGTCCGGCATCATCTTCGTATTCCTTGTGAAGCGAAATGTAGCGGCTCTCATATAAGTCGTGTGCGGCTCTGTAATAAAAATTTTTTGAAAAACCTCCGAATGCACCGATGACCATATAGTTCTTCGTGATTTGCAGGGATAGATTTAGCATTTGTTCTTCCGCCCAGCAGAGGGCAGAACATGCCAAGGCTAATGTCAGTATTTTTTTAGCACTTTTGAGCATTGTCGTTTTTCGCCTTCCCGGTAAAGTTCGTGCTCGTTATCTTGAACACGGTCACGGCGGCGGCCTGCGCGGGCGTGAATTCGAACTTATGCGGGGTCGCGTGCATAGGTTGCGCCGGTTTTGCGGACTGCGCCGAACCTGAGGCGTGCGGAGCACCTGCGGCCTGCCGTTCCATCAGGAGCGAAAGTCCGCGGCATTTCTCGGCGCTATCCTCGACGATTTCGGCCTTGCCCTGCCCGACAACGCTTGCGTAAAAGCGCCCGCTCTTGCAAAAAACATCTTCGTGAATCTCGATGCGGTTCTCGACGCACATGCTGAACGCCACATTCGGATTCTTGCGGATGCAGTCGAGTTTTTTGCCTGCGTGCGCGCAGTGGAAGTATAGCTCCAGAACACCGCCTTCCAGGCAATACCCGAATGACATCGGAATCACGTAGGGCATGCCCGCATCCGCATCGTCCACCATCGCGACATGACAGGTCGTGCACTGCTCGATAATCTTCGCGATATTCTCGTCGCCTAAAACTTCTCTATCCTTGCGCCGCATATTTAATTTGTCCTTTTTCCTCTTTTGCAAATCTAATTTTTTCTTGACTTCTTCTCCCGCTTGAAAAATGATTTTTACATAAATGGATGCCAGAAATTTTTTTTGGGATAATGCGTAACGCGCGGAACTTAAACTCCCGATTTTTCGGGTTTTGTTGTTCTCGACTTCAACAGAATATTATAGGTCGCAGTGGCGTATTTGGAGGGGTCAATCTATATTAAGTAAAAAAGGAGTCAGATATGAAATTAGGGCTTTTGGCGTTTCCCGCCATTGGAGTCTCGTTGGGTCTTGTAGCCTGTTCTGAAGATGCGGTCACGAATCCTAATGTCGATAGTGGGGCGCTTTACCCACCGGAAATTTCTTCCAGCAGCGATTTCCTGGGAACTGACTTCCCTGGCGTAGAATTTTCCAGTTCCAGTTTCTTCATGCCCGGCATTGAACTTTCCAGTTCGAGTATTGCCGACCCTGGCTTCGGCATCTCCAGTTCGAGCTTCGTATGGCCCGGCCCGGTCGTTTCCAGCTCGAGCGTCGTGATTCCCGGAGGCAGCAATCCCGGCAACGAGAGCGGCGACGACGAGAACGACAACGAGGATTCAAGGACGTTGGACGGCTCGCAGATTCTCCTGAAGCTTGCGGGCACCACGGCCGCGGTCGAAAACAACAACGGCTGTGTCGAAGTTGCAGACAAAGTTGCAACCATTACTTGCCCGGGCGCCTACTATGTAACAGGAGAATCTTCCGATTTTCAGGTGGTCGTAAATACTCCGGGTACCGACAACGAAGGCAATACCGGCATTTACCTCTACAACGCGACCATCAAGAGTTCCAATTCCCCCATCCTCGTGAAGAACGCCGACAAGACGGTGATTCACCTGGTGAAGGGGACCACCAACGTGGTCGAAGACGGCAACGGCAATCACGTATTCACCAAAGTCAATGGCGCACAGGACACTGCCAAGGCCGCAATTTACGCAAAAGACGACTTGAACATCAAGGGCGCAGGCTCCTTGACCGTTACCGCCAACTTCAAGAACGGCATCCAGTCCAGCAATGACCTCAAAATCAAGAATGGCGACATTACCGTGGTCGCAGCCGACGACGGCATCAAGGGTAAGGGAAGTCTCCAGATTTCGGGCGGTACGCTGAACATCACCGCCAACAATGGCAACGGCCTTAAAAGCGACGAATGCGAAGAAAATCCCGACGGCAGCTTCAAGGACACCGTGGCAAACAAGGGCTTTGTGAAAATTTCGGGTGGCGACATTACCATCAAGGGCCGCAAGAGCGGTATCAAGGCCGCCAACTACATTGACGTGGGCGATTCCACCGAACCTTCGGCCATCAAGATCGAATCTTCCAACAAGGGTATCTCCGCTGAAAAATTCCTCTACATCAACGGCGGTACCATTGACGTGAAATCGGATTCTTCCGCCTTGCGAACCAACTGGCAAGTCTACATGAACGGCGGCGACGTGACCATTTCTACAAAGAAAAAAGGCATTCACGCCGATTCGGCCCTGTACCTGAGAGGCTCCACCATCAACATCGTCACGGCCTTCGAAGGCATAGAAGCATTCAAGATTTTCGCCGAAGGTGGCGTGACATCCGTGTTTGCGACCAACGACGGATGGAACGGCGGTGGTGGTCCCAAGAACAACAGCAGCTCCATGGCCATGTTTAGCGAGAGCAGCGGCTATATCACAATCAGTGGTGGCTACCACTACATCAGCGCCAAAGGCGACATGATCGACGTACTGGACGCAAACGGCACCGCAAAGATGACTGGTGGCGTGCTCATTCTCGAAATTACCGGCCAAAGCTACGAGAATCAGGGTGGCATGGGCATGGGTATGGGCATGGGCTGGGGCCCTGGTGGTCAGCAGGGCGGAAACTGCGGAGCCTACAACTTTGCCGGAGGCCTTATCGACACCGATGACGGATTTTCCATTACCGGTGGCGTGCTACTTGCTTTCGGCAACTTTTCTACCGATACTCCCAGCTGCGCAAACCAGACCTACAACAACAGCAACTACTACGGTTCCAGCAAGGCGGCGTTCAAACCCACCTATCAGGGCAATTACATCCTTTACGGTGGCGAAGTGAATTCTGTCAGCCAGGTAAATACGGCTGGAATGCAGGAGCTCAAGTTCCCCAACGGCGTGAGCTACATGTACAAGTAAGTTTATTGCTTAACAGGTAAATGCATAATTACGGGCCGGTTCTTGCCGGCCTCTGTTTTATGTATCGTGAGCTTGCCGGTGCTGTCGTAACCGAACTGCTCGCCGACGCGTTCCCCGTTTACGTAGTTGAGGCTGTCTTTCAAGATTCCGTTCGGGTACCAGTTGCGCCATACGCCGTGGCGTTTGGATTCGCCTTTGGCGTTTGGGTTCCCCCAGAATCCTTCGCTTGCCATTCCGCCGCCCATGCTGTCGGGGTAGAAACTGCGGCTTACAAGGAGAATTGGCCCCTCGAGTTTGGATGCGGTGCTGCTGCTATCAATATCCCAGTATTCTTCATAAAGTAATTTGTGGTCCGGCTTGATGTAGCGGACGTTTGCCTTGTATTTGCCGATGCTCTGCGTGAAGGCATTTTTCTGGCTCAATGTGCAACTGTCCAAAGTACCATAGGGGTTTGCGTATTGAACATTAGATGTTTCTGCGCAGAAAAGGTTAGATGAACCTTCGCACAGTCCGTAGACAACACCGTCCCATCCGAAGTTCGGAGTATGATTCCTGAAAACAGTTTCTCTTAGCAGCACTCCTTTCTCGTCGAACCAGGAAATTCGGGACGGATCGTATCCGCAATCGCTTACATGGATGTATTCTATTTTCTTTATGACGGAACCGTCTGCCCTGTAGAGTGTGATTGGAGAAAAAGCTTCACCGCATTCTCCCTCGATGTGTCCTTCTTCGCGGATTTTGGAATTGCTGCAACTTTCGCCAGTAAGGTCCGGTTCCCCGTAGGATTCATAGTAGAGTTTGTATTCGCCTTGTTTGTAACCCATGAGGCATTCGTAGTATTCAAGAATCTTGCAGTTGCGACCATATCGCTTGATATATCCGGGGGCAGGTTCGTTTGTATGGTTTTGGTGACAGCTGTTTTCTTCGGCAAGGACTCCGTTGTCGTACCACTTTTTCCACACGCCTACGGTGTCTCCGTTTTCGTCGTAATGCTCCTCGAAGGCCTTGTTCCCGTTAAAATGCCAGCCTTCCCAGTCGCCCACGGGGTGGTCGTCCTTGTAGTAGCGCACGGATTCCTTCCTGCGGGTATTCAGTCTGTCTATGAAGTAACTGACCCATTTGCCATCGCGCTTGCCGTTCTTGTATTCGCCGTCGAGCGCCACGTCGCCGAGTACGGTCCAGCGCTTGATATTCCCGTGCGGCAAGTTGTTCTTGTACTGGATTTCGAATTCCTTGATGCCGTTGTCGTACCACTCGTTGCGCTTGAGGATTTCGCCGTCGGGGTACACCCATACGGAGGTTTTCTTCGTGCCGTTTACGTGCTTTTCGAGGACTTGCTCTTCGGCATGCTCAATGGTGCAACCATAAAGCACGCCACATACGCCCAAAAGCGGCAAAAAGGCCAAAAATGTCGAAAAAATCTTCCTGCGCATGTCCACCAAAGTAGAAAAAAGGTAAAGAGAATGTTTATGTAATCAATATACGTCTTGTATTAATAATTCATTTAACACTTGAAATAAACGTGTTTAAATAGCATCTAAAGCGTCGGCCAAGGATGGGGAGGGGGCAGGGAGGGGCCCGTGCGGCCTTCGCAACTCTGAGCTGGGGCCCCTCCCGCATGATTTTTATACCAGTTTTTGGTGTTACCTTTTTTCATTTGAGAAAAAAAAGGTAATTTCTTAGTGTGGAAGATACGAAAAACAGGACGATTGCCGATACCTTCAACGCGAAGCTCAAGACTCCGTGGGTTTGGCTGATTATCCTCATAACGCTCGGGCTTACCGCGCTGTTCTACTTTTCGCAGAAACCGGGCGTCATCGTCTACTCGCGCTATATCAAGTCGCTTTCCGATTACCAGCTGATGGACATGGAACTCATGCGGTCCATGAGTGCAGTCCGTTGCGGGTACGCGGGCGATTCCATGAAGGTGCTTTCGCAGTCCATGTCGCTGCGTGAACTGGCAGTCTCGTTTGCCCGCGAGATGGACGAATTCTCGTCGCGGGGAGTCGTTGCCCCTCCGCCTTATTCCGTTCACGAGTTTGAACGCCGCGTGCTTTCGAAGGTGGCCGGCGTCCGCCGTTATCTGTCTGTCCGTCAAGCGTGGTTCGGAACATACGACAAGGTGTATGCCGACGTGGCTTTCTTGCCGGATAACGTTTCGTACCCGCTGCTCGTTACGCTTGACTCTGCGCGTTTCGGGTTCCCGGTCACGTTCCCGCAGGGGCTCGACGTTCCCGATTCGCTCGCGCTGCGCGTGAAGGCCCTCCTGGACGAGAACGTGGAACATGCGCTTGCGTGGAACCGCCTTGACAATCACGAGACCGTCCTCGCGGGTGAAGACCTCATACAGTACTTCCAGCAAGAAAGCATGAACGAGATAACCCTGAAGGCGAAGATCCCGCTGGTGTTCTATTTCCTC
>JAEEGI010011358.1_pt1 | contig 19214 bp, 17 predicted proteins | sample 8958751 | NCBI WGS metagenome assembly JAEEGI01 (sample SAMN16246545, study PRJNA631951) | gut metagenome | biome: gut microbiome; feature: rumen; material: KS-attached | host: Bos | place: Iran: Karaj | collected 2018-10 | reverse complement strand
CTATCAGCACCAGCTTTTCGCCGGCGTAGGCCTCGGCTATAAGCTTTTTTATGAGCGTGGTTTTACCGGCGCCGAGAAAGCCGGAAAAAATATCGACCTTTGGCATTTTCGATCAACTCCTTAATCAAATATTATAATGCCCCCGGAACATAATGGCAATAGAAAAAAGGGCGCACAGGAGCGGCCGCCCCTGTGTGCATGTGGAAACTGAAGGAGTTGGCGGCCGAATTCCTCGGCAAACGTATCTCCATCTAAGGCACATCCGCATCAAACCCCGGAGTCGGTACGGCTCCGGGGTTTCCTTCTGCCGGCAAGCCTTACAGCAGGCAATGATATCAGCCTGCTCCTTCATGCAGTCACGATCTGTTATTGGTGATCCCGTATCCATTTCATCAGATATGGACGGGCATTGTTATCCGGGCGCTCGACCCACTGAGAACACATCATATACGTTTTCCCCTTAATGTTGACGGGGTCTTTGTAATATCGGAGCTTATCATACTGAGCGTCCTGACGGACGAGCAGCGGGAAGCTGAGGTCAAGCGCCTTTTTGCTGTATTCCTTGTCCTGGAGCCGTTCGATCTCAGCCTCCGGAACGTTGCCGAGTTCGAGAATGGGCTTCAGTACCAGTTGGGCAACCTTGCCGATTTCCAGTTCGGCATAAGTATCTTCGGTATCTGCGGTGAACGGTTTTGGCGCGGATGCCGCCTTGCGCGGCGGAGACTCCCGGAGTCGGTCCTTCTGCTCAAACATCTGCACCATATGATAGCAGCGGATGAAAAGCTCGTTGGTATCCGACACGCCGCCGCTCACCGTCAGGATGGGGTCCAGCACCTTATCCCGAAAATCATCGTTCGCCAGGATACGGAACCGGAAGTGGAAGCAGAGGTCATCCATGATCTTCTGCAGCTCGGCCATGCAGGGAAGAACGCCGTCAAGGATGCTGCGGGTGATTTTCGGCGAGGCAAAGATGATCTCTGCTTCCCGTGCGTCCAGGTAACCGTAGATACACATGGCGGTCCGCAGACATTTCATGACGATCTTCTTTATCGTAGTTTCCCGGTCGCCGTAGTTCAAACCCTCTTCATGGAAAGCTACATCCACAGCGTAGATCTTGTTTGCACCGTCCTGCATGGCCACTCCGAGTGCATCGCATTCGGCCTGCCGGAGCAGCTGGGACAGGGACGCCGTTTTTTTGTAGATATCATAGCCGTATTTCTCGGAGAAGAACTTGTCCGTCACGGATTTGATTTCTTCCAGCTTGTCTTCATGCAGAAGCGGCCATTGCCCGGAGGTCGTCCAGTTGGTCTGGACGATTTGACATTCCTTTACATGACGCAGCCATGAATAAAAGAGGGATTCACCCATCTCTATTTTCACAGCGACACCCTCCTTACAGACGTCGTATTTGCAGGTAAAAAAACCAGGATCATTATACCCGCGGACCCCGTTGGTTTCAATACCGGAACACGGGGGACCGGTCTCTGTGCGGTCGCAGCTCACAGACGATCAAAGCGCCGTTCCGAAAAAAGCGGAACGGCGCTTTGGATCATATTTGACTATCCGAGGATGATATCGGCGACGGCGGCGGGATCGGAGGCCGTCAGCGAAGCGCCGGCCTGCCTGAGCTCCTCGGCGCTGCCGTAGCCGTACAGCACGCCTATCGAGCGCACGCCGTTGGCCGCGGCGCCCTCTATGTCGTATTTCCTGTCGCCAACCATCACCGCGCTTTCGGGCGCGGCGCCCAGCCCGGCGAGCACGTAGGCGATGACCTCGGCCTTTTTCACGCGGCTTTCGTCCGGCAGACAGCCGCCCACCAGAGCGAAGTAAGGTGACAGGCCGAAATGCTCGATTATGCGCAGGGCGTACATCTCCGGCTTGGAGGTGGCGACGGCGAGGGTCTTTCCCGCGTCTCTGAGCCGGGCGAGAGCGCCGGTGATGCCGGGGTAAAGAGCGTTTTCGTATATGCCCTTGTCGGCGTAATATTCACGGTAAGTAAGTATCATCTCGGCGGCCTTTTCCCGGTCGACGCCGCAGAGGCGCCGGAAGGAGTCGCTCAGAGGCGGGCCGATGACGGAATAGAGCTCGTCCCTCGGCGGGGGCTCGAAGCCGTGGGCCTTCATGGCATATATGACGGAATTGGTTATCCCCTCGCCCGGATCGGTAAGAGTGCCGTCCAGGTCGAAAAGGACGAAGCTTACTCCTTCCAAGCGTCGTCCTGCCAGTCTTTTTCCATGCAGGCGCGGCAGGAGTCGCATTTTTTTCCGGGGAACAGCTTGCACTGGACCGGTCCGTTGTACCACATCTCCGAGGGGCCGCCGGGCATATCGTATATGCCGCCGAACATTCCCTGCATCAGAGCCGCCTGGAAGAATACGGGCTTATCTACGCGCATGAAGTTGAGGGGGCAGTGGTAAACGCCTGCGGGAATGCGGATGATGGTGGGCTGCTCGATGACGTAGGTCTCGGCGTCCTTGCCCTGCTCGCCGAGGGTGAACTCTATGTGCGCGTCGAAGTCAAAAACGTTGGGGAAGGTGCCGCCGAGGAAAATGAGGTACTCGTCGCAGTTGTGCCTGTGGGGGAAGCGGTCCAGGAAGAAGGGCTTTACGAAGATCTGGAAGCCCACGTTGTACTGCGCGCCGGGTATCTGGCTGGCGCCGCGGAAATAGGCCTGGGGCGATACGACGAAGCCGGCGTCGGAGCCCTCGGGGACTACCTCGTTGTACTCGGGGGTAAAGGCGTAAACGAGTTTTTCGTATTTGCGTCCGCTCATTTTGTTCTTTCCTTTCTTTTACCGTGGTTTTTTGTTTTTGATCAATATAAGGGTATTTTACCACAGGCGCGGGGAGAATGGAAAGAGCTTTTGAGCATGTTGACAAAAAAATCGGCCCGCAGCCGGGAACGGGCGGCTGCGGGCGCGGGATCGTATTTCGCCTTGTGTTTTCCGTTGGGTAAGGTACACTCTAAGAAAACGCCTTTTTCATGCCCGAAAACTCGGCTTTCGGAAGAAAAAACAGCAGAGGGGCCGGAGCTGCTATCCCCGGCCCCATCCCATTTTCCTATGCGGCGCCGGTAAACGAGACTGGGGAAGCTCTTGACGTATGGTGGCATATATGCTATCATTAGTTTCGAACGGAGAGGGTGAGATCATGTCAACTCTGGATAAACTAAAGGCGAGATTCAATGATAAACCGATTCCGAATGATATTTCCTTCGACGAAGTGGAGCGATTGGCAAACGCCTACGGATGCCGGGTCGTTTCCGGCGGCAAGCACTCAAAGAAGATCGTGGATATTCCCGGCGGGACGGTCATTCCCATCCCCATGCATGGGAAGTATGTGCAGGAAGCATATATAAAAGAGTTGAAGGATTTGTTCGCGGAGATCGAAGCCCGGGGCAAGGAGGTCGATTAAGATGATGTATCCGTTTCAGGTTTATCAAAGCAAGGTCGAGCAGCACGTGTTTTGGGTGGCGAAAAGTGCGGCCCTGAAAGGCTGCGTTGGACAAGGGGAAACCGCCGGGGAAGCCATTTCGGAGCTGGAAGCGAATGAGCGGGAATGGATCGAAACGGCAAAAGAGGTTGGCATCTCCATCCCTGCCGTGCCCGTGGAAGCGTCCCAGGAGTACAGTGGAAAGCTGACGGTACGGATCGCGCCGGGTGTCCACAGGGACGCGGCACAAATCGCAAAGGCGGAGAAAGTAAGCCTGACGCAGTATATCAGCGATGCGATCGTGAATTGGAACGCGCACAACACGGCGGCTTCATTAAGATAACTGTCGCGAAACGATTACGAGGGGAACTGCTTTGATGCATTTCCCCTCGTTTTTTAAGCAGACGTAACCTATAAGAACACCCTTCAAACGGCGCTCTTTCCGACTCCCCGTCCTTGACGGGCGCCAGCCCTCCGGCTGCGGGCGCGGGATCACGATCTGATTTATTTGTTTTTGTGGATGTTCTTCATGCGCTGAGAATGGTCGAGTATGCGCTTGCGCAGGCGCAGGGATTTCGGAGTGACCTCCAGCAGCTCGTCGTCGGCGAGAAATTCCAGGCACTGCTCCAGACTCATTATCCTCGGCGGGACGAGCCTGAGCGCCTCGTCGCTGCCGGCGGCGCGCATGTTGGTCATCTGCTTTTTGCGGCATACGTTCACGGCGATGTCCTCCGCCTTGGGGGACACGCCCACCACCATGCCGGCGTATACCTTCGTGCCGGGGGATATGAACATCGTGCCGCGGTCCTGCACGTTGAAAATGCCGTAGGCCACGGCTTCTCCGGTCTCGAAGGCTATGAGCGAGCCCGTATTGCGGCGGCGCACCTCGCCCCTGAAGGGCGCGTAGCTGTCGAAGACCGAGGCCATGATGCCCTCGCCGTGGGAGTCGGTGAGAAATTCGCTGCGGTAGCCGAAAAGACCGCGGGAGGGGATGATGAAGCTCAGCTTCGTGCGGCTGCCCACGGGCGTCATTTCCAGCAGCTCGCCCCGGCGGCTGCTGAGCTTTTCTATAACGCTGCCGACGCAGCTTTCCGGAACGTCCACCACGAGCCTTTCCATAGGCTCCATGGTCACGCCGTTTTCGGAGCGCGTCAGCACTCTCGGCGGGGATACCTGGAACTCGAAGCCCTCGCGGCGCATCGTCTCTATGAGTATGGAAAGATGCATCTCGCCGCGACCGGCCACGTTGAAGCTGTCGGTGGAGTCCGTTTCGCTCACCCGGAGAGAAACGTCCTTCAGCGTTTCCCTGAACAGGCGGTCCCTGAGGCTGCGGGAGGTGACGAACTTGCCCTCCGTGCCGGCAAAGGGGCTGTCGTTCACCGAGAAGGTCATCTCCATGGTCGGCGCGGATATCTCGACGAAGGGCAGCGGCTCCACGCAGTCGGGAGCGCAGATGCTGTCGCCTATGGTCACGTCGCCTATGCCGGAAAGGGCGATGATGTCGCCCGCGGAGGACTCCGTCACCGGCGCGCGGCTGAGCCCGTCGAAGACGTAAAGGCTGACGGCCTTTGCCCGCTCGACCTGTCCCGGCTTAAGGTAATTGCATACGGCGATCTCCTGGTTCTGGGTTATCGTGCCGCGCTGTATGCGCCCTATGGCTATGCGGCCGACGTAATCGTTGTAGTCCACGGAGGACACCAGCATCTGCAGCGGGGCCGCGGCGTCCTGCTCGGGAGCGGGGATATATTCCATTATGGTATCGAACAGGGGGCGCAGATCGGTCCCCTCGACCTCGGGAGAGAAAGAGGCCGTGCCCCGGCGGGCGGAGCAGAAGAGCATGGGCGAGTCCAGCTGCTCCTCCGTGGCGTCCAGATCCAGCAGCAGCTCCAGCACCTCGTCGATGACCTCGTGTATCCTGGCGTCGGGCCTGTCTATTTTGTTGATCACCACTATCACGCGGTGACCCAGGGCAAGGGCGCGGCTGAGAACGAAGCGCGTCTGGGGCATCGGGCCCTCGGCGGCGTCCACCAGCAGAAGTACGCCGTTGACCATTTTCAGCACGCGCTCCACCTCGCCGCCGAAATCGGCGTGGCCGGGAGTGTCGACGATGTTGATCTTCGCCTCGCCGTACTGTACGGCGGTGTTCTTGGCAAGTATGGTGATGCCCCGTTCCCTTTCGAGGTCGCCGGAGTCCATGACCCTGTCGGCCACTACCTGGTTGGCGCGGAAAACGCCGCTCTGGCGCAGCATTTCGTCGACCAGCGTCGTCTTGCCGTGGTCAACGTGGGCGATGATGGCGATATTGCGCAGCTCCATGTTGTATCAGATCCTTTCCTGCGCGGAGGATATAGTTAAAGCGCGGGGTTAAAATAAACTGAAATATTATACAATCCAATTCCCGATAATGCAATGATTTTTGTTCGGAAAAATGTTGCAAATACCTATTGACAAGTGAGGGAAGGGGTATTATATTATGTTTAGCACTCAGAGGGCAAGAGTGCTAACCGTGGAGGAAGAAGCTATGGAATTCAGCGAACGGAAGAGAAAGATACTTAAGGCGATCGTTGAAAGCTACGTGGAGTCGGCCGAGCCGGTAGGCAGCAAGGCCATCGCGGAGAGCTCGGAGCTGAACCTGTCTTCCGCCACCATACGCAACGAGATGGCGGAGCTCACGGCCATGGGCCTGCTGGAGCAGCCCCACACCTCCGCCGGCAGAGTGCCCTCGCACCAGGGCTACCGCATATACGTAAACGAGCTCATGAACGAGCACAGGCTCAGCCTTGAAGAGACGCGGGAGATCAACAAAGCCCTGAAAAGCAAGGTCAGCCGGCTCGACGAGCTGCTTTCCGACGCCGGCAAGGTCATTTCGGAGCTTACGAACTATCCGGCGTACGCCGTCGCGGCGCCGGCGCAGGCGGTCCGCATAAAGCGCTTCGAGTGCGTATACGTGGACGCGAACACCGTAATAGCCGTGGCGATGCTGGACAACAACACGGTCAAAAACAGGATAATGTCCTTTCCCGTCGGCCTTGAGGAGGATTTCGTAAAGAAGCTCGCCGCTGTATTCAACGCCAATTTCACCGGCATCACGGGCGACGAGATGAGCGCGGAGCTGATCTCGGCCGCCGAAAAGAGCACGGGCGACAGCTGCGGAGCCGTGGCGGCGCTGGCAAGCTTCGCGATAAGCGCACTGGCTCCGGAGACGGTAAGGCGGACGTATCTTGCCGGAGCGCCTCAGCTGCTCACGCTGCCGGAATACCGCGACGTGGACAAGGCCCACAGGCTGCTGAATTACCTTACCGAAGAGACCGCGCTGGAGAAGGTGCCCGACGCCGGGGAGAACGGCGTAAAGATACTTATAGGCGCGGAAAACGTCGCCGAGGAGCTGAAGGACGCGGGCGTGGTGCTCGCCAGCTACGATCTCGGCAACAACATGCAGGGCGTCATAGGCGTGGTCGGGCCGACGAGGATGGATTATGCCAAGGTGGCCGCGTACCTTTCATATATAGCCAAGGAGATGAAGCAGGCCGCCAAGGGCGGCGAGATCCCGAGGCTGCTTGAACACCCCGCGGAAGAGAGGAATGATGAACAGTGAGCAGAAAGAATAAGGACGCGGCGAACGCCGAAGAGAACGCCGCGGATATCGCCGGAAAGGAGACCGCGGCGGAAGCGGAAAAGGAGCTTCCGGAGGGCGGAGAAGCCCCGGAGCAGACGGCGGAGCCCGCGAGAGACTATGAAGCGGAGCTCGCCGAGGAAAAGGACAAATACCTCAGGCTGGCTGCCGAGTACGACAATTACCGCCGCAGGAGCCAGAAGGAGAGGGAGGCGCTGTTCGCCGACGTCCGGGCGGATACCGTGAAGGCGCTGCTGCCCGTGTACGACAATCTCGAAAGGGCGCTCAGAGCCGAATGCTCGGACGAAGCCTTCTACAAGGGCGTGGAGCTGACGATGAACCAGCTTCTCGGCATCCTTGAAAAAATGGGAGTTACGCTTATAGAAGCCAAAGACTGCGTATTCGATCCTCAGCTGCACAACGCGGTGATGCACGTTGAGGACGAAAGCCTCGGCGAGAACGTCATCGTCGAGGAATTCCAGAAGGGCTTCAAGCTTAACGATAAGGTCATTCGATTTGCAATGGTAAAGGTTGCGAACTGAAAATCTGTAATATGGATCGGAGGAATTGATCATGGGTAAGATTATAGGTATAGATTTGGGAACAACGAACTCCTGCGTGGCGGTAATGGAGGGCGGCGAGCCCGTAGTCATAGCCAACGCGGAGGGCAACAGGACCACGCCGTCGGTGGTGGCGTTCTCCAAGACCGGCGAGCGCATGGTGGGCCAGGTGGCAAAGCGCCAGGCCGTCACCAATCCCGACAGGACCATCAGCTCCATAAAGCGCGAGATGGGCAGCAATTACAAGGTGAACATCGACGGCAAGCAGTATTCCCCGCCCGAGATCTCCGCGATGGTGCTGGCGAAGCTTAAGGCCGACGCGGAAAGCTATCTCGGCTCGACCGTCACCGAGGCGGTCATCACCGTTCCGGCGTACTTCACCGACAGCCAGAGACAGGCCACCAAGGACGCGGGCAAGATAGCCGGCCTTGACGTAAAGCGCATCATCAACGAGCCTACCGCGGCCGCGCTGGCCTACGGCCTGGATAAGGAAAACGATCAGAAGATCATGGTCTACGACCTCGGCGGCGGCACCTTCGACGTGTCCGTGCTGGAGATAGGCGACGGCGTCATCGAGGTCCTTGCCACCGCGGGCAACAACCGCCTCGGCGGCGACGATTTCGACGAATGCGTGGTCAAATACCTCGTCGAGGAATTCCGCCGGGAGAACGGCGTGGACCTGTCCGGCGACAAGGTAGCCATGCAGAGACTGCGCGAGGCGGCCGAGAAGGCGAAGATAGAGCTTTCCGGCGTGACCAGCACCAACATCAACCTGCCGTATATCACCGCGGACGCCACCGGCCCCAAGCATATGGACATGACCCTTACCAGGGCGAAGTTCAACGAGCTGACCGCGCATCTGGTGACCAAGACCATCGAGCCGGTAAAGCAGGCGCTTTCCGACGCCGGCCTGAGGGCCGACCAGCTCAGCAAGGTGCTGCTCGTGGGCGGCTCCACCCGTATCCCCGCCGTGCAGGAAGAGGTAAAGAAGATCACCGGCAAGGAGCCCTTCAAGGGCATCAACCCCGATGAATGCGTGGCCGTGGGCGCGGCCATCCAGGGCGGCGTGCTGGGCGGAGACGTCGAGGGCATACTGCTGCTGGACGTAACGCCGCTGTCCCTCGGCATAGAGACCCTCGGCGGAGTGTTCACCAAGCTCATCGAGAGGAACACCACCATACCCACCAAGAAGAGCCAGGTCTTCTCCACCGCGGCCGACAACCAGACCTCCGTTGAGGTCAACGTGCTGCAGGGCGAGCGCGAGATGGCCGCATACAATAAATCGCTGGGCCGCTTCCACCTTGACGGCATAGCCCCCGCGAGACGCGGCGTGCCGCAGATAGAGGTCAGCTTCGATATAGACGCCAACGGCATAGTCAACGTATCGGCCAAGGACCTCGGCACCGGCAGAGAGCAGCATATAACCGTCACCTCCTCCTCCAACATGTCCAAGGAGGATATCGAAAGGGCGGTGCGCGAGGCGGAGCAGTACGCCGCCGAGGACGCCAAGAAGAAGGAAGAGGTCGATACCCGCAACCAGGCCGACCAGATGGTCTATCAGTCCGAGAAGACCCTGTCCGAGGTGGGCGACAAGCTCAGCGAGAGCGACAAGAGCAACATTCAGGCCGCCATCGACAAGGTAAAGACGGCGCTGAACGGAACGGATACGGAGAGCATCAAGAAAGCCACCGAAGAGCTGACGCAGGCGTTCTACGCCGTAAGCGAGAAGATATATCAGCAAAACGGAGCGCAGCCCGGCCCTGACGCGGCGGCGGGCGGCCCGGGAGACAACGGCGGAGGCGAGTATTACGACGCCGACTACGAAGTGGTAGACGACGACAAGAAATAATCATCGGATGCCCGGCGTCCCCGAAAAGGGGGCGCCGGGCACAAGACGCGGCGACGTCTCGCCGCGCTTATGTATCGGAGAATAAGCTATGGCGGAAAAACGGGATTACTACGAGGTGCTCGGCCTGAAAAAGGGAGCATCCGAGGACGAGATAAAAAAAGCATACCGCAGGCTCGCCAAGGAAAACCACCCCGATCTGCACCCGGACGACAAGGACGCGGAACGGCGCTTCAAGGAAATAGGCGAGGCCTATGAGATACTTTCCGACAGCGAGAAGCGCGCCAGGTACGACCAGTACGGCTTCGCCGGAGTGGATCCCTCCTACGGCGCCGGAGAGCCCGGCGGCGGCTTCGGCGGGATGGGCTTCGATTTCGACCTGGGAGACATATTCGATTCGTTCTTCGGCGGCGGCGGAGGGAGGTCCGCCCGCGGAAGCTACAACGGCGCCCGCAGGGGCGAGAGCATACACGTCGGCGTGGAGCTGAGCTTCGAGGAAGCGGCCTTCGGATGCAGCAAGGACGTGCAGATATCCCGCATCGAGGACTGCCCGGACTGCAAGGGCAGCGGCTGCGAGCCGGGAACGACCCCGGAGATATGCCCCAAATGCGGAGGCAGCGGCACGGTGCGCACACAGCAGCGCACCGCTTTCGGCGTTATGTCCTCCACCGTGGCCTGCTCCAACTGCTCGGGCAGAGGCAAGATCATCCACAGCCCGTGCCCCAAGTGCAGAGGCAAGGGCAGCGTAAGGAAAAACACCACCGTAAGCGTGAAGATACCCGCCGGCATCGACGACGGACAGACCGTTTCCATGCGCGGCGGCGGACATAAGGGCGTGAACGGCGGCCCGGCGGGAGACCTGCTGATAACCGTGAGCGTGGCGCCGCACCCCTATTTCAAGAGGGACGGGACCGCGGTCATTTACAATATGCCCATCTCCTTCGTCCAGGCGGCTTTGGGCGACTCCGTAGAGGTGCCCACGCTGGACGGCAAGGTGAAGTACAGCATACCCGAGGGCACCCAGACGGAAACGGTGTTCCGTCTGAGGGGCAAGGGCATACCCAATATCAACGGCGGCGGCCGCGGCGATCAGTACGTTAAGATAAGCGTGGAGACGCCGAAAAACCTCACGTCCGAACAGAAGGAGCTGCTGAGGAAGTTCGCCGACACCTTCGGCGGAGACGAGGGCGGCAAGGGCAAAAGGAAAAAGAAAAAATAAGCTGTATTTTTTGCGGCGCGCTGCGTAATGCGGCGCGCCGCGGACGTTTACGGCTCCGGCAGCTCCCGGCCCAGACCTCCGTAAAGGGCGGAGAAGAGCGCGCGGGCGTTTTCGGGGCTCCACGGCCAGCTCTGGGGCTCATAGCCGTACAGCTCCGGCGGCGCTCCGTCCCCGGAGGAGGACAGGAGAAAGGCAGCGCGCCATACGCTGTCCAGCCTCGCCGGAAAGAGCTCCGCCTCCCGGGGAGTGAAGCCCTTGAGGCTCTCTCTCGCGGAGGCCGTTATCTCCCCGGCGTCGAGACGGACCGCCGAGTGCCAGTCCAGCAGCTCCGCGGCCGCCTCCTTCGCGGAAAGCGAGAAGGGCGTCTGCTCTCCGTCGTAAACCGCTGCTATCCCGCGCAGCAGCAGCTCCAGCTCCGCGCGGGCGGCGTCGGTGCGGCGCGCCTCCTCGCCCGGTGGGGGCAGCGCGGCGTCTTTCATATATATCCGCGGCACGGCGGAGCAGCCGCCCGGAAGCAGCAGCACGCACAGCGCCGACAACGCGGCAAGGATCTTTTTCATAACATGCTCCCCTTTGATGACTGAGAATATTTTCGGCAGGCCGCGCCGGATTATGCATGGACAGATTGATATATCGGAGGGAGATGTTGTATAATGCTCATAATAATTCATCGGAAGACCCGATGCTGAGCGAGGTAGCGAATATGAAAGCCGTAATAAAAGTGGGAACGTCGACTCTGGCCTACCGCACGGGAAGGCTGAACATAAGACGGGTGGAAAAGCTGTGCAAAACTCTCAGCGATCTGAAAAACGCCGGAAACGAGCTCATCCTCGTATCGTCCGGAGCCATAGGCATGGGCGCCGGTAAGCTGTCCCTGCCCTCGCGGCCCACGGACATGGCCACCAAGCAGGCCGCCGCGGCAGTGGGACAGTGCGAGCTGATGTATACCTACGACCGGCTCTTCTCGGAATACCACCACACAGTCGCGCAGATACTGCTGACGGCGCAGGACATCGAGCAGGCCGGCCGGCGCGAAAACTTCCAGAGCACGCTCATGCGGCTGCTGGAGCTCGGAGCGCTTCCTATAATCAACGAAAACGACACCGTAGCCACCGAAGAGATAGCCATCGGCGACAACGACAGCCTTTCCGCCGCCGTCGCCGCGTGCACGGGCGCGGACATACTCATACTCCTGTCCGATATCGACGGGCTGTACGACGACGACCCCCATAAAAATCCCTCGGCGAGGATGATACCCGTGGTCACGGAGATAAGCCCGGAGATCGAGGCCCTGGCGGGAAGCGCGGGCTCGGAGCTCGGCACGGGAGGCATGACCACGAAGCTGCACGCCGCCCGCATAGCCACGGCCGCCGGGACCGACATGATAATCGCCAACGGAGAGGATCCGGCGGTGCTTTACGACATTTTCGAGGGCAAGGCGGCGGGCACCCGCTTTGTCGCCGGAAAAAAGATCGAAAGGAAATAAAAAAATGACAACTCTGGAAATAATGCGCCGCGCGAAGGCGGCGGCTCCCGCGCTCGCGGCGGCCGACGGCGAAACGAAGAACGCCGCTCTCATGGCCATGGCGGACATGCTGGAAAAGGGCATGCGCGGCATACTCGAAGCGAACGCTCTCGACACGGAGGCGGCGAAGGGAGACATAGGCGCGGTCATGCTGGACCGTCTGACCCTCACGGAAGAGCGCATAAGCGCCATGGCGGAGGGCATACGCAGCGTCGCCGCGCTCCCGGACCCGGTGGGCAGACTGATCAGCTCCGCGGCGAGGCCGAACGGTCTTGTCATAGAGAAAAGAGGCGTGCCGCTGGGCGTGGTCGCCATAATATACGAAAGCCGTCCCAACGTGACCTCCGACGCGGCGGTCCTCGCGCTGAAATCGGGCAACGCCTGCATACTCAGATGCGGCAGAGAGGCCCGGCGCAGCGCGGCGGCCGTGACGGAGTGCATGCGGGAGGGGCTGGAAAAGGCGGGACTGTCCCGGGATCTGGTGCAGCTCGTGGAGGATACGAGCCGCCGCAGCGCCGAGGAGCTCATGACGGGAGTGGGGTATATCGACCTGCTCATACCCCGCGGCGGAGCGGGACTGATACGCGCCTGCATGGAGAAGGCAAAGGTGCCCTGCGTACAGACCGGCACCGGCATATGCCATATTTACGTGGACGCGGCGGCCGATCCGGACATGGCCTGCGATATCGTGGACAACGCCAAGACGAGCCGTCCCTCCGTATGCAACGCGGCGGAGGTATGCCTCGTCCACCGCGCGATCGCGGAGCGTTTTCTGCCCATGCTTCGCAAAAGACTGGTGACCGACCGCGTAAGCGCGGGAAAACAGCCGGTGGAGCTGCGGCTGGACGAGGGCGCCCTTGCGGTCATACCCGGCACGCCCGCGGGAGCTGAGGACTTCGATACGGAATTTCTGGACTATATCCTCGCGGTCAGGCTGGTGGACGGCGTTGAGGAAGCGGCGGAGCATATAGCTGCCCATTCCACGGGCCACAGCGAGGCGATAATCACCTCCGACGAGGCCGCGGCCCGGTTCTTTACCGCCGCGGTGGACAGCGCGGCGGTATACGTCAACGCATCCACCCGCTTTACCGACGGCGGCGAATTCGGCCTGGGCTGCGAGATGGGCATTTCCACGCAGAAGCTCCATGCGAGAGGCCCCATGGGGCTGGAGGAGCTGACGTCGTATAAGTACGTCATACGCGGAAACGGACAGGTAAGGTAAAGGCATGTTCAACGTCTGTGAATACGGGATAATCAACGACGGCGCGAGCGACAATACCGACGCCCTGCGCGCCCTTATCGAAAAAATGGCTCTGAGCGGCGGAGGTACTCTGTATTTTCCGCCGGGGAAATATCTGACGGGCTCGGTGGAGCTCAAAAGCAACATGACGCTTTATCTCGACGCGGGGGCGGAGCTGCTCGCCTCGGGCGACAGGAGCCGTTATCCGATCATCGACTCGGAGCGCATACCCGGCCTTGCCCGGCGCGGCTACGCCGGAGTGGTCTGCGCCTTCAACGCCGAGAACGTCTGCGTCAGGGGCGAGGGGACGATAAACGGACAGGGCGCGAACTGGTGGTTCGGCGGCCCGGACGGCACGCGGAAAGAGGACGATTACATGCGCCCGCGCAGCATTTATTTCGTGCTGTGCCGCAACGTGCGCATAAGCGGGATAAGGATAGTCGACTCTCCCTGCTGGACGGTGCATCCGCTGTGCTGCGAAAACGTGAGCGTCACCTCGGTGTCGATAAAAAACCCGCCCCATTCCCCCAATACGGACGGGATAAATCCCGAGAGCTGCCGCAACGTGCGCATAAGCGACTGCGATATCGACGTGGGCGACGACTGCGTCACGATAAAGGCGGGCACGGAGAACGACCCGCTCCAGAAGCTGCATCCCTGCGAAAACGTCACCGTGACCGGCTGCACCATGAGCAGAGGTCACGGCGGAGTGGTCATAGGCAGCGAAATGTCGGGAGGCGTGCGCAACGTGGCCATATCCAACTGCGTGTTCCGGGGCACGGACAGGGGCGTGCGGATAAAGACCCGCCGCGGGCGCGCGGGCTCGGTGAAAAACGTGCTCATTAACGGGATCATAATGGACGGCGTGGGCACGCCGGTCACCGTGAACTGCTATTACCGCTGCGGCGCGGACATGAGCGACGGGCGCGTTTTCTCGCCCGAGGCGCAGCCCGCCGACGAAACGACGCCCGAAATATCCGGCATACGCCTCAGGGCCGTATGCGCCTCCGGGGCGAAATTCGCCGCCGCGTACTTCCTCGGCCTGCCCGAGCGGCCGGTAGAGGACGTTTCCCTCGCGGACGTGGATATAGAGATGGACGACTCTTTCGGCGCGGACGAGCCGATAATGACGCCGATGCACGAAAAGACCTGCGCCGCGGGAGTGTTCATGAAAAACGTGAAGGGTCTTTCGCTGAGCGGAGTCCGCGTGAAAAACGCCCGGGGAGAGCTTTTCGTTGCGGAGAACTGTGAGAACGTATCCGGAGAGGTGCTTCCCTGAAAAAACTGACAAAGGTAATTTGATATACGACATTAAGTAACATATTATAACTTTCTAATACACAAAAATAATAAAATGCTTACTTAAGTAACTTGAAATTGCGGGAATAACTATCTATAATTAACTCAAGCTCTTATTGTTGTACCCCGCGAATTTGAGGGACGGTATCAATGTCAACAAAGAAGATATATTTTATCAACAGCGAGACCCTTCTGCTGGAAAGTCTCGACGTATTTTTTTCCTCGCAGAGCGACTTTGCCGTGGTCGGGAAAAGCGGCAAAGCCTCTGTCGCGGTAAAGGAGGTCGAGAGCCTGTCTCCCGACGTGGTGCTTGTGGACCTTAAGGCGGCGGAGGAGGACGGCAGCGGGCTGCTCGCGGAGCTCAGGCGCGTATGTCCGTCAGCCAGGCTGCTTGTGCTCACCACCGGCGGAGAGATATCCGCCGTGATCGACGCCATAGGCGCCGGAGCGGACGGATATATGCTGAAGAGCGCGGGCAGAGACGCCATAATAAACGCCGCGAGAGTCATCGCCGCGGGGCAGGCCGTGCTCGACAGGGGGATACTCGCAAAGCTCCATGAGCGGGTTAAGGACAGCGCGGCGGACAGCGGGCTCAGCGGCCCGGACGAACAGGAATACCGGCGCATGCTCGAGCTGCTGAAGGATCACGAGCGGGCTATATGCGTGCTGGTAGGCAAGGGCAAGAGCAACAAGGAGATATCAGAGACGCTGCATCTGACCGAGGGAACGGTCAAGAACTATCTCTCGCGAATTTATAATAAAATGGGACTTCGGGACCGCACCTCCCTGGCGGTCATAATGGCTCGATACAGCTGAAGCGAGGTCCCGTCAGGGTCAAACGCTCAGCCGGGTTTTACCGGCTGAGCGTTTTTTCGTCGAACAAGATATAATTTGCAGAAAAAGTTATATAATTATGTTGACAAATTATATCGGAAGTGGTATAGTGTTTTCTGCGGAAAGGTAAGGTGAGACTATTGAAAAAGACCTTATACAGTCTGATGCTCAGCGACGAGGTGGTGCGGGAAATAGACCGCCTGGCCCATCTCGGCGGTACGAGCCGTTCCAATCTGGTAAATCAGATACTTGCCGAATATGTGGACCTGACGACGCCCGAGCGCCGCATAAGCGATATTTTCAGCGCCGTGGAGCAGCTCATAAGCAGCTCCCGCGAGCTGATACCGTTTTTCGCCCCGAATACGCAGACCATGTCTCTGAAAAGCTCGCTGGAGTATAAATACCGCCCCACGGTGAAATACGAGGTGGAGCTCTACCGCTCCGGAGAGGACGAGCTGGGCGAAATATCGGTCATTTTCCGTACGCAGTCGGCGGCGCTGCTGTCGGCAATGGCGGAATTCTTCCGCCTGTGGAAGGCGGTGGAGGACAAGCATCTCAGACCGAAGCTGAAAAAGGAGCTGAGCTATGCCCTTTACGAGGGCAAATTCGTCCGCAGCATAGCCCTGCCGGAGCGCGACTGCGGCGCGGATGAGCTGGCGCGGGCGCTTTCGGAATATATCCAGATGTTCGACAGCCTCATGAAGGGCTATCTCACGGGGCGGCTCGGCCGAAGCGAGATCGACGGGAGCTACGGCGAGTATATGAAGGGCCGCAGCCTGTATATCTGAGCGCGCTTTCATCCGCGTTCCGAACGCGGGATGACCGGGCGCCTTTCGCAGGGCCGGACGGCGTCCGGCCGAAGGAGGAGGGATCGTTATGAACAGCAGAAACTATACGAAAAAGAGCATTGAGACCATACAGCTCGCGCAGCGTATGGCCGAGGAAAATCATAATCAGTACGTCATGCCGGAGCATCTGCTTTACGCTCTGGCGGATCAGGACGGCGGGCTTATCCCGTCGCTGCTGGGCAAAATGGGCGTGGACTGCAACGCGCTGCTGTCCGAGCTGGACACGGTGATCTCCGGGCTGCCCCGCGTAACGGGGGACGACCGGGAGGTATACCTTTCCCGCGAGGCCGACAGGGTACTGACGGCGGCGGAGAGCGCCGCGAAGAGCATGGGCGACGAATACGTTTCCGTGGAGCACATCATGGCGGGGATATTCGCGGCGCCTACCGCGGCGATAAAGAAGATCTTCTCCGATCACGGCATCAACAGATCGAATTTCTCCGCGGAGCTGAGCAAGGTGAAGACCGGCCCCGTGACCAGCGACAACCCCGAGGACAGCTACGACGCGCTGAACAAATACGGCACGGACCTCGTGCAGCGCGCCCGCAGCCAGGAGCTGGACCCCGTCATAGGCAGGGACGCCGAGATACGGAACGTGATACGCATACTGTCGAGAAAGACGAAGAACAACCCCGTGCTGATAGGCGAGCCCGGCGTGGGCAAGACCGCCATAGCCGAGGGCCTTGCCCAGCGCATAGTCCGCGGAGACGTGCCCGACGGACTTAAGGAGAAAACGATATTCTCCCTTGATATGGGCGCTCTGATAGCGGGAGCGAAGTACCGGGGAGAATTCGAGGAAAGGCTCAAGGCCGTGCTTGACGAGGTAAAACGCTCCGAGGGCGGGATAATCCTGTTCATAGACGAGCTGCACAACATCGTCGGCGCGGGAAAGACCGAGGGCAGCATGGACGCCGGCAACCTGCTCAAGCCCATGCTGGCAAGGGGCGAGCTGCACTGCATAGGCGCGACGACCCTTGACGAATACCGCAAATACATCGAAAAGGACGCGGCTCTGGAGCGGCGCTTCCAGCCGGTGATGGTGGGCGAGCCCTCCGTGGAGGACACGGTATCCATACTCCGCGGCCTGAAGGAGCGCTACGAGGTATACCACGGCGTTCGCATCCACGACAACGCGCTCGTCGCTGCGGCCACGCTGTCCGACAGATATATATCCGACCGTTTCCTGCCGGACAAGGCCATAGACCTGGTCGACGAGGCCTGCGCGCTGATACGCACGGAAATAGACTCCATGCCCTCGGAGCTGGACGATATACGCCGGCGCATAATGCAGCTGGAAATAGAGGAAATGGCTCTGAAGAAGGAAAGCGACCGGCTGTCGCAGGACAGGCTGGAAAAGCTGAGGGAGGAGCTTGCCAACCTCAAGGACAAATTCAACGAGATGAAGTCCCGCTGGGAGAAGGAAAAGAGCGGCGTGGACGAGGTGAAAAAGCTCAAGGGCGAGATAGAAAACGTGCGCGGGGAGATAGAGAACGCCCAGCTGCACTATGAGTACGAAAAGGCCGCCAAGCTGAAATACTCCGATCTGCCCGAGCTGGAGCGCCGCCTTGCCGAGGCCGAGAAGAACAGCGAGAAGCGGGACGGAGGCGGCATGGTGCACGATACCGTCACGGAAGAAGAGGTGGCGGGGATCGTAGCAAAATGGACGGGCATACCGGTATCCAAGCTGATGGAGGGCGAGCGCGAAAAGCTCCTGCATCTCGACGAAGTGCTGCACCGCCGCGTGATAGGCCAGGACGAGGCCGTTCAGAAGGTGGCGGAGGCCATCATGCGCTCCCGCGCCGGCATATCCGACCCCAACAGACCCATAGGCAGCTTCCTGTTCCTCGGCCCCACCGGCGTGGGCAAGACGGAGCTTGCGAAGGCGCTGGCGGAATGTCTGTTCGACGACGAGCGCAGCATGGTGCGCATAGACATGAGCGAATACATGGAGAAGTTCTCCGTGTCGCGGCTGATAGGCGCGCCTCCGGGATACGTGGGCTACGACGAGGGCGGCCAGCTCACCGAGGCGGTGCGGCGCAGCCCCTACTGCGTGATACTGTTCGACGAGCTGGAGAAGGCTCATCCGGACGTTTTCAACATCCTCCTTCAGATACTTGACGACGGCCGCATCACCGACAGCCAGGGCCGCACGGTGGATTTCAAGAACACCGTGATAATCATGACCTCGAACCTCGGCAGTCAGTATCTGCTGGACGGTATCGACGCCGACGGCGGCATAAGCGAAGGCGCGGCCGAGGCCGTGCGGGCCGAGCTGCGGCGCAGCTTCCGCCCGGAATTCCTCAACCGCCTCGACGAGATAATCTTCTTCAAGCCTCTTACCAGGGAGAACCTGGAGGGCATAGTCGACAATCTTATCCGCGCCCTCTCCGCGCGGCTCGCCGACAGGACGCTGAGCCTCGAGATAAGCGACGAGGCGAAGGCGATGATCATAGATCAGGGCTTCGACCCCGTCTACGGCGCGAGACCGCTCAAGCGGTATTTGCAGAGCAAGGTGGAAACGCTGGTGGCGAAGAAGATCCTTTCCAGCGAGCTGTCCGCCGGCTCGGTGATAAAGGTGGACGTAAAGGACGGACAGCTTGTGTGTCCGTAAAGGACCGAGAAAATCATCGGCGCTCCCCGAGGAAAAATCCCCGGAGAGCGCCGGTTTGCATTTCTGTGAAATCCGATCATGCAGTTTGACAGTAGAGCGCGGAAGAGGGGCACAGGGGGCGGTTCCGTGTGTCCGGCGCCGCCATGCTACGGCAGCCGGCCGGCAAGGCGCTCCGCGGCCGCGGAAGC
>JAEEGI010011357.1_pt1 | contig 19216 bp, 12 predicted proteins | sample 8958751 | NCBI WGS metagenome assembly JAEEGI01 (sample SAMN16246545, study PRJNA631951) | gut metagenome | biome: gut microbiome; feature: rumen; material: KS-attached | host: Bos | place: Iran: Karaj | collected 2018-10 | reverse complement strand
TGAAGGATTTGAAGGTCTGCTCGTACTGTTCGGTCATTTGTTTGACCTGTTCGTTGTTGACTTCTTCTTTTTTATCGATAGCACTCCAGTCAAAATCTGCTATCGGCTGCACATTTTTATAATCCATGTGTGCGTTTTTTGTAATTTGTGACCCCTGCCGGTCGGGTGAAACATAAGGTAACACACTGAGGGCTATCGTATTGGCAGGAATACGCACCCTCGGTTGTGAGAAGCAAAGATACGGTTTTTTTTTGAATTACAAATAATTGGACGTATTTTTATTATCACTTTGCCGAGAGGGAGTGCAGTGAATACTACCATTATCCAGCAAGTGAGTCGCTGCCCCTTCTGTATCCTCAAAGGAAAAAAACGTTAATGCGTACACAATATGCAGAAAAGAATCACGTTTGTATAGCAACGTTTGAAAAGAAACATCAAATAATAACTAACAATGGACATCATCAAATTCTTGAACCGAACGCCTATCAAATTGGTATGGCTTACATTGTCTTTTATCATCATCGGAATTCTGGGTGCTATTCCGATTTATATAGTACAGCACATGTTCCAGACGCAAACCATCAAGATTATCATCGTGGTTTCAGGGCTTGTTTGGGCCATTGGCACAATAATCTGGATATTCTTTGCCTCGAAATATGTGGACCTGTGGAAAAAGCTTTTTGAAGAGCTGCGCGAGGAGAAAATGCACCAAGCACGGCTGCAGAGCCCTGAATACATGCGGCTTTGGGAACTTTATCCCAGTGCCATGAAACGCCATGAGCACCACTACATGAAACGGAGGCCCAAGCTGTCATACCAAGAGATTATTGAGAGGGCTTTGAAGGTGAGCGATGAGGAATGGGCCAGCCGCGAAGAGTTTCACCGCCAAAATCGCGAGTTGCGCAATTCATATAACGAACATAAGCCTCCGACGCTGCGAAGGAAAGGTTCCAACAACAATCAGAGGCTTTAGTTCGACGGGCAATAGCCGGAAGTTATTCGGTGGGGATGTCCTTGTTGACATTCCTGCTGCCCCAAAGAGCATAGAACAGGATGTAGGCGAATCCGGCAACGGCAATCCAGTAGCTGGGTTGATAGCCGGAAGGTCCGAATATGTCGACGACGGCATTCATGAGCAACGGCAGGATTCCACCGCCGCACACCAACGCCATGAAGAGGCCGGAGGCACGCTCGGTATATTTGCCAAGACCTTCAACAGCAAGGTTGAAAATGCCACCCCACATTACCGAGGTGCAAAGTCCCACACATACGAGCAATGCCGCACTGAGGGGGATAAGGTTCATGCCGAAACCACGGGCGCCGTTGAATCCGGGGAAACTGACCATGGATGTGGCAGGGATGAAGATGGCAAGAACCACCAACGCGACAGCAGCAGAAGCCACCACGGCAATCATCTTGCGGGCAGAGACCTTGCTGCCTACGAGACCGCCAACCAGTCGTCCCACCAGCATAAGCAGCCAGTAGAATGCAGTCACGGAGCCAGCAACAGCCTCGGCGCTAACGCCTTCGGCAAAGAAATGCATCTCAGGATTCTGCAGCCATTTGTTCAGCACATTGGGGACACCCACTTCGACACCGACATAAATAAAGATGGCAATGGCGCCGAGGACAAAATGACGGAACTGGAAGATTCCCTTGAGGGGTACATCAGATGAGGTCGTTTTTTTCACGCCCTCGGTCTCGGGTATCTTGGTGAGCATGATGACCACAAAAGCCACGGCAAAAATGGCCAGAGCCGTGTACATGAGCGGGAACGTGTCACTAATTTTAGCATCCACAATGTTCGGGATAAGCAGACCGGTGATGACGATAACAGCGGTGCCACAAAGAGAGTTGAACGTACCGCCGAACTGGATGAGCTGGTTGCCTTTGTTGCCACCGCCACCCAGACGGTTGAGCATGGGGTTGACCACGGTGTTGAGAAGGCACATGCTGAAGCCGGCGACAAAAGCACCGATGAGATACACAGCAAAACTGCCTACAAGTCCTGAGCACAACTGGATGGCCACACCCACAAAACCGACAGCCACAGCAATGAGAGCAGTGGTTTTATAACCTCGTTTCTGCAAGAGGTTGCCGGCAGGGATACCCATGATAGCATAGGCAATGAAATTGGCGAAAACGCCCAACGTACCCTGCCAGTTGGGGATGGTAAACTGGTTCTTAAGAATGTCGCCCATAGGGGAGGCGAGGTTGGTGACAAAAGAGATCATGCCGAATAGCAGGATCATCACAATAATGGGGATGGTGTAGTTTTGTTTCTTTTCCATAAGTGAGTGTTTTGATTGGTTATACAAATAAAAGGCGCATGGGGATTATTGTCCTCATGCGCCAGAAAAAGATGCACACTGTATGCATGGTTTAACCTTTCAGTGCTTCGGAGCCGCTGACAATCTCGATAATCTCGTTGGTGATTGCTGCCTGACGGGCCTTGTTGTAGCTGAGGCGCAATTCCTTGAGGAGTTCGGTGGCGTTGTCGGTGGCTTTCTGCATGGCATTCATGCGTGCTCCATGCTCGGAAGCCAGTGAATCGAGTATGACACGATAGAAATGAGACCTGAGTGTGAGCGGTATCATCTCGCGGAGAATCTCCTCCTTCGAAGGCTCGTAGATATAATCGTTGGCCATGGCCTGATTCCCTTTCTTGGGGGCTGCATCTGGCTGGATGGGCAGGAACTGCTCAGTGCTGAGAATTTGCACCAGCGAGTTCTTGAACTGATTATAAACAAGCTCTACACGGTCGTACTTCTTGTCGCAGAACTGCTGCATGATGTTGTCGGAAAGCGTGGCGACAGCATCAAACGACACTCCGTCGAGCAACTCGTCATAAGAGCCCACCACATTGTCGAAACGCTTGCCGAAGAAATCGCTGCAACGCTTGCCAATAGTAATCATGGCCAAACGGGCAGGCTGCTCGGCCGTGGCAGTCGAACGGTAGTGGTCGATCCTTGCCTGGGCTTGCTTGATGACATTGCTATTGAATGCACCGCACAACCCCTTGTTGGAAGTCACCACCACCAGCAGCACATTCTCTAGCTTACGCACTTCGTGGTAGGGGGTCTGTATGCCGTCACCTGTATCGATATCCGCGGCTATCTGGCCCAGCTGGTTGGCATAGGGCCGCATGCCCACTATGGCGTTCTGCGCACGGCGGAACTTCGCCGCAGAAACCATCTTCATGGCAGAAGTGATTTGCTGCGTGGAACTGACCGAGGCGATACGGGTTCTGACTTCTTTTAAATTTGCCATAACAGATTATTTTGCATATTTCTCAGCCATGTCGAGGGCAACATTCTTCAACGTCTCAAGGTCTTCGTCGACAAGTTTGCCGTTATGGAGATTCTCGAGTATCCCAGCATGGTTCTGATGGAGGAAGAAGAGATATTCGCTCTCGAAATTGCGAATCTTGTCGGTAGGAACCTTCTGCAGGAGACCTTTGGTACCGCAGAAGATGATGGCCACCTGGTCTTCAACAGCCATGGGGCTATACTGCGGCTGCTTCAGGATTTCCACATTGCGGGCACCCTTGTCAAGCACAGCCTTGGTGGCGGCATCGAGGTCGGAACCAAACTTGGAGAAAGCCTCCAGCTCGCGGTACTGAGCCTGGTCGAGTTTCAATGTACCGGCAATCTTCTTCATCGACTTGATTTGAGCTTTACCACCCACACGCGACACCGAGATACCCACATTGATGGCCGGACGGATACCGGCGTTGAAGAGGTTGGTCTCCAAGAATATCTGGCCGTCGGTGATGGAAATCACATTGGTGGGGATATAAGCCGACACGTCGCCTGCCTGTGTTTCGATGATAGGCAGAGCCGTGAGCGAACCGCCACCCTTCACCTTGTCCTTCAGGCAAGCAGGGAGGTCGTTCATCTGACGGGCGATGTCGTCGCTCTGGATGATGCGTGCGGCACGCTCCAGCAGACGGCTGTGGAGGTAGAACACATCGCCAGGGTAAGCCTCACGTCCCGGCGGGCGACGGAGCAGCAACGAGACTTCGCGGTATGCCACGGCCTGCTTGCTAAGGTCGTCGTAGATGACCAGGGCATTGCGTCCTGTGTCGCGGAAGTACTCGCCGATGGCGGCACCTGCAAAGGGTGCATAGAACTGCATGGCGGCAGGATCGGAAGCCGTGGCGGCCACAACGATAGTGTAGGCCATGGCACCCTTCTCCTCAAGATTCTTTACCATATTGGCGACCGTGGAACCTTTCTGACCACAAGCTACATAGATACAATAGACAGGGTCGCCTGCATCATAGAAATTCTTCTGATTGATAATGGTGTCGATAGCGATAGCCGTTTTACCGGTCTGACGGTCGCCGATAATAAGCTCACGCTGTCCGCGTCCGATGGGAATCATGGAGTCGATGGCCTTGATACCCGTTTGCAGAGGCTGTTCGACAGGCTGACGGAAAATAACACCGGGAGCTTTGCGCTCGATGGGCATCTCAAAGAGTTCGCCTTCGATAACGCCCTTGCCGTCGATAGGCTCGCCGATAGTGTTGATGACACGGCCCACAAGACCCTCACCCACACGTATCGAGGCAATACGCTTGGTGCGCTTAACGGTGTCGCCCTCGTTGATGGTGCTGGCCTCGGCCAACATCACCACGCCGACATTGTCTTCTTCCAGATTCTGGACAATGCCTTGCTCTCCGGACGAGAACTCGACCAACTCACCAGCCTGGGCATTGTTGAGGCCAAACACACGGGCAATTCCATCACCCACAGTAAGAACTGTGCCCACCTCTTCCAAAGCCACATCCAGATTGACATCGGCCAATTGTTTCTTCAGAATCGCCGATACTTCGGCAGGTTTAATTTCTGACATATATTATAATGTATTAGTTTATTTCTTACAATTTACTCTCGTACACATTCTTATCGAACTGCTGACGGAGTTTTACCAGCTTGGTGCTCAGGCGGGCGTCAAAGATATTGTTGTCGTATTCGATAGCAAAACCGCCTATAATCTTGGGGTCGGTCTTCGCCACCAACTCAACTGTCTTGCCTGTGTGACGGGCAACCGTCTGGCTCACAATCTCGGTGATTGAAGGATCCACCTCGGCCGCCGTGGTGAACTTCGACAACACGATGTTATGGCTTTCGCGGTAAAGGTCGAGATACGAGGCACTGATACCGCTCAGGTTCACCGAACGGCTTTTACGCACCACAAACTCGAGAAAAGCCATAGTGGTCTTGCAGACATACTGGGCAAAGATGTCCTGCACGATGGCAATCTTTTTCGACACCTTTATCTCGGGGTTGCGGAACACGGTGCTGAAAATCCTATTCTCCAAACTGACCGCATTCACCAGCCTCATGTCCTCGGCCACCCTCTCCTGCTCGCCCAGTTCGTCGGCCAGCATAAAGAGCGCCTTTGCATAATTGATATTGATTCTATAGTCTTGCACGGTGACAGATTAATGATTTAAAACAAAAGGAATTTGTATTAATTCAGATGCACATTTTCAAGCTCTCGCTGGATAAGGGCATCGGCGTTCTGTTTGTTGGACAGCTCGGCCTTCATCAGCTTCTCGGCGATGTCTATCGACAGCGTGGCAATCTGGTTCTTCAGGTCGTGCATGGCTTTCAGTTTCTCGTAATTAATGCTCTCGCGGGCATTCTCTACGATGCGGTCGGCCTCTTCGGTAGCCTTCAGACGGGCATCCTCGACGATTTTCTCGCTTGTCATGCGGGCGTTGCGCAGCATCTCGTCGCGCTCCACCTTGGCCTGTCTCAGCAATTCCTCGTTATGAGCCACCAAGTGCTTCATCTCTTCGCGGGCTTTCTCTGCGGCATTCAACGAGTCTGCGATGGCCTGCTCGCGTTTTTTCAACGACTTGAGCAGCATCGGCCATCCCCACTTGCCAAGAATGAACGCCAGAACTCCAAACGAAATCAGCATCCAGAAGAATGTACCTAAACCGGGATTGATTAACGGATTATTCATTATATTCTTGTTCTAAAATGATTCTGACAAAATAGTGAATAGGAAGGGATGTTGATGCCAATCGCGCCAGCATCCCTTCACTGCTTTTGCGTCGGAGACTACTTGAGGACTACCAGCAAGCAGACAACCACTGCGAAGAAGGCAACACCTTCAACCAGTGCGGCGGCAATAATCATGGTGGAACGGATGTCGCCACCAGCCTCGGGCTGACGGGCCATACCTTCCATAGCACCCTGACCGATTTTACCAATGCCAAGACCGGCACCGATAGTTGCCAGACCTGCTCCGACGGCTGCTCCGAAATAACCCCAGGCTATCTGGGCAGCGGCTTGTAATAAAATGAGTAATGACATAGTTGTGTTTTTTATGTGTTTTATTAATGTATTTATTTATTTTACAATGTTATAAACCCGCTCATCATGGACTTGGCATAGACCACTTTTGAACACGCAAAATTAGACAAAATATTTCATCTACACAAGTTTTTAACATTATTATTTAAAAAATATTTCACAATTCACTGATTTGCAGCTGAATTTCCATCCTCCCACACAGGACGGACACTCCGTCAATCCATCGCTGCAGCTATCATGCCATACACTTGTAGGCACGAATGCACGTTTTCTACATCAACCATTTGAACGTTAGTCCAAAGCATCGGCTATGCGCTCCAGGCATTCGCTCAAAACTGAGCGGGGGCAGCCCACATTCAGCCTGAACCGACAACGGTAATCGCTGCCTCCGAATGTCGTGCCGTCGTTCATCGCCACGCCTGCACGGTTGATGAAACGGTCCTTCAACTCATCATGCGAAAAGCCCATGCCGCTGAAGTCGAGCCATGCCAGATACGACGCCTCGGGCAGCACCGCCTCCACTTGGGGCAGCCGACGCGCCAAGAAATCGCGCAACAGCGACACATTTCCGTCGAGGTACTGCAGCAGTTGACCCAGCCACTCTTCGCCCTTGCTAAAGGCCACCTCGGCCCCGATAAAGGCAAAGATATTGCCTCCAGCCACCTCGTATCCATCAAGATAACCGAAGAATCGCTTCCGCAACGACTCGTTTGGGCAATAGCACACCGAACTGCCCAACCCTGCCATGTTGAACGTCTTGCTGGGGGCGACAAACGTAATGGATATATCGCGGGCATGCTGGCTGACGGTACTGAAACTCACATGCCTGTGACTCGGAAGGGTCATGTCGGCATGGATTTCGTCGGATATTACATTCACATTGTTACGATAGCAGATTTCGGCCACACGCTCCAGCACCTCTTTGCCCCACACCGTGCCTCCTGGATTGTGCGGATTGCTCAGTATCAGCCATTGGCACTGATGGGCACGCCATTCCAAATCTTCAAAATCTATGGCAAAACGTCCGTCGACTATCTTCAAAGGGCTGCACACCAGCCTGCGGCCACCATTTTGGGGCAGATTGAGGAAGGGAGGATATACCGGTGTGGTGACCATAATCCCGTCGCCGGGCTGGGTCATAGCCTGCAACACAAACGAGATTCCTGCCACAATGCCCGGGATGAAATGCAACTCCTCTCTCTTGCTATCCAAGCAGTAATGGTTTTTCAGCCAGTTACATATCGTCTGCCAATAGCTGTCCTGAGGCCAGGCATAGCCCAGCACCTCGTGCTCGCAACGGTGGCGCAAAGCGTCCATTATGAAATCGGGCGTGCGGAAATCCATGTCCGCCACCCACATAGGCATCAAGTCATCTCGCCCGAAAAACTCTTTCAAGGCATCGTGTTTCACACATCCCGTACCCTTGCGAGGGATGATTTCGTCAAAAAGATATTGTTTCACTAAAAAACAGAATTTTGTGGATTCCAAATCAATGGAGCATTGCCTGCCGCCTCAAAAAGCATCCTTTCACCTGCGACGGGAGTCCCCGTTGCGCACCAAGTCGATGGAGTAATGCAACCCCACATTCTCGCGACGGGCACGCGCCATCTTGATGATAAGATAAGCGCAGGCTATCAGATTGCGCAACTCGCTCAACTCCTCGGTAAGCACCGAGCGGTTGTACAGGTCTTCCGTCTCCCTGAAGATGAGGTTCAGACGGTCGAAGGCGCGTTGCAGACGCAGGTCGCTGCGAACGATGCCGACATAGTTCCACATCAGCTCCTGCAGCTCGCGTTTGGTCTGGGTGATAAGCACCATCTCCTCGTTCAACACCATACCCTCGGCATTCCAATCGGGCACGGCGTGGCAAATCTCGCGAGTCTTGACACGCTCTATGGCGCTCATGGCCGCATTGTGGGCATACACTACTGCCTCCAGCAGCGAGTTGCTTGCCAAACGGTTGCCGCCATGCAGACCCGTGCACGAGCACTCGCCTGCTGCATACAGGTGATGGATGGACGATTCACCGTTCTTGTCCACCTTGATGCCTCCGCACTGGTAGTGTGCTGCCGGGCGGATGGGGATCATGTCCTTGGTGATATTGATTCCCAACTCCAAGCATTTGGCATAGATGGTCGGGAAACCGTTTATCAAACCGTCGCGGCCAATGCCGCGGGCATCGAGATACAAGTGGTCGACACCGGCTATCTTCATCTCGTTGTCGATGGCCCTCGCCACAATGTCGCGCGGAGCCAGCGACAGACGGCTGTCGTACTTCTGCATGAACTCGTTGCCGTTAAAATCCTTCAATATTGCTCCTGCACCGCGCATGGCTTCGGTGATAAGGAAGGCGGGTTTTTCGGCAGGATTATACAACGACGTGGGGTGGAACTGCATGAATTCCAGGTCGCTCAGCACACCGCGGGCACGATGTACCATGGCCACCCCGTCGCCAGTGGATACGATGGGCGTGGTCGTGGTGGTATACACATTGCCCATGCCGCCGGTGGCCAGCAGTGTGACCTTGGCCAGATAGGTGTCAATCTGATTAGTGCGGCAGTCGAGCGCATACACGCCATAGCACTCGATATCGGGTGTGTGTTTGGTGACACGCTGACCCAGATGGTGCTGAGTGATGATGTCTATGGCAAACTGGTGTTCCTTCAGTTCGATATTGGGATGCTGGTGTACGGCTTCAAGCAGGCCGCGTTCAATCTCGGCACCGGTATTATCCTTGTGGTGGAGGATGCGGAACTCGGAATGGCCACCCTCGCGGTGAAGGTCGAAACGGTCGCCCGCACCGCTCATGTCGAAATTGACGCCATACTGCACCAACTCCTTGATCCGGTCGGGGGCTTCGCGGATGGTCATCTCCACAACCTCGCGGTCGCAGATGCCGTCGCCAGCCACCAAAGTATCCTGGATATGCTTGTCGAAACTGTCGCTGTCGTACATCACAGCGGCTATTCCGCCTTGGGCATAACGGGTCGACCCTTCGGCGGCCTCGCCTTTGCATAGCACGCAAACCTTGCCATACGGAGCCACTTTCAGCGCATAGCTCAGTCCTGCTATGCCCGACCCTATGACAAGAAAATCTACTTCGTATCTCATCTTGCCTTACTAAATCAGATACTGGACTCTTGAACTACATCCCTTGCACCATGGGCAGGAGATAGATGGCCGAAAGCAACAAACCCATGGCTGCGGCTATCACCACTAAAATCAACACTACCGAAAGGTAGTGCCACAGTTTCCGATTTTCGCGCAGGAAATTCACTATGGGATACAGCTCCTGACTGACTTTCACCTGTTTAGCCATGCGAACGGCACGGCGCATGTAAACCACTGCGGGGATGATGGCTCCGGCACCGATGATCACGCCGACACCTGCAAGGCCCAGGATATTGTCCAAATAATAAGGTGTAGATTCGTCAAGCATATTGCTGACAAAGAGCATCACAATGCCGCCAGCGGCTAAAAGGAGCATCACAATCACTGAGAGAATGGAAAAAACATTCATCCATCTCCCTACTCGGGTCACATACATCTTGCTATTCTTCAATAGCATAACTTCATTTTCTTCCATAGTAGTATAATATTAATGTATCTGCAAATATAACACTTATTTTTCAATGTGAGAAAAAAATCCGCTCAATCATCAATTTTTTTAACGCTGAACCTAGTCAATAGTGACGTCGTTCAATCCAGGATTCATCCAGCATCGTTATCCGCTCGTTACCCGTCATACATATCGAGAAACAATCGAATAAGGAGTCTAATAGGATGCAAATCAGAAAGACCGAACGACGAAACGAACATCACTCCCCTAGCGGATGGCCTGTTGCTTGGGATGGTTTATGAAGGGGTTCGGGGCACTGCTGCAACATATATTCTTTATATATAGAGTTTTTTTCGTACTTTTGCATTTCGATATGAAAGGCTCGTTATGGCGGACTATGGTGCTGGCAATGTGCATTGCCGTGGCCGCCGGGTGCGGCAATGACCACCCGGACGGCAGGGTGGATTTGCTTCTGCGTGCTCGCATCGACCGATTGAACAAAGGGGCTTTCATGAACCGGTTTGACGACCCCCGCCTGTCCATCGACTGCGCCTACCGCGCTGTCGACCTCGTTCGTGACTCGCTTCCCGACTATCACGACGGCTTGATGAGGGCATACAACAGTCTTGCCTTTGGCTATTATATGGTGGCGGAGCACGACTCAGCGGCAGCCTATACCGACAGTGTGATGGCCGTGGCCGAAGGGCCCGCCGCCCGATGGAGGCACTCGTTGCACCGCAATGCCGAGGTGGAGCGGGTCATCGCCCAACTGATGCAGGTAAGACTGCTACAGCGCAGCTGCCGCATCGCCGACTCGTACCAGCTGCTGTACGACATCAACCAGTCGAAGGTGCTTAAGCGCCAGCCCGACAATTACCTCTATTCCTTCGCCCAGATGGAGTATTTCATCACCTCGCTGACGCTGAACTACCACTACCGCAACAGCGCCATGGCTTCGTCGTCGGGCACTACCCTTTCTGCTGATACCAAAGCGGACTTGCGGGCGCTGTTGGAAGAGGTGGAGATGGCACGCCAAGGACTGAAGTGCGACTATGCCGAGGACATGTCGTTGAACTACGCGCTGGCCCACAGCTACTACCGCCTGGCAGCAGCATCGGGCAGCGACCCCCGACTGCTGGGCAAGGCATACGATTATCTGGCCGACAACGCCAAGCTGCTCTCCATCCCCGGGCAAGGCTGCATTTACCACTTGGCCAATGTCTTCCAACTGCAAGCCTTTATCGCGGCCGACACAAATATCCAGCGCAAGACATACATCTCCGACCCGCATTGCCGCAAAAAGCTGGACAGACTGATACAGCTTACACAGAAAGTCCTTCCCACCGACACCACGCTGGCAGCACCGGACTATGGGCTGAGCATGTTTGAGGTGTCAACCGACCTCTTCTTCCAGACCGTGGACCCTTATCAACACCTGGGTGCCGTGGTGGCAGCGGCTGAGTTCTGCCTGCATGTCGGTGCTTACGACCAAGCCTACGCCTATTACTCTATGGCGTTGGACGACACCACCTGGCATGACGGCATGGCTCCGAAATTCGAGTCGATGCTCTACGACGGCTTGATACGGATGGGTTACTCTTCATCGGCCGAGGACAACACCCGCTGGTACAGCCGCGAAATGGAGTTACTGGACTTAATTGGACGCAACGAAAGTGCCGACTTGATGCTGCAGGACCGCCTCTTCCAGTCCGAGACCCGCAACCGCTACTATATTCTCACCATTGTCGTGGGTGCTGTGTCGCTTGTGGTGTTGACGGTGCTGGTGATGTTGTTACGGCACCGCTCGAGGGTGCTGCGACGGGAGAAGAAAGCGCTGCAGCAGGCCAAACAGCAAGATATTGAACGTATTGCCAACGTGGAGACCTGCCTCTCGGTATTGCGGCACGACATCAATCCTTTCCTCTCCTACCTCACCAACAAGAGCCTCAGCCCCGAAATGCGGCAAGAAGTGCTGGACCAACTCCTACGCACCTTCGCAAACATAAAGAACTGGACCAATCTTTCCATCCCCAGCGGATTGCAGTTTCAAAGCTCGGTCTTCGCACTGGGAGAGGTGTTCGACAACGTTGCTGCGTCGTGTGTAAGACTGCACCCCGACGTCGACCTTGTCTTCTACCCCACTACCATCAACGTGCAGGGCGACAAGCAACTGACCGAAATCCTCATCCGCAATCTGGTGAATAACGCCTTGCAACACACTGCAGCGGGAAAAGTCACCGTCCTTGCCGAGGTGTACGATGCCGACAGCCGTTTTGTCCACATCGAAGTGGCGGACACCGGCACAGGCATGGACAGCGAGACTTTGGAGAACCTATTCCGTGCCGATAAGAAGGTGCAGCCCGACACCGACCCCAACGCCTCTCACGGCACCGGTTTCGGATTGATACTGTGCAAGTATATCATCAAACGCCACGACGACAACACCCTCCGCGGATGCCGTATCTGGGCCGAAAGCGAACCCGGACAGGGCAGCACCTTCCACTGTCTGCTGGCAGGCAGTGGCAACGAGGGCTGGAAACCATACCCCTGGCGCATTAAGAACAACAATAACTGACACTCACAACTATGGAACCCATTAAAATCATCATTGTCGACGATGAGCCCATCATACGCAAGGCCCTCAAGACCGAACTCAACAGCCAACCCGCCAATATAGCATGCGGCATGAACGACGACGGAGAGATAGAATACCGCAGCGTGACCGTGCTGGACACCTATGCCAACGGGGCACAGCTGATGGCCGCCCTCGACAGCCCTGCCACTCACGAAATGCCGGACTATGTGCTCGTCGACATGGAGTTCCAAGGAGAGCCTACCGGTGGTATATTCTTGGCAGACAGGATTCACCAAAAATATCCAAACATCAAGATAGCCATCCTCTCCGGCCGTTTCGACAACCCCCTGCCCAGCGAGGGCAACCGTCACGAGCGCATGCTGGAGATTGCCCGCGTAGTGTTCGAATCGCTGCAACACGGAGCCCAGGCCTTTGTCAGCAAGAACGCTGCCGGCGGCTTCTCAGTGGAGAATGTGCTGCGAGCCATCGAGTCGCTCGAAAGAGGAGAGAAATACTACTTCAACTACCCCGTCATGCTCACCATCAAAGAAGCCGCAGAGCTGTACCTCAACAACGCCTCACTGCACCGAAGCGACATCATTATCAGCGACACCGAACGGCAATTGCTATTGCTCGAGGCCGCCGGATGCACCGCCTCCGAGATTGCCGCCACCCTCAACGAGACCGACAAGAACATCCAAGAGCGCCAGAAAGACCTGTCGCGCAAGCTCGACATCGTCAACAAGTCCGGGGCCCGCATCGCCAAAGCCCTCCAGTACGGCCTTATCGACGCCCGCGACATCAAGTTTCTGAAACGCTGAGAATCGGAATTACCAACCATCAGTCCATTATATGGAATATGAATCACTTGCAAGCAAAAGTGGAAAGAATCCACTCAAAGCATGGTCAAAAATTGGAAAAAAGGGACAAAAAGAACAAGAAAAAAGCCGTGAAAAGCCATTGAAGCGAATAAATAATCATCACACAACCAACACATCGCGATGAAAAAGCAAAAAAAATTTTGCCGAATGAGAAAATCTTCGTACTTTTGCAAACGCTTTTAAAGGCAAAAAGGTCGTTTGGCCGAGGGGCTAGGCACAGGTCTGCAAAACCTGCTACTCCGGTTCAAATCCGGAAGCGACCTCAAATTCTGAAGAGACCCAGCAACGGGTCTCTTTTTTTATCCCTCCCCCCCGCCCCACATCCATTAATGTATTTTACTCTTTTAACATAATTACCATCTGATTAAAACAAAAAAATCAGTTAGGGAGAAAAAAAGATTTGTAAATATTTCAAAAAATACATACCTTTGCAGTATTGAAAAAAAAGAAATCACCAATATAGTTGTCACATTTTTAAATACATACAAATCAACATCAATCATATATTATCATTTTTTTATTAATCTTAAAACACTGCATGCCATGAAAAAAAGATCATTATTTCTCGTTTTGATGCTTTGCAGCATCAGTGTTGCCTTGTCCAAGCCTGTCGGTCCCGACCAGGCAAAGAAGGCTGCATTGACCTACATCAAGAAGGCTGTACCAGCCTATGCCAAATTAAGTGCCGAGAGACTTGTCGATATCACATCGACAACGCCTTTCCGCGAGTTTTATGTCTTTTCTATCGACCAGAAAGGGTTCATCCTGGTGTCGGGCGACAACAACGTTGTGCCCATTCTGGGCTACTCCACCTCCGGCAACTTTCCGGGCGAAAACATGCCGGACAATTTCCGTGGATGGCTACAGGGCTACGAAAGAGAGATAGCCTACATTCGCGAGCATTCATTCGCTGAAAGTGAAGAGCTCAATTCGCAGTGGCGGCAGCTGCTCGAAGACGGCGACCCCAACCGCGACGTCACCGTGTTGAAGGGTCCGCTGATTTCCACCACCTGGGCCCAGACGGAGTACTACAACAACGCCTGCCCCTTCGATGCCAATGCCCCTGCGGCGTACAACGGCCGTGTACCCACGGGGTGTGTCCCCGTGGCAGTAGGCCAGATATTGAAATACTACAGGTGGCCTGATTACTTGCCTGGCGACCACTCCTATACCCATTCCACCTACGGAACATTGAGTGCTGATTTCGGCACTACTCTCGGTTATTATCACTACTACGAAATGCTTGACGACCTTAGCTCGCCGACATCTTTCAACGAGGTTCATGTCATTTCGGATCTGCTGTATGATATCGGGGTGGCACTTGAAACGAATTACGGTCCAAACGCCAGCTCAGCATATCTCTATGTAAGCGATACGAGCATTCCCAGTGCCTATAAGTTCCTGAAATACCAATGCGATTACCCCGATGTAAGCTATCTGACGAAATCGGGCTTCAGCAACGACCATTGGTTTTTTTTAATGCAGAACGAGATATGGAACAACAGACCAGTAATATACTCCGGTTCGAGTACATCATCTGGAACCCATGCCTTTATTTTGGACGGATACGACAGCGACAACCAATTCCATGTCAACTGGGGATGGGGCGGACAGTGCGATGGATACTACGCTATCGGTTCGCTGAACCCCTACGGCTCTACCCAATATAACTCGAACAACTACGCCTTGGTCGGTATCACACCTCAATTGCACAATGTCACTGTTTCGGTCGTCCCGCCGAACGCCGGAACGGTGACAGGCACAACCTCCGGACTCTATCCGAGCGGCGCCCTCTTCGAAACAACAGTACAACCTGCCGAAGGCTACCGCGTGGTAAACTTTACCTACAACGGATACGAGTGGCAATATCACGAAGGTATCTCTCACGTGATTACTGATAGCATGAACATCGTATACTATCTTGCCCCAACTGATGCCGACGGGTTCTACCATACCGAATTAAGTGAAGACGAACAATCAGAGTGGGTATTGGTCAACGGCAACGAACACAACAAATGGTGCTTTGGTGATGCCACAGTGTCTAATGTCCCAAACCTGTATGTCTCCAACGACAACGGTGTATCCTATGCATACAGTGAATCCAATAGCTCTATCGTTTGGGCATACCGCGAGATGTCAGTGCCAGCAGGTCGTTACATAATAAAATATCTATGGAGAGGTATCGGCGAAAGCAATTGGGACTATATGCGGGTCTTTCTTGTTCCCTCCACCACCACGTTGACTGCCGGTCTCTTCCCTGACAATATCATCGATTTTGATATATTCAGTTACTACATGCCAGCAGGATGGATAAGCCTGTGTGGCCCAAACAAACTCAACCAATACACTGAGTCGGGATGGCGCCAGTTTTCCGACGAGGTTGAAGTGCCTGTATCGGGCGATTACAAAATGGTGGTGCTGTGGGCTAACGACAATTCCTTTGGCAGCCAACCACCAGCAGCCATAGATTGTATCTCGTTCCGCCCCGCCACACGCACTATCACTGTGATATCCCAAAGCGACACTGCTGGCCTCTATGTCCCCGGAGGCGAGATAACAGGCGCAGGGCCGCAGTATGTAGGCAGCACCTGCACGTTGCATGTCACTCCAGGCAGAGAGTCGGTATTCAGCGGCTGGTATGACAGGTACGGCAATTTTTTGTCAAATGCCCCCACCTATAGCTTCACCGTGACGGACAACGACACGCTGTATGCCAGTTTCGTACACAACGACAGCTACTACCACTGCCATTTCGTCGACTACGACACCGCCGACTGGGTGTTGGTGAACGGCAGCCAGACCAATAAGTGGTGCTTCGGCCAAGCTGCGACCCTGTCGGCATACAGCTATGGCCTGTATATCTCCAACGACAACGGCGTGAACAATGCCTACACCACAAACACACGCTCTATCGTGTATGCATATCGTCAAAAGCCGCTACCAGCGGGTGATTTACATTTCTCGTGCGGCTGGAGGGCGAACGGCGAAAGCAACTACGACTATATGCGCATTTTCGTCGCACCTATAGCGGACACTTTGATTGCCGGTGTTTTCCCTAACGGCACCACCAGCTGCTACAACTTCCGCGAAACCATACCCACGGGTTGGACACAAGTGGGTTCCACACCCTTTTTCAACAATGTGGACGAATGGTACGACTACTCATGCGATATGCATATAGATAACAGCTGGGACTACCGACTGGTGTTCGTGTGGGCCAACGACAACGGCGGCGGTAGCCAGCCCCCGGCAGCCTTGGGACGTGTCAGTTTCGAGCCCCTACAGTACACCGTCAGTGCCTCAGCCTATCCCGCCAACGCCGGCACGGTGCTCGACACTGGCACCTATCCCAGCGGCTACTACTGCACGCTGACCGCTGCGTCTGCCCCAGGATACCGGTTCGCAGGTTGGAAAAATTTGACTTATAACGTCATTGAATCTACCGACTCGGTCTATAGTTTTAATGTGTGGAGAAACGAGAACCTACAGGCTATTTTTGTGCCATCCAATCCCATAGAATACTGGTGCGCTTTCAGCACCACCGGAGAGGACGACACCACAGGATGGGTGCTGGTGAACGAAGGCCAGACCAACCAGTGGTGCATCGGCAATGCCACCGCTGTCGACAACAACCGCAGCCTCTATATCTCCAACGACAACGGTGTGAGCAACGCTTACGATAATGACAGCATATCCATCTCGTGGGCCTACCGCGAGTTTGACCTGATTGCCGGCATCTACGAGGTGAACTATGACTGGAAAGCCGATGGCGAAAACAACTTCGACTGGTTGCGTGTATTCCTCGTGCCCGATGAATACTCGTTGGTGGCAGGCCAATTCAACGGCAATAGCTATTCATCGCTCGATAGAAACGTTCTGCCAGCTGGCTGGATAAGCCTGTGCGGACCAGACAAACTCAACCTCCAATCGGACTGGCAGCAACATGCCGAAGATGTAGAAGTGACGACGGCAGGCCGCTACAAACTGGCATTCATGTGGGCCAATGACGGAAGCAGTGGCAGCCAGCCACCGGCAGCCGTGGACAACATACATCTGAATCTGCCCACATGCCGCAAGGTCACCGGGGTCACCGTATCCAATGTCACCACCAACTCACTCGACGCTGAGTGGAATGCCAACGATTTGGCTACCTCGTGGCATGTCAACATCAATTTACCCAACGGTGGGAACACGGTATTCTATAACCTTGTCTCGTCGCCCTCCTGCCATATCACAGGCCTAAGCCCAAATACTGACTATGATTTAGTAATCACCCCAATCTGCAGCTCTTCAGGCACCGGCCAAAGCCTATTCATCCCGGTGCATACTGCGTGCAGTTCCATAGACCTACCCTACACGCAGGACTTCGAGAATGAGGTAACCGGCGGCAGCACCAGCTCCTCCTTCGCGGAATGCTGGCACCGACTAAACAACGCAACTACCTATTTCGGTTGTCCATACATCTCCGGGACATCCTCCTACAACCACACCTACAACGGCAGCAAAAGCCTATACTGGTATAATACCACCTCATCCTCCTATGGCGACTACCAAGTGGTTACGCTACCCTCTATTAATGTTTACACCTATCCTATCAACACGCTGCAACTCTACTTCTGGGCACGCAGAGTCTCAGGTACCCCCGTCATAAAAGTAGGTGTGATGTCAGACCCCGACGACATCACCACCTTCACATTGATAGACACTGTGAACGTCTCCTCCTCTGACCAGGCTTGGCATGAGTACATGGTTTCGCTGGAGAACTATACGGGCAGCGGTGAATTCGTGGCCCTGCGCGCCGACCGCCCTGAAAGTGGCTCTTGGACTGCCTATCTCGACGACATCACACTCGAACAACGGCCTGCCTGCCCACGGGTGGAGAACATTGCCGTGCATAACATTACAACCACCTCGGCCAACCTGGCGTGGACCGAGCAGGGCTCGGCAACCAGCTGGTCGGTGACGTACCTGTCCGAAGGCGGGTCACCCTCCGATGCTGTGACGTTGAATTCCTACATTAGCAGTATTACCATTACTGAATTGGAGCCGAACACCTTATACACTGTTCAAATTACACCTTTCTGCTCTTCTGGCTTAGGCGGAACCAACCAGGCCATATTCCGCACAAACTGCACCAGTCTCGACAACCTGCCCTACACCATGGGCTTTGAAGAGTCGGAAGGGGTGACCTCAGGCAGTAGCACCAACCACTCCTTTGTGGAATGCTGGCACCGCCTGAACAATGCCACAGTCTATTATGGTTATCCCTATGTGTATCATTCATCTACATATAACCACACTGACGGCGGCAGTCAGGCGCTATATTGGTATTTATCAACCCCAAATGATGCCCGTGGTAGCTACCAGGCGGCAGTGTTACCCGGGGTCAACACCGCAATCTACCCCGTCAACACACTACAACTCTCCTTCTGGGCTAAGAATAATAGTTCCACCAACAACATCCAAGTGGGCGTGATGACCGATCCCAATGACATTGCCACCTTCTCCTCCTGGGAAACCATCACTTTGAACAATGACAATGAATGGCATGAATACACTTGTTCATTCGAAGGCTACACCGGCAGCGGTGCTTTTGTTGCCCTGCGCGCCGACACAGTGCCGAGCGGCGGCAGCTCATGGTATGCATACATGGACGATTTCACACTCGAAGTGATACCCCAGTGCGGAAGCCCCAGAGTTTTATTGTTTAATAATGTGACAACGACGTCGGCGACTATTTCCTGGACTCCATCCAGACTTAGCCATAACAACTTTGTCGTTGCTTACGGCACAGGAACCGACCCAAACACTATGGCCACCGTGTCGGCTACAGGAACAAGCGCTACACTGACTGGTCTGAGCGATGGCA